>Ga0129299_1000635_pt1 | contig 22690 bp, 18 predicted proteins | sample ConPoolayeCmetaG_FD_94477 | JGI IMG/M metagenome (GOLD analysis project Ga0129299, IMG submission 94477) | Hot spring microbial mat communities from California, USA to study Microbial Dark Matter (Phase II) - Cone Pool mat layer C metaG ...
GCCCGGGCAAACCAATCTGCCAAGCGGGCTGGATCGAGGTTGTACGTCCGGCGGTCGATGTCCACGAAGACTGGCCGGGCGTGCAAGCGCGCGATCACGCCGGCGGTCGCAAAGAACGAGTACGGGGTGGTGACGACCAGGTCGCCGGGGCCGACTCCCAAGGCCATCAGGGCCACTAGCAGGGCGTCGGTGCCGGAGGAGACCCCGATGGCCCAGCGGACGCCCAGGTAGTCGGCTATCTGTCTCTCCAGGGCTTCGACCGTTGGCCCCAGAATGTACTGAGTGCTGGCCAGCAGTTCGGCTACGGCCGCCGTCACCTCGGCGCCGATGGCCTGCCACTGTGGTCGCAGATCGAGAAGTCGTACTTGCATAAGAGGTTCCGTCAGGGCTGAGAGCGGCAGCCAGCGACGCTGCCAACGGCGGCGATGATAGCAGCCACGCAGCGGAACGTCACGCGCACCGCGTTGGAGACCGTCGGTAGCCACTTGGCGATGGTCTAGAATGGGTCGTGAGGCGGCGCGCCGTAGTCGTCGGGCGGCGATGTCTGGGCCGGCCGGCTTGACACAAAATGTCCGACGGGTACATTGCCTTTCAGGACCAGTCACGGCGCGGGAGAAACTGGCCATGGCCAGTTCAGCAGACATAGTTGTGACAGAGCGCGTATGCGCCGACATACAGGCTGCCGGCCATGCCATGCCGGCGGTCCGCGACTGCATCGCCCAGGCTTACTTGGGACGGTGGGGGTCGGTTCAGACTATCGAGCGCGCCCGCAACCGCATCCACTGGCTCGGACGGCACGTGACCGGCAGGCGCGTGCTGGAAGTGGGCTGTAGCGAGGGCATTCTATCGCTGCTGTTGGCACGGGAGGGCTTTGAAGTCACCGGGGTGGACGTGAACAGCGAAGCCATCGGCTTCGCCGCCAACCTGCTGGAAAAGGAGCGCGAGGAGGTGCGGCAGCGGACGCGCTTCATCTGCGCCAACATAACCTTGCTAGACCCGCCGCAGGATCGCTTCGACTGCGTGCTGATCGGCGAGGTCCTGGAGCACGTGGTCAACCCGCAGGCGTTTCTGGCCAAGTGTCTGCGGCACGTCAAGCCAGGCGGGACGTGCATCCTGACCACGCCTCTGGGCATTTCGCCGCACGCGGATCACAAGCAGACGTTTGTCGGTTCCGGTTTATTGCGCCTGCTGCTGCCGTTCATGGAGATCCGGCACTTCTCCATTGCCGACGGATTCATGCGTGTGGTTGGTCGGGTCCGCGAGGGATTGGAGGCGCTGCCGTCGGTCGGGCTGACCACGCCAGCGGAGCAGCAAGACGGACTGAGCGACCTGGAGCTGGTGCGCGCCGTGCTTGAGCAGACCGAGCGCGGGCTGCTGGAGATGCAGCGTGGCTTCTGGGAGGAGGTCGGCAAGCTGCGGGAGCATTCCAAGCGTCTGGAACAGATGCAGCAGGCGACGCGGGAGAAATTCGACCACCAGCTCGAGACACGCCAGCAACGGATCGATGCGTTGGAAACGCAGCTCCAACAGCAGCAACGTGAAATGGCCGCGCTGCGCGAACAAATGGAGCAGATCAAGGCCGAGCAGCAGCGCACGCGGCAGGAAAACGAGCGCCTTAGGACCGAGAATGGACAGTTGCTGGCCCAAGCGCGTCAGCTCAGCAGCGGCAACGCGGCCCAAGCTCAAGAGTTGGCGGCCCAGCGGCGACTGCTCAGCGAGCGCGATAGACTGCTAAGCGAGCGCGATAGCCGTATCGAGACCTTGACGCGGCAGGTTGCGGCCTATCGCGCCGAGGCAGACGGACTGAAGTCCCGCATCGAGGCGGCACAGCGCGAATGTCGTAGTCTGCGGCAGAAACAGCAAACCGAGTTGGGCCGCCTGCGCAGCCGTCTGGATCGTCAAACTAACCAGATCAAGTTCTTGAAAGCGGAACTCGAGCGGCAGTTCGAGACGGTGCGCTATCGCATCGGCGACGCGTTCGTGGCGGCGGCCGAAGGCCCCGGGGGACTAGTGCGTTTGCCCGGTCGCTTGCTAAAGCTGTTTTTCCAGGGGTGGCGCCAGCGCCGACAGCGTGGCCGGAGTGTCGTCCCCGCCAGGGTTGTTGATCCATCGGCTGCCCAGAACGACGTTTCGTGCCAGCGGAGTGCGATTGCTGGTCCGGGTCAGGCCGGTAAGGCGGTCGCGTCGGCCGAAGAGGCAAAGGAGGATCCGGCTTCGCACGCCCGGCAATTAGCGCGCGCCTGGCTGACGCCGCCGGCTGCGACCGCGGCCGTTGGGCGCGACGGTCCGGTGGTGGCAGCGGTTCTGGATACGATGTCGGCGCTGACGTTCGGCCCGGAGTGCCGGTTGCTGCGTTTCGCGCCGCATGACTGGGAGTATGTGCTCGAGCAGCAGCCGCCGCAGCTCTTGCTGGTCGAATCGGCTTGGCAGGGAAATGACCGGAGCTGGCAGTACCTAATCGGCGAGTACACCGGCCAGAGTCGGGCAGCGCTGGAGAATCTGGTGAGCTGGTGTCGCCGACGGGGGGTTCCGACGGTCTTCTGGAACAAAGAAGACCCGGTGCATTTTAGCAAGTTCAAGGGGGCCGCCCGTCTGTTCGACATCATTTGCACGACCGACGCCAACATGCTGCCAGCCTACCGCGAGCTGACCAATGGACAGGTACGAGGGCTGGACGTAGTGATGTTCGCGGCCCAGCCGCGGCTGCACAATCCGATTGCTGCCGGTCCGCGCAGCGACGCCCCCTGTTTTGCCGGCTCGTTCTATGCCAATCGGCACGTGGAGCGCCGCCGCCAGATGGAAGCGCTGCTGGACGCGGCCCGCGCTTTCGGGTTGGTGATTTATGATCGTAATTACGGCAGCGAGGCGCCCGATTTTCGCTTCCCCGAACGGTTTGCCGACTGCGTACGCGGCAGTCGGTCCTACGAGGAGATAGTTCGAGTTTACAAGCAGCACAAGGTGTTTCTGAATGTCAACTCGGTGAGCGACTCGCCAACCATGTTTTCGCGGCGGGTTTTCGAGCTGCTGGCGTGCGGCACGGCTGTCATCAGCACGCCCAGTGTGGGCATCGAGAAGGTGTTCGGACCACTGGTGCCGGTGGCCGAAGATCAAGCCCAGTTCGCCGCCCTGCTGGAGCGCTTGCTGACGGACGAGGATTACCGTCGCGAATTGGTGCGGCGCGGGAGGCGGGAGGTCTTCGCACGCCATACCACTCGCCACCGCCTGCGGCAGATCGCCGAGCTGGCCGGTTTGAATCTGTTTGCCGACGAAGCGCCGGGCCTGGCGGTATTGGCCGGTGTGACCGCCGCGGCACAAGGTCAGCGACTGGTGGAGCTGCTGGCCGGGCAGACGGTGCGACCGTCCGCGGTCTATCTGCACGTCGGCGCGGGGATCGATGCTGCGGCGATCGGCGATGGACTGCTGCGGCGTCTGCCGGGGTTGCGGGTGGAGACGCACATCGCGGCAAACGACGATTTGGAACCACTGCTGCGCCGACTGGAGGCCCACCGGGAGACTTGGGTAGCCTGTCTGGATCCAACCAACGATTACGACCAGTGGTTCTTCGAAGACCTGTTGCAATGCACTCAGTTCGCCCAGGCCGACGTCATCGGCCACGCCAGTTATCGTGTACGCCTGCCTGATGGGCAGGTGCGACGGCACGCTGGTGTCGAGAACGACTTCGACGGATCGGTGCACCCCCACACTTGTCTGATCCGGGCGGATTGCCTGCGGCGGTCGGGCTGGAGCGGAACGGTGCCGGGCGCGCGCGACCGGCTCGCCAAACTGACGCGCGATGGAGTGCGCAGATATGCCGCGGACGGCGAAGGCGTCTGCATTGCGGCGTGCAACGAAGCGTAGGTCACGACAGCGACGCCTGAGTTAGCAGGGATCGTTTCGAAGATGAGCGTCAACAGCGGTCAGTCGGCGGCAGTCTGGCCATACTGTTCCGCACTGGCGCCGCACGTCGCCCGCGCGGGTACAGCGCCGCTGACCAGTGCGACGGGGGCGACGTCTGTCGCCGCTCGCAGCTACCCGCGCGAATGTGACGTCGGCGAACAAGCCGGCGCCAGGTTGGCGTTGTATGCCGATGTGAATCTGAACATCATCGACGGATCAGCGATCTGGCTGACGTCGCTGGCAGAGGCTTTGGCCGGCTGGCCCGGATTGGAACTGACGGTCTATCTCAAGGCCCCCGAGGAGCGCGACCTGCTCAGTCGCCGGCTGCACAGGCTGCCCGCCACTCGCCTGGTCGTCCCTGCCGGCCCGCTGAAGATCAATCAGGCCCTGGACTCGATCCTCAAGGACGATCAGCAGGCGCGCTACGACGCCGTGGTGCTGCGCGGTTTTCACCTGGCGCAGCAGGCTGCGGATCGCGTGACGCTGCACCAGCGATTGTGGGTCTACCTGACCGACATCCCGCAGACACCTGCGCAGATGACGGACGAGGCGTTGGCGGCCCTGCGTCGCGTCGCCGACGCATCCGAGTATCTGCTGTGTCAGACCGAGGAGCTGCGGGCCTGGCTGGAAGCGCAGGTGCCGGAGGCGATCGGGCGTTGTATTCTGCTGCCGCCGATGATCCCCACGCCGCCACGGGTCAAGCCGATCGGCAAAGTGGCGCGTCGGCGGCGGATCGCGTATGCGGGCAAGTTCGCGCCGTTGTGGGAGCCGCTGGCTATGATCGCGGCGTTCAGCCGGGCACGGCAGCGCTACCCGGACCTGGAGCTGCATGTTTTCGGGGACAAGATTCACGATCCGCCCGACCACCCGGGATTTGCGGCGCGAGTGCGGACTGCCCTGGAAGCAACGCCTGGACTGGTCTGGCACCGCGGCGTCGGTCGGGAAGAGCTGCTGGCGTGGCTGGCCGAAATGGACCTAGCCTGGGCCTGGCGCCACCCGACGCTGGAAACGCAAACACGCGAGTTGTCCACCAAGGTGCTGGAGTACGGGGCGGTGGGCTTACCGGTGATCCTGGCGCGTAGCGCGCCGAATGAACGCGTGCTTGGCGAAGATTATCCGTTGTTCGCCGACGACGCGGCCGAGGCGACCGCCCTGCTGCTGGCGCTGGACGACGCACCCGAGGAATTCACCCGGGCGGCGCAGCGTGCTCATGCGGCCAGCGCCGCCTTCAACCTGGATGAAGTACGTGCTAACCATCTGGCTGAGCCGCTGCGCCTGTTGCAGGGACGCGCTCGGATCGGCACCGAAGTGCGCCGCCGTCGTCAACCGCTCAACGTGCTGGTGGCGGGACACGACCTGAAGTTCCTCCGGCAGTACACCGACTATCTGCGGCGCATTGGAGACGTGCGCGTGCGGGTTGACACCTGGCGCTGGCACGAAGACCACGATGAGCAGGTCTCGCGGCAACTACTGAGCACGGCCGACGTGATCTTCTGTGAATGGTGTCTGGGCAACGCGGTCTGGTATGCGGAGAACAAGTCCGCGCAGCAGCGCCTGATCGTGCGGTTTCATCATCAGGAGCAGTTCACGGTGTTCCCGGCGCGCCTGCGCATGGAGCGGGTGGACCGCCTGGTGTTTGTCAGTCGCCACCAGGAGCGCGAAGTCGCCGCCCGCTTCGGCTGGAAAGCTGACCAGCTCTGCGTCGTGCCGAATGCGGTGAATGTGGCTCAGTTCGATCGTCCGAAACTGCCGCGTGCCTTTTGGAACCTGGGTCTGCTGGGGCCTTGCCCAGCGCTGAAGCGCCTGGACCTGGCTTTGGATGTGCTCGAAGCACTGCTGGAGTGTGATGACCGCTTCATCTTGTACATCAAAGGGCACCTGCCGTGGGAGTATGCCTGGCTGTGGAGTCGGGCTGGTGAACGCGAGTACTTCGAGAAACAGTTCGAGCGGCTGCGCTCGTCGCCGCGCCTGCGGCAACATGTGGTCTTCGATCCGCCCGGTCCAGATGTCCCGGCCTGGTTTCAGAAGATCGGACACGTGCTGTCGGTGAGCGACTTCGAGAGTTTCCATCTGGCAGCGGCGGAGGGCGCTGCCTCTCGGGCTGTGCCCTGGATTCTTGACCGGCCGGGGGCTGCGGAACTCTTCCATCCGGATTGGGTCTGCGACTCGACCGACACCCTGACAACTCGCCTGCTTCGATCCGGGCCGGACTTTGCCGCTCGCGGGGCGGCGGCCCGCGAGTTCATTCGCAGCCGCTACGACCGCGCCTGTGTCTTCGAGCAGTTGAACGCGGTCGTCCTGCCATTCGACGGTCAGCGCTAGCACCAGGAGGGGCCGGGATGGGGGGATCGGACTGAGCCGGCCGCGAAGTCCGCCGCCAGCGAGACAGCGTTGGGGTGTACCTCCGTTCCTTCGATGCTATTTCGCCGCCCCGTAGCCACGCGGAGTCTGGCGGTCTGAAGCGGCGCTATCTGACGCGGTCCGCAACGCTGGGCCTCTCCGGAGGGAGCCGAGCGAGCAATTTGCCGCAAGTGCCGGGGGCTGGCCGTGTTTTTAGGCCGACAGAATCCAGCAGCGGCAGGGGGTAAGGCGACAAACTGAGGGCCTCGTCTAGACATCCTAGAACACGGTGGCATTCTATCACTGACCGGTTGGCGGTCCGGTGGAGCGCGCCGGACGCCGCCGTCGGGAGAACCATCTTGCCCCGCTCCATTTCCCCACGCGTCGTCGCCGCCGCCCGTCGCCTCCTCGGTTCGCTGCTCCCCCGCCGAGTCGGACGCCGGCACGACGCGTCCCGCCTGATACGTCCCTGGTCGGCCGACAGTCTGCGCAGCTATCCAACCATCGGCTTGACCGGCCGCAGACTTCTGGCCTGCTTGCAGGCCGCCGACGCTGGCCAGCCGCAGATGCAGTTCGAGCTGTTTGAAGACATGCTCCAGAAATGGCCGCGACTAGCGGCAGTGGCAGCCACGCGACGCTTGGCGCTGACCGGTCTGGAGTGGGAAATCGTGCCGCCACCGGCGATCGCGGCGGGCGCGCAGCACAACGCCCTGGCGCGTCAAGTGGCCGACTTCTGTCGCCAGACCTTGCTGCAACTGGAGCATTTCCACGAGGTTCTCGATCATCTGGCCAGTGCGATCGGCTACGGCGTGGCCCTGGCCGAACTGGTTTGGGAACGCGGTCGCCTAGTGGACATTGTGCCCGTGCCGCACTGTCGGCTGATCGGACATCCGCACGATCCCTGGCGGCTGTGTGTACTGACCGAAGACCAGCCGGCTGCTGGTCTGCCGATAGATCAGTATCGCCGCAAATGGATTGTGCATCGGCCGCGGCACACGCCTGGGCATCTATTTGACGGTGGGCTCCTGCGGGCCTCGGCAGCGCTCTTTCTGGCGCAGAACCTGAGCTTCAAGGACTGGCTGATCTACTCGCAGATCGCCGGCATGCCGGTTCGCGTGGCACAGTTCGAGCCGGGGCTGTCGGAAGACGAGCAACGTCGTCTGCTGAAGATGTTGGAAAGTCTGGGTACCGACGCGGTGGCGGTCTTCAGCAAGAGTATCGATCTGCGCCTGATCGAGACTCAACAGCGTGGAGCACGCCCGTATCAACCGCTCCAGGACTATTGCAACACGGAAGTAACTATCTTGTGGTTGGGCCAGCACCTGACCACGGATGTCAAATCCACCGGTTCGCGCGCCGCGGCCCAGATTCACGACCGTGTACGCGAGGATCTTCTGGCGGACGACATTGCCGACGAGGGCTACACGCTGCGGCGCGATTTGCTCACCCCGTTGGTAGAGGCGCGTTTCGGAGCCGCTGCGCCGGTGCCGCTTTTCCGCCGGTCGCTGAGCCAAGCGGTGGATACACGCGAGCTGGCCGACACACTGGCTATAGCGGTGAACGACCTTGGGCTGGCAGTGCCGCGTGTCTGGGTGCACCACGCTTTGGGTATTCCGCAGGCCCAAGGCGACGATCTGATCCTGGATGGGAGGGTTAACCAGTGAGCCGTCTCGACGTTGCCGCAGGCGCCTCATCTGAAGGGGCGACCGAACACGGCGCGAAGTTAGAGTTACGACCGGCGCTGGCCGGCGACGAAGCGGCCTTGCAGTTCTTCTTCGACGCGCTGCTGCGGCGCGACTATTTTCTGCGGCGCGGGCAACTGCGCGACATGTTGCGTTCATCGCACCATCGCGTGCTGATAGCGGAAATCCAGGGCGTGCTCGTAGGAATCGCTATCCTGACGCGCGGCAGCCAACTGGTCAACGTACTTGTGCATCCGGCCTACCGCGGTCTGGGGATCGGACGCGCTCTAATTGTGTCGAGTCGGGCCGACCGTGTGCGGGCCAAGTTGGACATGAGCACCGGTGACCCCCGCGGTTTCTACAAGGCATTGGGCTTTGTCTCCACTGGTCGCCGGAATGCCAAAGGCAATATTGAACTGTTGCGCCGGGCACGACATCTACCCGGCGGGTCGGGCGCCGCACAAGAGGCGGGCGCCCTTGAACGAACGACGGTCGAGACGCTCGTTTTAGGAGCAGAGTTCAGCGCGGAGGGTCAATAGCATTGCAGCACTCGGCCGTGGGTGCGTGTTCCAGTCTCATGGCAGCATGAGTCGAGTGCGTACTTGTAGGCAACGTGCAAGGAGGTGTGGCATTGAGCAAGCCTGAGGAACACAAGGATAACAACACGGCTCTACCCGTCGGGCCGTTCATGCGCGAAGAGATCTTGGCGCGCCTGCGGACCGCTTGGCGGCTAGCGACACGGAATCTGCCCGGGCACCTGGAACATGTGCGCCGACTGGCGTCCGAGGTGGTGGAGCGCGTCGATGGAATCACGCTGGTGGCGGCACACGCCGCCTCCTGCGCCGCACCCGCGGCGCGTCTGCCCTTCACGATGCTCTCCGCAGCCGGGGGCGAACCTGTGTGTGAATTCCTGTTGATTCCCTTCGGTGAGGTGCGCGTGGAGCGCCCCGTGGCGGGCGCCGGCTTTGTCTTTACCCACGCCCACGCCGAGTCGGCCGTCCGCTGGTTCGAGCGCATGGGACGCAAGCTGGCGATCGACTATGAACACCAGAGTTTCGATCGGCTGAATACCCGGCCGGACGGACTGCGGCCGGCAGCCGGCTGGATCGGAGGTCTGGAGATCCGCGATGATGGCCTGTGGGCGGTGGACGTGGTGTGGACGGAGCGCGCCGCGGAGCTGCTGCGCAATGGCGAATATCGCTACTTCTCGCCGGTGATTTTCTGGACCGATGAGGATTATAGCGACGTGGCCGGCCTGGGACCTGTAGCGTTGACAAACGATCCGGCGTTGTGCGCGCTGCCGGCGCTGGCGGCCTGTCGTGAGGGTGAGGCTGCCGCCGTCACCGAAGTGGAAATGCCGGTCGCGACTGCGTACGCAAGCGACGGCAGTCTGCTGACGCGTCTGGAGGCGGCGGAGCAGGAAATCACCTCGCTGCGGCGACAATTGGCGGCGCAGCGCGCTGACGCGTTCGTCGAACGCGGCATGCGGCTGGGCAAAATCCTGGACAGCACGAGTCTGGACTGGCGGGCTGACTACCTGCGCGACCCGGAGGGCACCGAGGAACGTCTGGCGCGAGCGCCGGTAGTGCTGCCGCCCGGGCGTCTGCTGACGGACCGCGCACAAACCACCGCACCCGGGCAGCGTGAGCGGCCGGTCCAGGCGGGCGGGTTCTCCGCGGATGCGACTCGGGATACGGTCGAGCCGGAGGATCTGAAAGTCTTCGCCCGAGTGTCGGCAGCGGGAAGAGTGCTGCTCGCTGGCAGCACAGCCTGAAGCGACTGGGCGAGCCGCGACAGCACACAAAGGACAGAGCGCAACGTATCTGTAGACATCTAGCCATCCTCTGCAAGTCAGCGATGGGAGAAGCTCCGATGGGACTGACGGTCAACCGGAATGTGGACTTTTTCGCCTCCGCCGACCTGATCGATTTGCCGGTGGCGGACAACGTGAACATCTATAAAGGAGCCTTTGTCGGGCGCGATCGCACTACCGGTCTGGCACGGCCGTTGGTCGGCGGCGACGATTTTCTGGGAATCGCCTATCGCCAGGCGGACAATACGCTGCCGGGCCATACCCCCGGCGGTGTCAGCGTGCGTCTGATGCAAGCGGTGGATATCGTGCACATCCTGGTGGGGGTCACCAACAGCGACATCGGCAAGGAAGTATACGCCAGTGCGGACGATACCCTCACTTTGGTCGCGACCGGCAACAGCCGCGTGGGGCGCGTGGTGGCGGTGGAAAAGGCGGGCGTGGCACGGGTCCGGTGCCAACCCCTGGCGAGCGTGACCGGCGTCCTGGAGAATGTGGCGGTGGTTGGTCTGCCAGACGCCAATGCCACCCTGACGCTCGATCATATCAACAGGACTCTGCTAATTGCCAACAGTGCGGCAAGAACCCTGACCCTGCCGCCTGTGGCAACGGTGCGCGCCGGCGGGTGGTTGCGTGTGGTGAAGACTTCGGCGGCGGCAGCGCCGGTGACTCTGGACGCCAACGCCAGTGAAACAATCGACGGCCAAGCGGTCTTCGCCGGCGTTGATGCACAGTACGACTGTGTAATGCTGCTATGCACCGGAAGCGAATGGATTATTCTCAGTCGGGATATCGCCTGATGATGCGGGCGTGGCACGCTGGTGTCGTGGTGTGAGAGCGCCACCGGGCACGACAGAAGGAGGCATACATGAGCGTGGTAGTCGATACAGGTGTGACTTCGCGAGCGGTGGTGGGGCGTTTTTATCGCCGACTGGAAGAATACGCCAGAGCAGCCTGGTGGACGCGTCTGGCTCTGCACTTCGCCAGCACGCAGGAGTCAGAAACCTACCGCTGGCTGGGAATGGTGCCGCAGGTGCGCGAATGGGTAGGGGGCCGGCAAGTAAAGCCACTGCGCAGCCAGGGTGTCACCATTGTCAACAAGACTTGGGAGGCCACCATTCGCGTCGACGCCGACGAGCAACGCCGCGATAAGAGTGGTCAGATCATGGTGCGCATCAACGAGCTGGCGCGCCGCGTGGCCACCCATCCGAACAAGTTGTTGACAACGCTGATTCTCAATGGGGAGAGCGCGGCATGTTATGATGGCCAGTACTTCTTCGATAGCGATCACGCCGAAGGCGCGTCGGGTGAGCAAAGCAATTCCATCACCCATGACGCCGCCACACCGACCGCGCCGACCGACACCGAGATGCACGAGGCGATTGTGAAAGGGCTGGCCCAGATATGCTCATTCCGTGATGACCAAGGGGAACCATTGAACGAAGGGGCGCGCGAATTCTTGGTCATGGTGCCGATGAATTTTCTGGCGCCGACGCTGGTGGCGTTGGCGGGCCAGACGGTGGCAGCGACCAGCAATCCGCTGGCCAGCGGCGAGCCGTTCCGCGTGAGCTGGGTGGCCAATCCGCGTTTGACATGGACTGACCGGTTCGCCATCTTCCGCACCGATGGTAGTACACGCCCGTTTATCTTCCAGGAGGAGTTACCGGTGCAGATTCAGGTGCTGGCGGAGGGCAGCGAGCTGGAAATCAATGAAAATCAGCATCAATACGGGGTGAAGGCTATACATGCGGCGGGGTACGGATTCTGGCAAGACGCCTGTCTGGTGCGTTTGACGTGAGACTACGGGTGTGCGGTTACGGCGCCCGGCGCAGGGTGCCGCCGGGCGCCCCCGGGAGATGACCTGATGCCCTACATCAACACGGCTCAGTTGGCCCAGCGGCTCGGCACGACCCTGTATGCCCGCCTGACCGACCGCGTTAACGGCACCACGGCGGACGACACTATCGGGCAACAGATCGTGGATCAGGCCGCCGCTGAAGCGGACAGCTACTTGTCACGACGTTATGCCACGCCGGTGGATCTCGACGCGCATCCCGAGTTATCGGCGCTGTTGACTTTGCGTGTGCTCGATTTGGCCGAGTACGCGGCCTGGAAAGCATCGCCCTTTGTCAGCGATCCGCCGCACCGTGTGCACACGCTCTATGCGAACGCGCTGCGCTGGTTGGAGGATGTGGCTGAGGGGCGCATTGTCCTGCCGGCGGCAGCCCCGCCCTGCGGGCCAACGGCCTACGATCAGGGGCCGCACTATCAGACCGGCGGGCGTGTCTTCACCGCAAGCGACTTGAATGGTCTATAGACCGGTGCAAAGCACCAGAGGCAATGCTGATGACGTTGGCATTCGGTTCCTACGGCACGAACCAGAGCAACACCGTGCTTGTGCCGGCTTACACGGGGCAGCTAATACGGGTAGTAAGAGTGGTAGTGACGGCGTGGACCGGGGTCAAGGTGGTGCTGCTTTCCAACCCCGGACCGGATCCGGTGGCGCTGACGCCGCCGCTGCACGTTGCCAGCGGCATGCCGCTGGTATTGCACATGGGGCGCAGCCTGGCGCTGTCGACGGGACGTGGTCAGGCTCTTGGTATCAGCACTGCTTTTCAGGGTCTGCCGGGCGAGCACAGTATAGCGATCTGGTATGAGGCGGTGGATTAATGCTGCCGGAAGTACTATCGCAATTACCGACACTGGGAATCTCCGGGCTCTTGTTCGTTATGTGGTGGGTAGAGCGGCAGGAACAGGCGCGGGCAGCCGCCGGCTTGCGCGCGGCGCTTCAGCACGCCGGCCAAGTGGCCGAGGTGAACAAGAATCTGCTGGACGTAATTCGGTCGAACACCGAGGCGCTGACGGCGCTGCGTGAGGAATTGCACTCCCATCGAGCCAGCGAGGCCGAGTGGCTGGGCAGACTGGCCCGGCAATTAGAGGAGCTGGAGTGTCGTTGAGCTGTCGCAGCGCGGGGGCCTTCTTGGAGTGAGTATCCCATGGACCTTGCGACACTACTGAGAAACATCGATGCCCAAACAGCGCGCGCCTTCGTCAGCGCCGCGCGCCACCTGATAGATGCTCTGCTTATCGAGGTCGCGCAAGGGCAAGCGTTGCACACGCCGAAATCGCAGGATTACGACGTCGCCGAACTGTCGCGCGTCGGGTCTCCCGGCGGCTGGCTGACCCACGACGAGCTGCATTTGGCAGCGCAGCGTATGGCCGAGGCCATCGCTACCGAGCGCTGGGTGGACGGAGTTCTGGCCGCTCTGCGCACTTTCAACGTTTTGGGAGGTGTGGGTCGATGAGCCGACCGATGGGAATCAGCCTGGCGAGCACGTCCGCGCTGGTAGTGCTAGCAATGGCGGGCTGTTCGCCGCAGTCGTTGCGGTTGGCGCTGGAGTCGCAGCGCCGGGCCGACGCAGTGCAACAAACGGTCTTCGCGCGGCAGCACCAGGCGCTGTGCATTCTGCTGTACCGCGACTTGTTGCGCCGTTTGGCCGAGAGCGGAGTGGAGCTGACGCCGGCGCGGCGCGCTGCCATCGGTGCTGCGTGGAACGATCGCGATCTGGTCGAGTTCTGGAGTTGGCAATATGAGCGGGCGCGGGCGTTGCGGATGATCGGGGTCGACGGGCGGCTATTCAGCCAGCAGTCCACGGCTGAACTACTGTGGAAATATGCCACCGCCCAAGCAGACCGGGCGCGCACAGGCATGATGGAGGAGGTTGCCGGGACCTGTGGCACGGGATTGTTGTCAGACGCCGCGGCCGACGAGGAGGATCGCCATGACTAGTGCACCAACGAGCTGGCGCCGATGGTTTTGGCCGCTGCGCAGCCGCAAGGTCCAGGTGGCCGCGGCAACTGTGATTGTGGCGTACGGGGCCCAGGTCGGGCTAGCAGTTGCCGAGGAGACGGTTCTTACCGTGCTGAGCGTGGGAGTGGCGCTGATACTGGGGATTGCGCACGAGGACGCCGGCCGAAAGTAAAGCGGCTCAGGTGACGGAGCGCTCGCGGTAAATGGTGGTGGTGAACAGCAAGACCTCAGTGCCCGGATCCTTCCAGGCGTCAGCAGGCAAACCCGCCTTCTCTGTACAGCAGCGCGACAGAAACGTCTCGCGATCCATGTGATGTTCAGTCGCCACCTGGGGCAAGAAGAGCCCCCGACACCCACCACGGCGTATCAAGACGCCGTGGCGACCAAGTTGCAGTTCGTCCAGCCGTCGCATCGGGACTGCGTTCGAAAGCACCGAAACTTCGATGTCCAAATCTGGTGTTTCGGCAGCACTTAAGCGCGGGAAGCGCGGGTCCCCAGTCGCGGCGCAGACCGCTGCCCGGCGCACAGCTTCTGCCAGCGGCATTTGCGGCTCAAGCACGCCCATGCAACCGCGCAATCGACCTGCACGGCGCAACGTAACGAACACTCCGCCGTGAGCCGTGCCTTCGTCCGGCGGAGCAACCGCTCGGGACGGATCCACGCCGCGGACGACCGACTCAATGACTTGGCGTGCGAATGCGCACCAAGAATACGAAGCCCTGCCGCACAGACTCACCGGGCACCCGCTGGCATCTTACAGGCTGAGCCGCGCGCGGTTGGCACATTGCGCCGGGCGCCTCCGGTCACACCCTCAGGCTCTTCTGGCAGTGTTTGCAGACTACGCGACCAGAGCGACCCGTGCGGGCGCTGCGGCAGTCGGGCGGCTCAATACTCTTGCTGCCGCTTTTTGATGATCCACAAAACGATCACCAGAATGGCCAAGCTGATGATGAGGATCCACTGCCACGTCTTGAAGAATGCCAGTAACATGCTCGCAGTCCTTAGTACAGAGGACGCACGGCACAACCGCGTGGGCCGACGACTGGTAGTAGACCGAGGTGCGAAGGCAATGTCAACGGTAGCCGGGTTAATCGTCGGCGGATTGGGAGTGCCAGCGGGCTACCGCTGGCTGAGTTGCGGTGGTAGACCCGGCACGGGCGCTGCAGTCATGCTGGGCGACCGGTAAGCGGCTAGCCGTTCGGAAGCCAAAGCTGGCTGACTGCCAAAGGCTCAGCCGGGAGGAGCCGGGGTGGTCAGCAAGGGGCAGTGAGGGCGCGGGCGGCTTCAGACCAAGGAGCCGAGCGAACCGGCGTGCTATCGGCAGCGGGGGGAGGAGAGCAAGGGCAGTCGGGCGGATGCTTCGCGAGGAACACGTGACGCTCTTCCGCCAGCCTGCGCCCACCCGGCGCGGCAGGATACTCTATGTAAGCGTTTATTGCGAAGAATGTTGCATATCGCAATGGCGTGTTAGTGACGGACTGCCGTCACCGTAACCGGTTGCGAGGTGTTCAGCGTCGAGTAGCCGTAAGATATTGTCGCGCAGGCACCTGCAAAGAGTTGCATCGTCTTGCTGTCACTGGCATGTTGAATGCACGGCAAAAGAGCGGCGTTAATGCGCGCATGTTTGGTCGCAATTCAGCAAAGGTGTTGGTGCGGATTGAAACTATGGGTGATGCCCGACTCCGCAGCGGGCAGAGTGGAACAAGGAGAAATGTATGTCAGGACGACTGTCTCGGGTGTGCCTGCTAGGCGCGGTCGCAGTCGGCCTACTGGCCGGTCCCGTGCTGGCGGACGACGGTGCGGACAGCCAGGTGGCGCGGCTGGAAGCCCTGCTTGAGGCCCAACAGCAGAAGATCGAGGCCTTGGAGCAGCAGGTGGCCGCCGCGGCACAGGCGGATCAAGATGCCGCGCGAGTGGAGCAGATGAAGCAGCAGATCCGCGAGGTACTGAGCGAGCGGGAGTTCCGCGAGAGCCTGATGCCCACGGCGCTGCAAGCCGGCTATGACAAGGGCTTCTTCATTCGCAGCAGCGACGAGAAGTTCATGATCAAGTTCAACGGCTTGGCGCAGTTCCGTTGGACGCACTACGGCACGCGGACGCAGAATCGCTACCTCTCGCCGGGGTTCAGGCGCAGCGACCGGACCGGTTTTGATTTCGCGCGTTTCCGGTTCATCTTCGGCGGCCATGCCTACAGCAAAGACCTGACCTACCATGCGACGATCGACATGAGTCAGGGCGGCAACTATGACGCTACGTTGCTGTACGGCTGGGTCAACTATCGCGTGATGGACGAGTTCCAGATCATGGCCGGTATCTTCCGACTGGCCAGCACGCGGGCGGACTTCGCCTCGACCTCGACGATGCAGTTCGTCGAGTACCCGATGATGAACTCGGTGTTCGGGCTGGTTCGCGGGATCGGCGTGCGGTTCTGGGGCAAGCTGTTGGAAGGCAAAGGCGAGTACTACTTGGACGTGGTGAACTCGCTGGTCGCTCCGACGCGCACCATCACGACTGACGAGACCCTGTACACCGATGGGCATGACAATAACCCGGCGATCGTCTTCCGCACGCTGTGGTCGATCCTGGGCGGTTCGTGTCTGTACCCCGAAGCCAAGGGCCCGATGGACCAGCCTTGCGACCTGGCCATTCACACCGAGCCCTCGTGGAATGTCGGGTTCCACTACGCCTTCAAGGAAGACCGGCATGATGGTACCCTGCGGATCCCGTTCCCGCGCAAGAACTTCTTCCGGGATGGCGGGTTCGGCCTGGTGACCTCCGAAGGGCTGCAAATCCACCAGTGGGGCTTGGACACCGGCTTCATGTTCCAGGGCTTCTCGGCCACCGCCGAGTATGCCATCCGCGTGCTGGATGTGCGCAGCGCCGATGGCCCGCCGTTCACCCCGCTGTTCCTGGTGACCGGCGACGATTCGACCAATGCGCAGCATGGTGCCTACTTGCAGTGCGGCTACTTCCTGCCCATTCCGGGGCTGGAGCGTAAGCTGGAAGTCATCGGAAAAGTGGAGGGCATCTCAGCGCTGGCCGGTGGCCAGGAGGGCACCTGGATTTACGGCGGCGGGCTGAACTATTTTATCGAGGGCCACAAGGTCAAGCTCCAGACGGACGTGACCAAGGTCTCGGAAGTGCCGATATCTAATTCCAGCTACAGTCTGGCGAATGTGAACGACGACGCCCTGATCTGGCGCGTGCAGCTTCAGGTGGCGTTCTAGTCAGCATAAGGAATCTGAGAAACTCACGGAGGAACCAGCATGAATCGATCGTGGATGAAAGTCAGAAGGACGCTGATTCTGCTCGCGATGGGTGCGTCGACGTTCGGCCTGTTCGGGACTTCGTTCGGCCTCGGGAACGAGGACTGGGGTGGCTGCAACTATGCCCTGAATACCAACTATGAGACGATGTTCCGCACCATCGGCCACACTGTCATCGACAACGTCTATACCACCTATTTCGAGCCGATCGGCGCCGACTATGACACCTACATTGGTGAGCCGACGCGGCAGCTCGCCAAGGACATGTGGACCAATTGGGTCAATTACCGTGTTCCGGATGACCCAACGGTGAAATAACCGCCCGACACCTTGCCTTGACGTTCAGGCCGGCGTGCGCGTCAGTGGCGTGCACGCCGGCCTGAAGCTTGCGCCGGCGCACGCGCCGAGTCCGCCTTTGGCTCGGCGCAGTCCGTCCAGGCCGGATTCCGCGCTGACCCGGAAAATGTCCCGCAAAACCTCGGGCGCCCTCTTGACTAGCCCGCTACGTATCCGATACAAGCTTCTATCAGTGGGTATTTGGAAACGCGGCCTGATTCACGGAAGGGACGCCATGAACTGGTTCACTGACATTTTGGAAGCGGCTTTTGGTGTTATCCCGGCGGTCATCCTGGGACTCTGGGCCTTGCTGGGCATGGTTCTGGGCTGGAAAGCCGACTAGACAGTACCCGAGACTGCATCGCCACTTCCCTTGTCAACGTTGATAGCGGCACGGGCCTGATTGGTCCATGGCATGTCGGTTCGCGCCGCGGAGAGGCCTATTTGCGCGCGGGTTGGTAGCGCGTGCGACCACAGTGGGGCGACGGTCAGGTCGCGCAGCGCTAACAGGGCGGTGCGACGGTCTAGCTACAACGATGTCGTTGTTCAAATCGCACCAGCTCCATTCGCCGAGCATGGGCCGCCGGCGCCGTAGCACACTACGTCCAGAACGCCGGGCAGCGTCTCCACGCTGCGGATGAACTGGTCGCTCGGTTCGACTTGGGCGACGGCGCGGGCCTTGACGGTGGCGGTCCAGCCCTCGGGCGAATTCACCTCGAAGTACAGCGGGCAATCCCCGCGGTATCGACCGCACAGGTCGCGTAGTGCCGCCAGCGTCGGCAACGTGTCGGGTATGCCGCGCAGTCGAATAAGTACCTCACGGGCGTAGACACGGCGCGCCTGTTCGACCGGGATGATGCGCGCCGTGCGGATACTGGGCGTCTCGCGTCGGCGGTCCACCGCTCCCTCCACGAACACCACCGCATCGGGTCGTAGCATCGCGAGCAACTCAGACTGCTGATTGGGAAAAACGAGAGCCTCCGTCGAGCCCGCGAAATCCTCTATCGTAGCGATCACCAGTTTCTGACCTGCCGAGCGACCGTAGCGGATCGGGCGGCTGCGCACGCGCGTCACCAGTCCGCCGAGGATCACATGTTGACGGTCCTGAGCCTGGTACAGACCGGCGGTGTCGGTGGTGCTGAATCGCCGCACTATCGCCTCGTATTGAGTTAGCGGATGCTTGGTAATGTAGAAACCGAGGGTCGCTCTTTCGTAGGCCAGCATCTCGGCGTCCGACCACTCCTCGCTGCCGATGACCGGTAAACGCGCTGGGGTGCCGGCGGCCGCGAAGCCGTCGAACATATTGAGCTGGCCGGCCCGGCGGTCGCGCTGGGCTTGCTGCCCACGTTCGATGGCCTTTTCCAGCACGTTCATCAATGCCCGGCGCATGGCACCGGTGCAATCGAACGCGCCGGCTTTGATGAGGGCCTCGATGACCGCCTTGTTCGCGCAGGTCAGGTCCACCCGTTCGCAGAAATCGAAGATGTCCCGGAAACGACCACCCTGCCGGCGAGCATCCAGTATCGCCTGTACGGCCTTGTGACCTACGCCGCTTATCGCCGCCAGACCGAAACAGATGTAGGCGCGGCGCTGGTGGGCCGGGCGGAGCGGTGTGCCGGTCGCAATCTTGTCGGGCGGACGCGCGCCTCCCCCCACGCGCACCGCGGTGCACTCCGTTGTTTCGCCATCTCCGCCGCCCGTGCTTGTTTCATAAACCACTGTGAATGCCTCGTCACTCTCGTTGATGCTTGGCGGCAGAACGCGGATACCCATGCGGCGGCATTCGTCGATGTACTCGGCGACCTTCTCGGTACTGCCACTTTCGTAGGTCAATAAGGCCGCCATGAATTCGACCGGGTAGTAGGCTTTCAGGAAGGCGGTCTGAAAGGCGACCAGCGCGTAGCCGGTGGAGTGGGCCTTGTTGAACGCGTAGCCGCCGAACTTCAGGATGTCCTCGAAGACACGTTCGGCGACCGGGCGCGGAACGCCGTTGGCGACGGCGCCGGCCAGGAAAGGCTCGCGCTCGGCGGCGATCATAGCCTCCTTCTTCTTGGAAATCGCTTTGGCCAAGCGGAAGGCACGCCGCAGCGGAACACCGCCCAACCGATTGACCAGGCGCGAAACCTGTTCCTGATAGACCATGATGCCGTAGGTTTCGGCCAGCACCTCGGTCATGATGGGATGCGGTGTGTCCCAGTGCTTGCGTCCATGCTTGCGCGCCACGTATTCGTCGATGTACTCCATCGGGCCGGGGCGAAAGAGTGCGTTGGCGGCGATGAGATCTTCGATGCGGTTGGGCTTCATCTTCATCAGCACTTCGCGCATCCCCGCCGATTCGAACTGAAACACGCCGCGCGTCTGGCCGCTGGAAAGCAGCTCGTAGACCTTGGGGTCGGTGAGGTCGAGCTTCTCTAAGTCAAGGGTCACACCGTGATGGCGTTTGATCAGTCGGCAGGTGAGGTGGATCTGCGAGAGAGTTCGCAGGCCCAGGAAGTCCATCTTGAGCAGGCCGACCTTCTCGACCATCGGCCCCTCGAACTGGGTCGTGATCTCCTTGGCGTCAGCGGGCTTGTGCAGAGGGATGAGGGTGTCCAGCGGGACGTCGGCGATGACAACCCCAGCCGCATGCACCGAAGCATGGCGGGCCAGGCCCTCCAGCTTTCGTCCGATATCGACCACCTTGCGAATGGTCGGATTGCTCTCGTAAAGCCGCTTCAGCTCCGGTTCCTGCGCGAGGGCCTTGTCGAGCGTCATTTTCAGCTCTTCGGGCACCAGCCGCGCGACGCGGTCGGCCTCCGACAGCGGTACATCCATTGCCCGGCAGATGTCGCGGATTGCCGCCCGTGCCTTCAGCCGCCCGAACGTGATGATCTGCGCCACGTGGCCGTACTTCTGCCGCACGTAGTCGATGACGTCGCCGCGGCGATCCTGGCAGATGTCCAGGTCGATGTCGGGCATCTCATCGCGCTCCGGGTCCATGAAGCGCTCGAAATACAGCCCGTAGCGCAGTGGATCGGCGGCGCTGATGCCCAGGCAGTAACCGACGACCGTGCTGCACCCGCTGCCGCGGGCCACACAGGGGATGTCGTTCTCACGCGCAAAACGCACGCAGTCCCAGACGATCAGAAAGTAGCCGCTGAAACCCTTGGAGGCGATGACGCTCAACTCGTAGTCGATCCGTTCGCGCAAGTCGTCGCTCAGTTCGCAGTAGCGACGTCGGGCCCCTTCGTAAACCAACTCGCGGAGGTACTGGTCGGCAGTGCGGCCGGCCGGTGGGTGGAACCGGGGCGCGTGGCGCTTGGAAAAGTCCAGCTCCAGGTCGCACATCTCGGCTATGCGCAGCGTGTTGGCCAAAGCCTCGGGGTACTCGCCCAGGGCGGACGTCATCTCGGCTGCCGATTTCAGGTAGAACTGGTCGCTGTCGAATTTGAGGCGCTTGGGGTCGTTGATCCGCCGGCGGGTCGAAATGCAACACAGCACATCGTGTGCTTCGACGTCGTCGTGATGCAGGTAGTGCACGTCATTGGTGGCGACGGTGCCGACTCCCAGGCGGCGTGCTAGGCCGGCCAGCTCGGGGTTGATGGCCCGCTGCTGCGGCAGACCGTGGTTCTGAAGCTCGATGAAGAAGCGCTCCGGGCCGAAAATCCTCAGGTATTCCTCGGCGATCGCCTTGGCGGTGGCAAGATTGTGGCGGGTGAGAGCCTGAGGGATTTCACCTCCCAGGCAGGTGCTGGTGCAGATCAGTCCCCCGGACAGCTCCCGCAGCACTTGCCGGTCGATGCGTGGTTTGCGGTAGAAGCCCTCCAGATAGCCGATGCTGGTCAGTTTAATCAGGTTGCGGTAGCCCTCCCGGTTCTGAGCTAACAGCAGCAGATGGTAGCTGGCTTCGTCCAGCCCGTGGGTTTCACGCTCGCGCCGGTCGCCGGGGGCGATGTAAACCTCGCAACCGATGATCGGTTTGACGCCGGCCGCCACCGCCGCCGTGTAAAAGTCGATCGCCCCGAACAGGTTGCCGTGGTCGGTGAGAGCCACGGCAGGCATGCCGAGTTCGCTGCATGCATGCACGAGATCCTTGATTCGGCAGGCCCCGTCGAGCAGCGAGTACTCGGTGTGCACGTGGAGGTGGACAAAGGACGAGGTTTTCTGCGGGAGATCCGGCACGCCTGTCAGCCTCCTTGACTGTGTGCGGGAGTGCAAGGACGGCGCTATGATAGCCTGGTCATGCGGCGCGCGGAACGGCTGGCGACCCCGCTCGGGACGAGCAGGAAGCGTGGCGTTTTCGCCTGGGCCACAGTGGAAGCGGACTTTGCTGGCCCGGCCGTCGGGGCCGGGGGCCTCTACGGTGGGTGCCCGGTCCAAAGCTTCCGCCGTCCGGGCACTGACTGGATGGCGTCTGACGACAGCCAGCGGTCTATCGGACTTTGGCCCCGGCCAGCGGCCAACCCGGCCCTGCAAGAACGCGGTTAATCTATCAAGGTTCACGTGTGCCTGAGCCGATGTAGCTACTAGTAGTAGACTGGCAGACGGGGTCGGAATTCTCCGGTACAGGCAGGGCCGATCCTTGCGGCGGCAGCGGAACCGCCTCGCGTGGATGCCAGGTACTAGGGCAGAACCCTCACAGGTGCAAGCCCGTGTTGCCGGCCAGTATTAAGTAGCCCGCCGGGCGCGAACCAGCCCGTTTCAAGCGCAGGGGGCGGGGCGGTGGCGCACGCCATCCGCACCCGCCCCACTCCGTATGCGATTGCCTTGTCGGCAGACGAGCAGAGGTATCTGGCGGTTTCCGGGCAGAACCGGCAAGAACTGCGCCTGCCGACCACCTGGGGCTACCGCACCTGCTGCTTTGTTTTCTGAACGATGATCGCCGGCATGCCGACGGATATACAGCCGTGTTGACCTGTTTGGCCGACGCGGCTGTTACCGGGTGGAGGCGGCTCGGCCGGCGTGGGGCGGTAGCCCTCAGATGTCGCGACCCGCATGCGGCCGCCTGCTCGGACATGCAGCGGAAAACGTCTCTTGTCCCGTCAGCGCTATCTGACAACACGTATGGCCCGCCTGCGTTGTCGCGGGGCCTGGAGGACTGCACATGACGCTGGGTAAGAAAATCCTAGGCAGCAAGCTAGCACTGGTCATCATTCCCGCCGCGGTGATCATCACCGTGGCCATCTGGCAATCGCGGGCCGGGTTCGCCCGGGCGTTGGAGGAAACCCGGTCGGCATTCGCCAGTAATGGCGAGTTTGCCAAGTCTGCCATTGTGGAAACAGGACTGAGTGACCTCGCGCACCAAGCCCAAATTGTTTACGCGATGTGCCAAGCGCAGCAGGAAGTGCTCGAACAGAAAGTCAGCGCCGACCTGAGCGTGGCCCGCAGTCTGCTGCAAAAGGCAGGAGCGGTCGGCTTCGGCCAGCAGAGCGTGACCTGGAAGGCCGTCAATCAGTTCACCAACGACGCGGTCGAGGTAACGTTGCCGGAAATGGTAGTGGGTGATACGCCGTTGGGACAGAATGCTGATGCGAGCAAGCCGTCGCCGATCGTGGACGAGGTGCAACAA
>Ga0129299_1000636_pt1 | contig 22685 bp, 19 predicted proteins | sample ConPoolayeCmetaG_FD_94477 | JGI IMG/M metagenome (GOLD analysis project Ga0129299, IMG submission 94477) | Hot spring microbial mat communities from California, USA to study Microbial Dark Matter (Phase II) - Cone Pool mat layer C metaG ...
AAAATCATACACCACGGAATACACTGAAGTGCAGGAATCATCACAGGGCGCTGTTATTTCCGTGTCTTCCGTGTGTTCCGTGGTTATGTTCTGCATCTGCGCACATCTGCGGATGAATACAAAAGTATCCGCAGATGACACAGATGAACGCAGATACAAAGGCAACCAAGCGAGCGACACACATGATGTTGAGGGGTGTTTCCGGCTCAGCCGGTTTAGGTCGTTTGTAAATAGGGCCGTATTGTGTCCGCCTGCAGCACCGCACCTATACTGGGATTACATTTCAGGCATCACTGGATTCTGCTCCATCCCGTTGTGCGGCGGCCGGCTGCAGGTCGCCGGCGGGGATACTGTTTGACCCCTGCAGGGCATGCATATACCTGCCGACATAGGCGGCAAGCGCATCGGGGGAAAGCGGTTTCCGGAGGTAGCCGTCGGCTCCGCACTGCTTAACGTCCGTTTCGAATTCTTTCTCCGGCGTACCCGATACGGCTATGAAAACAATGGATGAGAGGTCTGGGTCGTTTTTCAGGATGCGGCACAGTTCAAAGCCGTCAACACGCGGTATGGTTATGTCGCATACGATAATATCGGGCCTCGCCCGGCCAATTTCCACCAGCGCATCAAGACCGTTTGCGGCAGTGACGACAACCGCATCGGCGAATTCCTCCCGAAATACCCCGGCAAACATTTCGAGAATGCCGGGATCATCTTCAACAACAAGAATCCGGCGTGCCGTCGTTGCGCGCCGGGGCCGGGGTGCCGGGTGCGCCGCTGCCAAATCATCACCGCTGTTGTTAAACCACGCGAGAATCTTTTCCCGGTCAAACCGCCACTGCTTGCCGATCTTTCGGCCTGGGATGGTACCTTCTGTGACCATCTGATACACCGTTCTAACACTCAACTTGAGAAAATCGCTCAACTCCTCGATGGTCATGATTCTGTTGTTTGAGGCTTTTTCCATGAAACTCCTCCCGAGTGGGATATGACATAACGAGTCGTTCTGCACCGTATGTTCGCTGGTACGATTCAGGCGCTGGTTGGCGGCGCCATTTTTTTCGTATTTTATAATGCGTCACCTGCAGTTTGTTACAGGTAATTGCATGATGTGTGTGCTGAATGCGATGAAATGTGCGGGTGAAATTTGCTTTTCCTGTTAGAAAATACATAATTTAGTGGAAATAGAGTATCCATACCCATCACTTTCCGTTTATGCCTGCTGTACTCACCCATCCATCATACGCCGGGCATATATGAGACGAGGGAACTCGAATACGACGAGCGGCATTGTTGGTAAATACGGGTTTGCAGTTTTTACCGATAACTGCAGCGAAGAATAACAGAATGTACGAATGACGCTGCGGCGTAGCGTATCGGCGCAGCCTTTCGGCGATACGCTCTGCATCAGCGCTGTTTGATTGCGGGTATTCATGACGGGTAGCGGTATCCATGACGTGTTGGTCGGCGAGATACATGTTGCCGCCGGTTCGGCACAGATAGTGGCGAACGCTTTGGGTTCCTGTATTGCTGTTGTTCTCTATGAACCGCGGCATCGTATCGGCGGCGTTACCCACGTGATGCTTCCCGGCGAGGCGCCTCCGAATGAACAGGACGGCGAACGGCAATACCGCTATGCGCAAAACGCTATTGACGGCTTGCTTGAACGCCTTGCCGGCGCCGGCGCGGAGCGGGGCAACCTCTGCGCAATGGTTGCCGGCGGCGGCAATGTTCTCGGCCGTAGCGACGACACAATCTGCCGTGACAATATTGCGTCGGTGCTCGGCATTCTTGCCGGCAAGGGGCTGTATCCGTGCGCGCAGTCGCTCGGCGGCACTGTGCGGCGGAGGATACGGCTCGATGTCGGCAACGGCGTCTGGTATTGTGCGGAGGGCGACGGCCCGGAAATGGTATTGTGGCGATATGACAATATGGCAATGGGAACTGAAACCACGGAACACACGGCATACACGGAAAGAAAGAGAGCCGAGGCGTAGAAAATACGGAGAAAGGAACATTGCACAGGCGAATGCACGCCGCATTCGCCGTGCAAACGCGTGGAGTTGAATATGCCGCAGCATCGGAAAAAACGTCCGTCGTCGGAAAAGCATGCAAAAGCCAGCGAGTCGCTTCAGCTTGCTGCCGCGCAATGGCAGGCGACGTTCGATGCGCTTGCTGATTCGGTCGCGCTTCTCGACGCAGAGTCGCGCTTTGTGCGCATCAACCGTGCAACAAGCGAAATACTGGGCAAACCTGCCGAAGAAATTCTGGGCGGAAAGTGCTGGGAAGTTATTCACGGAACGTCGGAGCGTGTTGAGGGGTGTCCGTTTGAAAAAATGCGCGCAAGCCGTCAACGCGAGTCAATGATACTCCCCATGGGTGAACGGGTATTGCGCGTTACCGTAGATCCGGTGTTCGACGGCAGCGGCGCGCTTGCCGGCGCAGTGCACGTGCTTGCCGACGTCACCGAACAGACGCGTATCAATGAGCTGCTTAAAACCAGTGAGCAGCGGCTTCAGAGCATTTTCCGCGCCGCGCCGGTGGGCATCGGCCTGGTCGTCAACCGCGTCATAATGCAGGCCAACGAAGAACTGTGCCGCATGACCGGCTACAGCGCCGAAGAGATGCTTGGCAAAAACGCGCGGTTTCTGTACCCGACGGATGATGACTACGAGTTTGTGGGAAGGGAAAAATACGAACAGATTCGGAAATACGGCACCGGCACGGTTGAGACGCGCTGGAAACGCAAGAACGGCGAGATACGCGATATTCTATTAAGTTCCACGCCTCTTGACCTCGCCGATCTTTCAGCCGGCGTCACCTTTACGGCGGTGGATTTGACGCCGCTGCGGCGCGCGCGGGCCGAGCGCGACCGGCTGTTCGAGCTGTCGCTTGACATGCTGTGCGTTGCGGGCATGGACGGATATTTCAGAGTGATCAATCCGTCATGGAGCCGTACGCTTGGCTGGAGTATCGAGGAGCTTCTGTCGAAACCATGGCTCGAATTCGTGCATCCCGACGACCGGCCGAAAACCGAAAAAGCTGGCGCGGAACTTGCTGCAGGTCAGCCGGTGTTTCATTTCGAGAACCGCTTCCGATGCAGCGACGGCTCGTACCGATGGCTGTCGTGGAGCTCAGCGCCCGTTCAACCAGAAGGGCTTATTTTCGCCGTTGCCCGCGACGTCACCGAACAGAAGGCGACCGCCGAGAAGCTTGCCGTCATGAACGATCAGCTTCGGGCCGCAAACCAGCAGCTTGCGGCAAGCCAGCAGCAGCTTCGCGCGGCCAACCAGCAGCTGCGCGCCAATGAACAGCAGCTTCGCGCGGCAAACCAGCAGCTGCAGGCAAGTGAACAACAACTGCGGGCGGCTAATCAACAGCTTGCCGCGCATGCACAGCAGTTAAGGGAAAGCGAATCCAGGTTTCGCTCAATAATCGAAAATACGCCCGTGGGAATGTACATGTACCGGCTCGAAGCCGACGGCAGGCTTGTATTTACCGGCGCAAATCCGGCCGCAGATACAATCCTTGGCATATCCAATGCGCAGTTTATCGGAAAAACAATCGAAGAAGCCTTTCCGCCGCTTGCCCAGACAGAAGTACCCCGGCGCTACCGCGAAGCCGCCGCGGCCGGAACCGTTTGGCGCACTGAACAGATAACCTACAAAGACAATCAAATTTCAGGCGCATTCGAGGTCACGGCGTTTCAGACAACGCCCGGCGCCATGGCCGCGATGTTTCAGGACGTCACCAGCCGCAAGCAGGCCGAGACGCTCAACGGCAGGATTCGCGATCTGGCGCTGGCGCTGAGCGCGGCGACGGATTTGAAAAGCGGGCTGTCGCTGTGTCTCGACGCAGCCATTGAGGCCGCGGGTATGGACTGCGGAGGCGTGTATCTTGTCGATGAAGAAAGCGGCGCGCTGGATTTATGCCTGTCACGGGGGCTGTCGGAGGACTTTGTACGTGCCGTTGCGCATTACGATGCTGCTTCCAAGAACGCCCGGATGGTTGCCGCCGGAAAGCCTGTCTATGCCGCCTATGCTGACCCTGCGTTCGATATTGACAAAGTGAGGCGGCACGAAGGCCTGAAAGGCATTGCCGTTGTGCCTGTTATGCACCGCTCGGCCGCTATCGGCGTCATCAATGTCGCGTCGCATTCAACCGGCGCCGTGCCGCCGGCAAGCCGCGTTGCACTCGAGACAATTGCCGCCCATATTGCCGATTCCATTGTCCGCCTGCGTACCCAGGAAATGCTCCGGCGCGAGCATGCCCTGGTGAACGGTATCACCGAGGCAAGCCCGGTGGGGATCGTGGTTGTGGACAAAGACGGCCGTGTTTCGTTTGCCAATGCGGCGGCGGAGCGCCTGATGGGGCTTACGCGCAGCGAGGCGGCGGGCAGGATGTATAACGATCCGCAGTGGAAGATCACCACCCTTGAGGGTGCGGCATTTGCCGACGATGACCTGCCGTTTCGCCGTATCATGCGCACCAAAAAGCCTGTCTTTGACGTGCGGCATGCGATAGAATGGGCCGACGGAAGGCGGGTGTCGCTTTCGATAAATGCCGCGCCGCTTTTCGGCGCGAACAGCGAAATAGAAGGCGTGGTCGCCACTCTGCAAGACATTTCGCAGCAGCTCAAGGCCGAGGAAGACCTGCGCAACCGCCAGCGTCTCGAGTCGCTCGGCGTTCTTGCCGGCGGTATTGCGCATGATTTTAATAATCTTTTAGGCGGGTTGTTCGGCTATGTGGATATGGTGCGGCATTACTGCACCATCGACGCCGCGGCACGGGATTATCTCGACAGGGCCATGGAGGCGTTTCACCGCGCAAAAAGCCTTACCGGCCAGTTGTTGACATTTTCAAAAGGCGGGATGCCGTTTAAGAAAACAGTGAACATCGAGCGCATAATCCGCGAGGCCGCCGGCCTGGCGATCAGCGGCACCAATGTAGGGTGCGCGTTCAACATAGCAGATGATTTGCCTGCCGTCGAGGCTGACGAAGGCCAGATACATCAGGTGATCAATAATATCGTCATCAACGGCCGTCAGGCCATGGCCGGCGGCGGAACGATACATATTACCGCAGGGCCGCGCCGTATCGGTCCAGGCGATAACCTGCCGCTTCCCAGCGGACTCTTCGTCGAAATATCCATTCGTGACACGGGTATCGGCATACCGGCCCAGCACCTATCCAAAATATTCGACCCGTTTTTTACCACCAAACAGCAGGGGTCGGGACTGGGGCTTGCCATATCGTATTCGATTATCAGCAAACACGGCGGCCATATCGCGGTGCAATCCGCGCCCGGTTTTGGAAGTACGTTTACGATTTACCTTCCTGCAACGCTTCCACAGGGTGCGCCAGAGCCAGGTGAACACGAAAATCCGGCGGTTACCATGCTGCCTCACAGCAGCGGTAGGATATTGGTGATGGATGACGAGCCGCTCATGCGTGAGATGGCCATGGAGATGCTTCAGAGCCTCGGCTATGATACCGAGGGATGCGTATCGGGCGAAGAAGCAATTGAGAAATACCGCGCGGCCATGGCGGCTGGAAAACGTTTCAACGCAGTCATTCTCGACCTGACCGTTCCTGCAGGAATGGGAGGAGCCGAGGCCATGAAGCGAATACGGGAAATAGATACCGGCGCCGTGGGCGTCGTATCGAGCGGATATGCCGATGATCCGGTAATGGCTGATTTCAAAAGATACGGCTTTGCCGCTGCGGTCGCTAAGCCGTACCGCATATATGACCTGGGGGCGGTTCTGCGGGAGATAGTGGAAAAGACAGGGGGTAATTGAAGCCGGAGGAATGTGAGACCGTGGGATCCAGGATAAAAAGAGACGCCGCGCTCCCGGGAGCGCAGCGCCTCTTGTGAATGCGGCAATGAACTGATGGGGCCGGATGCCGCTCTTTTCAGCTTTAAAACGGCACCGCTTCTGCCGTTACCGTAGTTTCCACGGGTTTGGCCGCAGAAGCTTTTGACATGCCGTTGACACTGTGCACGACCGCCCACAAGGCCTTGCGGCCTTTTTCAGCGTGATCTTCGGATTTGTACCGCAGCCACACTTCCCGGTTCTTCTCGTCGCTGCACTGTATGCTTACCACAACACCGTGCGTGTATTCGCCAACAGGCTTTTTAAATTGAAGGGTGCTGCTGAACGACACAATGCGCGACGGGTCGATGAAGACGTTGCCGCGCTTGAAAGCATTGGGCTTGAGCGTATCGAGCATTGAACCGAGAATGCCGCGGGCTTTTCGAGCGCTTTCCGCGTCTTTGTAGTAGGAAAACGACGCCCCCAGGCCGGTGATGATCTTGAACGAATGGGTACTGCCGTTGCGGCGGTGCTCCTCAGGTATTTCTTCAACAGGTCCCGCATAGACTATGTTGGACACCTGATATGCTTCGTTACCGCTGGTGAAAATCGCTGAACTCATAACGGACTCCTTGTAAAAAAGTTAAAGACACAAACTGTTTATCAGGTTTGAACAGGTTAGCGCTGAATTTCCGGAATTGCCTGCTCGCTGTGGCTTTATACAACTTGTATGCCAATGTGTTTCGGCTGACTATAACCGAATGAAGCAAAGGAAGATACGGCGGGTTAATGCGGCGGGAAGACTTTTTTAAAATAATGCGTTGATGTTAGTATGGCGGGGAAGGCTGTTACAAAAACGCATTGTCCCATTCCCCCATTCCCTCGCGCCCTCATTTTTATATCGCTGCTTTATATCGCTGCCGTCTGCTTGACCAGGTGTTCGAGTTTTTGCAGAGCCATGCCCGAATCAATGGATTGTTCCGCCAGTGAAACACCGTCGCGGGGCGTATCACAAATCCCTGCTGCGGCGATCGCAAAAGCTGCATTGAGCACCACGATATCTCTGCAGGGACCCTTTTGGCCTGACAGCACCTGCCGGATAATCCCGGCGTTTTGCTGTGCGGTCCCGCCTTTCAGTGTATCGACAGGTACGCGTTTAAATCCAAAGTCTTCGGGACGTACCCGGTATGTCCGTATACTGCCGGCGTTCAGCTCGGTCACCTGTGTTTCATCCACGGTCGATACTTCATCCATGCCGTTCATGCCGTGCACTACATACGCTTTCACGCTTCCCATATTGGCAAGCACCATGGCAAGGCTTTCGGTCATTTGCGGTGCAAATACACCCAGGAGCTGGCGCTTGGCAAGCGAGGGATTAGTCAGCGGGCCGAGGATATTGAAAATGGTGCGCAGGCCGATTTCGCGGCGCGGTCCGATTGCGTGTTTCATGGCGCCGTGAAGCGCGGGGGCGAACAGGAAACAGATGCCGATTGAATCAAGGCAGTTTTTAACCGTTGCCGGGCCGGCAGTAATATTCACCCCCAGCGCCTCCAGCACATCGGCGCTTCCGCATGCGCTTGACACCGAGCGGTTGCCGTGTTTGGCGACAACGGCGCCGGCGCCGGCGGCGACAAACGCCGCGGCGGTGGAAATGTTGATGGTGCCCAGTCTATCGCCGCCGGTGCCGCAGGTGTCGACAAGCCGCTCGCAGGATTGGGGAATGATAGGTGTCGCTTTTTCGCGCATGACCTGAGCCGCGCCGGTGATTTCATCGACGCTTTCCCCTTTCATCCGCAGACCGACGATAAGCGCTGCTATCTGCGCCGGCGTCGCATTGCCGCTCATGATATCGTTGAATGCCGCGACCGTTTCGTCTCTGGTAAGGTTGACGCCGTCGACCACCTTGCGAATGCTGTCCTGAAGAGGCATGGGCGCAGCTCCTTTTTTTAAAAAACCGGCATGCGCAACATTCGAAAATAAAATACTCAATTATCGGATGGAACCGGCACATCAGACTTTGTTAAAATGAATACTGCATTCGATTGTTACAGATTGTATAATTGTAAATGTAATAAAATACCATAAGAGATGGCCGATGATTGATCCACAACGCCTGAAACCGTCGTTTATCCTCTCTGCTGCGCATTTCCGCGATGTGCCCGAGTTTTCAAGCGCCGAGTTCTGTATTGCCGGCCGCTCGAACGTAGGCAAATCATCGTTTATCAACCATGCACTGAACCGCCGGGGACTGGCTCGTGTATCGAAACGGCCGGGCAAAACGCGTCTGGCGAATTTTTATCATATAACCGATACTATGCTATGGGTTGATCTGCCGGGCTACGGCTACGCGCAGGCGCCCGGCACAGAGCGCCTGCGCTGGGCAAAGCTCATCGAGGAATATTTTGCGCGCAGGGAAGCCCTGTCGGGCGTTATCTGGCTTGTCGACATCCGTCACCCCTCGCTGAACGTCGATACAGAAGCGTATCGTTGGTTCTTGAGCCTCGGCCTGCCGATATTCGCGGTGATGACCAAATGCGATAAACTTGGCGTCTCGGCGCGCAAGCAGCATGCGGAGGGGATACGCGCGGCGTATCCGGGGGCAAGCGGCTTTGTGGAATATACGGTGGAGTCGAATGCTGCGCGGGATTCATTCTGGGCCGCGTTCTCCCCGTGGGCCGAAAGCCTTATGGCGCAGGGTAAGTGAATAGCGGAATTTATGATTGTCGCATTGCGTTTTTCTGAGGGCAGCAGCAATACAATATGGAGTGATGGAGTGTTGGTGGCGAAAGGGGATGATGTGGTGCGCCTGTTTATGAGAATTATTCTGCGGATTGGCGAGGGTGGTATGGAGCGCTGCCGTACGCTCAGGGCCATGTTCGAGCTGTTGTATGACACTATCGTTGCGCTGGTATGGGGGCGGGGAAAGCGTCGGATATCGATGAAACAGGTGATGAACCAGGTACTTTTTACCGGCGTTGATGCGTTCGCGATCATCAGCATTATCGGGCTTCTGTGCGGCGTTATTATAACGATTCAGGCCATGACCAACATGCCCAAGATCGGGGCCGGAGAATATTTCGGCACGATCATGGTGATTGCAGTTATCCGGGAGCTTGGCCCGTTTTTTACGTCGCTGGTGGTCATCGGCCGTTCGGGTGCGGCTCTTGCGGCGTATATCGGCAATATGCGGGTCTCAAAGGAGATCACGGCGCTTGAAGGCATGGGGGTTGATCTGACCCATTTTATCGTGGTGCCGGCATTTGTCGGGATGATACTTTCGCTCATCGCCCTCAACATTTATTTCGATATCATCGCCGTTGTCGGCGGCCTGCTGATAAGCCAGGCCGCGGTCAATGTGCCGTTCGGTATTTTTATTTCACGGGTAGTCGACGCCATCACGATCACCGATATCGGCGTTTCGGTGTTCAAGAACGTGCTTTTCGGCGCAACCATCGCGATCGTAAGCTGCTATCACGGCCTTCATGCGGCCAATGTCCGGATGGTGCCGCGGGCGGTTTTCAGGGCGGTTGTGGGATCGATTATCGCAACGCTTGCCATAAACGTGGCGCTGACCATTGGATTTTATGCCTGACAGGATACGGGTGGAAAACGTGACATTCGGTTTTGGCGCCGTGCGGCTGCTGGACAACACGGGACTTGCGGTGCCCGAGGGTTCGATACTGATGGTGACGGGGCCGAGCGGCAGCGGCAAGAGCGTGCTGCTGGAAATCTGCGCCGGCCTGGTGCGTCCACCGCAGGGCGTTGTCTTGTGGGGTGATACGGACCTGTGGAAAATCTCGCCGGTTCGGCGGCTTTCCATGAGGCGGCGCGTGGGATTTGTGTTTCAGAACCACGCCCTCATCAGCAATCTGACCGTCTTTGACAATATCGCACTCCCGCTTCGTTACCACACCGGCCTGAGCGAGTGGGAAATACGGGAAAAAGTCGAGGAGAGCCTGCAAAAGCTGGGGATTGAGTGCCTGGCCGCAAAGAGGCCGGAGGAGTTGTCGATGGAGCAGATGCGCTGGACAGCCGTGGCCCGCGCGTTGATTATGGAGCCGGAGCTCTTGTTTCTTGACGGACCGACCACGGGGATTGACCCGATAGCGGGGCAGCGCATACTGCGGCTCATACTTGACGAGCGTCGGCGGCGCACCATGACCGTGCTCATTGTGAGCCACAGCATGCAGGTAGCGCGCACGATGGGCTGCCCCGTTGCCGTGCTTGAAAATGGGAAAATATCGATGATGGATACGGCGGGCGAGAAGTAAATTCGAAAGCAGGAATTCGAAACAGGAAAGAAGGATTTGAAATCAGAAATAACCGAGGATAGTATGAAAGAAACTTTGAGGGAACCGTTCCATTACCGTCACCGCACGTTCTTCGTGGGATTGTTTATTCTTGTTCCGCTCTGTAGTATCCCGATTTTTATCATCACCGTTTTGATCCGATCCGACTTGTTCGAGAACCGGCGCCAGGTATACGTACGCTATGAGAGCGCGCAGGCGCTTCAGCCGGGCAGTGCGGTCAATATACGCGGGATCAAAGTGGGGCACGTGAAGTCGGTGAAGCTTGACAATGCGGGCAGCGTGGTGGTATGCCTGGGGATCGGAATCGATTATGCGCCCCTGGTGAAGAAGAATACGGTGGCGCGGCTCAAACAGAGAAATTTCGTAGTGGGGGACTGGGAAATCGAGCTGGTCGGCGGCGGCCGCTATGAGCCCGCGGTGCAGAACGGAGACACGCTTGCGGGCGATTGTCCGCTGCAACTCGACGCGACACTTGCGCAGGTGACCTCTATGGTCGGATCGGTTGACAGCATGCTGCTGCGGATACGGGCCGGCGAAGGAATCATCGGCAGTCTTCTGGGGGGCGGCGACAGCCTGGCGAAACGGACCGGCGATATCGGGGACCGCGTGACAGGGCTTCTTGACGATATCGACAGGACCATCGGCAACGCCAATGCCATGATACGCGCACTCGCGCTGTTTGGCGAGAGCGGCAAGACGGCGATCGATTCGTTCCAGGTGGTTGCCGGGGAGGCGCGGCTGCTTGTGGATGAAGCGGGGGAGGCGCTGAGGAAGCTGGACGCCATCGCAGAGGCCGTTTCACCGCTTGCCTCGGGCGCCGACAGCCTGATACGCGAGATCCGCTTCGAGATCCGCGAGGCCGATACCCTTCTGCAGGCGCTCAAACGTCACTGGCTGTTCACGCGACGCATCCGCAAGATTCGGGAAGGAGAGTAACGCGGAAAGGAGGCAAACGCCCTACAGCTCTATCAGCATCTGTTTAAGGAAAACCTTAAGGTTGTTCGAGGCTTCCCAGAAGAACTGACCGGTTGGGATGGGGTGGTTGCTGTCGTAGGTTTTTTTATGGACAAGGGCGGTTTTATTAGCCATACCGCCGCCTCCCTGGTGAGCCGACGCCTGCACCTCGACTTTCATGTCGGTCTGTTCCCGCTCATCAAACGAATAGCTTGACACCTGGCAGCGGACGTCGAGCGTGATGTCCGCCGCTTTCCCGGCCGTCATCGGCTGCATGTGGCACGAATCCTCAAGGAATTTCCTTAGCCATGCATCGGAGGAGAAATCGGCCGGCACCTCGACCTTGTTGGCCGCGACCGCCCGGTAATTAAGCGAATATACGGGTTTGACAATATTGAATATCAGAGTCTGTTCATGCCCTTCCCCGAGCCTGATACCGAACGCATCGGCCTCGAACGTATAGCCGCTGTTGATGACGGCGCCGAAATTCGGCACCACGTGGAGAAACGTGCCGTAGGCGACAAACGGCATCCGGATGTTTTCCAGCTTCGCCGTTCCGTCGGCGCCGGTGGTCAGGCTCGCAATCTTGGTGCCGTCGGGCAGCCGCGCCAAAAGCGCGAGTCCCGGCAGCGGCATGTCGGCCGCTTTTGCCGTGAATGTTATTTCAGTTTCCACCATCTGCCCGAGTTTGCCGCTGATAATCGGCTGGCTGCACGTAATCACCAGCGTCTTGAGAAACTCCTGCATCGCCGCGCGCGCGCCGGTTTCAGCGGCCGAAGGAGGGGCGGATTTAACAAATACGCCCGCCGCATAGAAAAGCGACTGGACGCACGCGCGGTAAAAAACTGGGTATTGCCCGGCCTGCATGGCCGTCTGGGCCTCCTTCCAGTTCTCCTGCGTCAGAGAGTCGCACCACGCATTATGCTTTGTCACAATCTCCCGCACATCGTCGTCCTTGATGTCAAGGTTGAGGATCCAATCGCGCCCCTCGAAATACGAGTCCTGTTTTGCCTTCTGGATGCATGATTTGGCGATAATACTGAAGAAATGGCGTTTGATGGGATTTTTCAGATCGGACTCCGCCAGACCGGTTTCGTGGAGCCAGAGCGATAGTGCCGTTTTAAGACTGTCCGCCGCAATCATCACGGCTTCATTGCGGATTTGCGGCGTGGCCGGAGTGCTGAGCCGCATGACCGAGGTGCCGGTTATCATTTCGGCCCATATCACGGAGACGGCGCCCATGAGGAGGAACACGGCCGATAGCCGTTTGAAAAATACACCGGTGAGCATGTGCACCACCTTTCATTGTGAAGACGGTCTGACATGTGGAAGATGTACCCGAAAAATACCTTATATAGTAAAGGAATTGCAAACACCCGACATGCAATTACAGTTATGATCGCGGCATCACGCTTTTCTGTGGGCAGCTCCACCGGATGGGGGCACCACCGAGGGAGCAGTGGAGTGATGGAGTGTTGGTAAGGAATAACGTATAAAACAACGTAATGATAAATACATCACTCCAATACTCCATCACCTTATGGCTCCGCGTATCGTCCATGCGGTTTTCGATTATCTATGGGGAGTGTTCATGTTCCTACCCTGTCCATCACCATCTTCACCATCTCCCGCGCTTTCTTTTCAGTCGCCGCTTCTGCGATGCAGCGCAGGATCGGTTCGGTATTTGACGGCCGGATATGTACCCAAGCGTCGTTACGGATAATTTTCAGGCCGTCCTGTTCGTCCACGTTCTCACTGGAAAACGCCTGTTTCACCTTTCCGAGCACGTCGACGATGTTTCTGTCACCTAGAGGAATTTTTTCCTTGATGATTGCGTAGGCTCTGTACCGGGCGGCGCATGCGCTTATTTTCATTTTTTTCCGCGCCATCAGCTCCAGAATCAGCCCCATCGCCATGAGCCCGTCGCGCGCCGCCGTCACGTCAGGGAAAATCACCCCGCCGTTTCCCTCGCCGCCTATCCTGCACTTATGCCGAAGCATTGCCTCCACCACATGTGCTTCCCCGATTTTCGTCCGTATCACCGCACAGCCGTATGCGGCCGCCACATCGTCAATCACCATTGACGTCGACAGGTTGGTCGCCACCGGCCCAGGATGAACGCTCAGCGCCGTCTCGAGCGCGAGTGCAAGGGTCAGCTCTTCGGAAATCGGCTGGCCTTTTTCGCCCAGGGGAGCAAGCCTGTCGGCGTCGGGATCGAATGCGAATCCCGCCCAGAAATCATCGGCGCGGCTTAAAAGCGCGGCCAGGTCGCCGAGGTGCTCCGGCCGAGGTTCAGGATTGTGCACGAAATTCCCGTCGAGGCCCGTATGTACGCCTTCCCACGCCACGTGCAGACGCTCAAGCAGGAGGGGAAAAACAGCGGCTGCCGCGCCGTTAATAGCGTCGATGGCGATTTTGATATGCGCGTTACGTATCGCCCCGGCGTCGATCGCAGCGACAATTTTTTCCACGTGTGCTGCGGAGGCGTTCAGTGTTTCGGCCGGCGAGTCATCGCAGACGCCGGCGCTGTCTTCCACGGGGTAATCACCGCGGCGGTACTTTTCATACAGTGCCTCGCATTCGTTTCCCGAGAGCAGCCGTCCCGAACGATGGACCATTTTGTACCCGTTGTACGGATCAGGGTTGTGGCTGGCGGTGATAATAATGCCGCCGCTTGCGGCGAAATGTTTGACCGCGAAGCAGGTGGTAGGCGTGGGAGCGATACCAATGTCGACCGGGATTGCGCCGGCGAGGCGGATACCGCGAAATGCGGCGCGTGAGAAATCTCTTCCCGAGGGACGCGTGTCACGGCCGACGATTATCCTGCCACCGCCGCATTCCTTCGCCTGTATGAAGGCCATGGCGGTATATAGGGCCGTTGTGAGCGATTCTCCCGCAATCCCGCGAATACCCGATACCGACATAATCGGCTGCTGAGCCATACGCGTATCCCCCGTCAGTTGATATGGATGATTGTGAGTTGTATTTTAACGATGATAATATAGTTCGAAGAAAATCCAAAAGACATTGTGTCGACATCAGAATTTTACTCTTTGGATTTCGGATTTAAAATCGCCATGCCTCAAGGAAGATGGTTGCGGTTATGTTTATAGAGCTTCTGTGGCTTATTCCCGTAATGGCGGCGGCGCTGTTTCTGCCGATTATCATATTCGCCGGCCCGCGGCGGACAAGTGAAAAAAACATTGACCGTCATACAAAAAATCTGGCCCGTGAAGTGGAGCGGTTCAATGAAGGCGATATTTCAGCTCCCTCCCCGGCGGCAGAGCGGCGGCTGAGCGAAATAGAACTGACGATAAACCGGGTTTCGGATGTGTTGTCGAGCCAGCAGAAGATTATCCGTGAGGCGATGGGCAAGGACGCCGGCCGTGACACTGAATTGCTTGATATCAAGGAGAAACTGCGCGAATTGCAGCGCGAATACGATATCGTTATCAGCGAAAATTATTCCCTGCGCGCACGGTTGAAAAAGCTTATGGATAAACGGGCTGCGGCTTCTGCTGCGGCCGCGCCGTCAGCGGCCGACGAAATTCGCGGGCCGGGTGATATTGATAAAGGGCAGTACCGGTCGAATATGCAGCTGTATGACGATACCAGGATGTTGCGCCAATCCGACCTCAATGATACCTCGGAAATAGAGCTCTCACAGCTTCACTGACTGCAGTTCTTTATGGTGAAAAAACGCCGCATGTCTGCCATAAAAGCATAATTGCCTCAATTTGCACGTTTTGATAACAATATATAGTGTTTTGCTGCTTATTTTACCACAACAGGTATTGATATTTTGCATTTCTTGGCTGATTTTTCAATAATTTAAAGCATTTTTTTCCCAATTTCCCGTTGACAGTTTTTATTATACAATGTATTATTTTGGGTAAGAAGATAATAGTTGTGGGGAATTGTGGGTAAAAAATGAACAGTTTTCGCGGAGCTTATACATACAGTGTCGATGACAAGGGCAGGATAAATATCCCTGCCAAGTTCCGCAAGGTCATGTCGCCGCTGGCCAACGGCACATTTGTCGTCCGCCGCGGTCCAGACAACTGCCTGCAGGCGTTTCCTCTTGATGAATGGGAGCGTACCGAGGAGCAGGCCGGACAGCGCCCCGAACATCCGCAGACCATCCGCACCAACCGTCATATTCGCAGCACGCTGTCGGAGTCGGAACTCGATGCGCAGGGACGGATCACGCTCTCGCCGCTGCAGATGCAGATTGCCGGCATTACCAAAAATGTTCTTTTAATTGGCAACCGCGGATATATCGAAATATGGGATCCCGAGCGGTTCCGGCAGTATATGGGTGAGCAGGACGATTTCAACGAAGCGTATTACCAGTCGGTCGGTTCTGCCGCACCAACCGCGTCACCGGGACAATAAGCGGCATGTATCATGTACCAGTACTTGTCAAAGAGAGTATTGAAGGTCTGCGTGTTCAATCAGGCGGAATCTATGTGGACTGCACTCTCGGAGGAGGCGGCCATTTCGAAGCGATCATTCGGGCGCTGGGTGAGAAAGGCGTTGCGATTGGCATTGACAAAGATCCGGACTCTGTCTCGTGGGTGAGGGCTAAGGTGATTTCATCGCCGGTACGAACCATAATCGAACAATCTCCCTTCTCACGCCTTGGCTCCGTTCTCGACCGTCACGGCATACGATCGGTTGACGGTATTTTGCTCGACCTGGGTGTTTCCTCCCGCCAGATAGACGACCCGCATCGCGGATTTTCCTATATGCAGGATACGATTTTGGACATGCGTATGGATCCGGCCGGAGGACGGCCGGCGTATGAGCTTGTACGCGATGAACCGCGGGAGGAGCTTTGCCGCATTTTTCATGAATACGGGGAGATTGCCCATGCGGAGCGTATGGCGCATGTGATAAAAGAGTATCTGCGGCGTTGCGAGCTGCGCACATCGGGCCAGCTCAAACAGTGTCTCGCCGGCTACTACGGCACGGTGAGTGTCAAATTGCTTTCGAAAACGTTTCAGGCGCTTCGTATCGCAGTCAATCGGGAGCTCGACGAGCTTGCCGAATGTCTTCAGCAGGCGGCAAAGCGTTTGACGAAAGGCGGCAGGCTGGTTGTCATCTCGTACCATTCGCTGGAAGACAGGATTGTGAAGAATTTTATGCGGACAAAAGAGCAGGGCTGCACATGTCCAGTGGCTGTGCCGGTTTGTGTCTGTGGAAATGTTTCAACACTTAAGCGTGTAAGCAAAAAGGCAATTCGTCCATCGTATGACGAAATCTGCCGCAACCGGCGGGCGCGAAGCGCCCGGCTGAGAATTGCGGAAAAAACAGTCTAAAAAAATCGAAAGAATGCGCTCACACACCACATCATCGTCGCCCGGCCGCCGCACAGGCAGGCACAACCCGATTCCAGTCCGCTACGTTTTTGCCGGCGTTGTCGTTGTTGCGCTCTTTATCATGTTTCCGCTGCTTACTGTCTGGAAGCAGGCCTATATTACCGGCGCATCGGTTATCCAGAAAGATCTTGCGGATAGCCTTGATGTGCTCACGCAGCGCGCGGCACGGCTCCGCATGACGGTAGAAGAGCTTTCGTCAAACGAGCGTATCGAGCGGCTGGCGCATGACTGGCTCGATCTTGGCCATCCCTCTGCGGACCGCATCGTTATCGTGCATATGTCGCCCGAACACAGCAGCACAACGATTGCCGGCATGATGTTGAGTTGGAAATTTTTGTCAATAATTCGCCGTTCGCTGGAACAGGAGCGGGGCTGAATGAGCATTTCGCGATCCAGGCTCGCGTGTATTGCAGCAGCACTTTTCGCCGGCATAGCCTGTGTCATCGTCCGCCTGTTCGATGTGCAGGTGCTCAACGGGAAGAAATTCGCCGAAGAAAGCCGCCGTCAGACTCATCAGCGCGTTGTTATCCCCGCCCGCCGCGGCGCTATCCTGGATCGGATGGGAAGACCCCTTGCCGTGAGCGCCGATGCAGCGGCCGGACAGCCGCCGCGGCTTCCTTTCCGCAAAACGCACCAATCCCATACCCGGCTGTATCCGTATGGCGCGCTTGCCGGCAGTGTTCTGGGATATATCGGCGATGACGGATACGGGCTTGGCGGCGCCGAATATGCGTTTGAAAGAATCCTGCGCGGTCAGGACGGGTGGAGCATCTTTCAGCGCAACGGCGTGAACAAGCGGTATGCCCGAATCGACATGCCGCAGAAGGCGCCGCAGGATGGGGGCGACGTGTATCTGACCATAGACGTCGATGTGCAGAAAATTGTGGAAACCGTTCTGCGGCAGACGGTACGCGAGCTCAATGCAAAAGGCGGCATGTGCATCGTGATGGAGCCGTCGACCGGCGATATTCTTGCCATGGCCAATGAGCCTGGATTTGATCCAAACCATGCAGCGCGCTACAGTCTGGCGGAACGGACAAACCGCTGTATCAGCTATAATTTTGAGCCGGGATCCACTTTTAAGCTTATCACCGCCGCATCGGCGCTCGACTGCGGCATAAAGGCCGAGGATGACACTATCGACGGCAATATGGGGGTGTATGAAATCTATACTGAGAAAATCCGCGACCGGATCCCATTCGGCAAACTATCGTTTACCGAGGCGATGAGCGTATCCAGCAACGTCTGTTTCGCGCGGATTGCCGACCAAATCGGCAGCGAATCGCTGTTTCGGTATGCCAGAGATTTCGGCATGGGTGCGAAAACCGCCATAGAACTTCCGGGCGAGGAAGCTGGGATCGTGCATCCTCTCGATAGGTGGTCGGGACGCACGCGGGTGACGATGGCGATCGGGCAGGAAGTATCGGCGACGCTTCTCCAAATGGCACTGGCGTTCGGCGCTGTTGCCAACGACGGCGTGCTTGTCAGCCCGCGTATTTGTGCGAAAATCGCCGGCAAAACCGCCCACGCGTCTCTGGCGCCGGCCGGCAGGCCGGTGCAGGTGCGCCGCGTTGTTTCAAGCGAAACCGCCCGCCGCCTTCGCGCCATGCTTACGCAGGTGGTTGCGAAGGGGACGGGCCGCGAGGCGGCGCTTGCGAAAATCGCTGTCGCTGGAAAAACAGGAACAAGCCAGAAAATCGACGAGGAGACAGGCGAATATTCGCAGCGCCGCGTGGCGGCCTCGTTTATCGGTTTCCTTCCCGCCGATAATCCCGTGCTGTTATGCGCCGTGATGATCGACGAGCCTGAGGCCGGCCAGGGCGGCGGCGCCGCGGCGGCGCCGGCATTCCGTAAAATCGTCACCCAGATTATCAGCAATCCCGACCTTGAGTTTGCCGAGCGTATCATCGACCGCCCGCCGGCCGCAGGTACGGAACAGACCGATCCGGAGGAGATACGGCGTCGCCCGGACGTGTGCGGAATGAAGCCCGGGAAGTCTGCGGATCTGCTTGGGAAGCAAAAAATCGCAGAGATTATCGGCGCCGGTTCGTTGATTCGCCGCCCGAGCTCCGAAGCCGGCAAACCGCACACGGCCGGTGTGAAGCTGCCGCTGTATGCATCGGAAGATGCGGCCGGAAAGAAGGCGCGCGAGAGCATGCCCGATTGTGTCGGCCAGGACCTTCGTGATGCGCTGAATGCGCTGAATGTCAAGGGCTTTTCACCGCGGGTAGCCGGATCAGGCACCGTCTACCGCCAAGTCCCGCCGGCCGGCGCCATTGTGCAGCCGGCGGATGCCTGTTCGCTGTATTGCGCATTTGAAGGATAATGAAGGAGGATGGCTGTTGTATGATTGCCGATTTCAAGAATTATATCGAAGCCCAGGCCAACGAGATTCTCAGCGCGATCGACGAGGAGACGCGGCGCGATCCGGAGCGATTCCGTGATGAGGCAATCGCGTGGATCGAAAAGAACGCCGAGGTGTTTCGCCGGAATTGGGAGCGGCAGGCCGCATGACTGCGGCGGAGCAACGAACAGATACGAAATATGCAGTGGCGTGAGCTGATTTCAGAGATTGACATCCAAGAGAACGGCGGCGGAGCCGATCCGTGCATCACCGACGTCACGTGCGATTCGCGGTGCGTGGCCGCGGGCGCGGTATACGTGGCGATTCCCGGCCGGACGGTGCATGGCGATTCGTTTATCGCCGAGGCGGTCGGCCGCGGAGCGGCGGCAGTGGTGTCGGTCAATGCGCAGCCGGCGTGCGGCGTGCCGTGGATACGCGTGGACGAGCCGCGGAAGGCTGCGGGGCGATTGGCGAAAAAACTCTGGAATGTGAGGTGGGATGACATGATTACCGTCGGCATAACCGGTACAAACGGCAAGACCACGGTCGCGCACCTGTTTCATCACCTGTTCTGCAACACATTCGGCGCCGACCGGTCGTGGATGCTGGGGACAATAACGTATTCGATGGGCGCGCACTCGCGTCCGTCGTCGTACACCACGCCCGAAAGCGTCGATATCTTCAGGTTCATCGGCCGGGCCGCCGTGCGCCCCCGCGCGCTGACCATGGAAGTGTCGTCGCATGCGCTGGCGCTCGACCGCGTCGAGGGATTTTACTATGATATCGCCGTGTTTACCAACCTTACCCAGGACCATCTCGATTTTCATTCCGATATGGAGAGCTATTACCAGGCGAAGAAAAAATTGTTCCGCGATCATATAAAACAGGGCGGTACGGCGGTTATCAATATCGACGACCCGTGGGGGATGCGGCTGGCGGAGGAACTTCGTGATGTGCGCCGGGTGACATTCGGCGGAAACGGCCGGTCCATGGTGCGCATCATGAATCATTCCTGCACGTGGGGCGGTACCGAAGTGGAAATCAATGAGGAAGGAGAGACAGTGAAAGTTCAAAGCAGGCTGAGCGGTTTGTTTAACGTATACAACCTGGTCGCCCTGTGGGCGGGCGCCCGCGCGCTGGGGCGGACAAGCGAAGAGATTCGCGAGAGTATCAGGACGGCGACGCCGGTGACCGGCCGTATGCAGCGGGTGCATATTCCCACGCAGTATACAATGGTGGTGGATTACGCCCACACGCCCGACGCGCTGGAGAAGGTGCTTGCCGCGGCCCGTCCGCTGACAAAAGGAAAACTGATCTGCGTGTTCGGCTGCGGCGGCGATCGCGATCGCACGAAACGGCCGTTCATGGCCGAGGCGGTGGCGAAAAATGCCGATGAAGCCGTGGTGACATCGGACAATCCGCGCAGCGAAGAACCGGCGGCGATTATCCGTGAAATACTGACAGGCATGCCCCTCGATTTCCCGCACCATGTCGAGCCTGACCGCAGGATGGCCATCCGCAAGGCCATGACCATGGCCCGCGCAGGCGACTGTATCGTGGTGGCCGGAAAGGGTCATGAGACGTACCAGGAAGTAAAGGGCGTGCGGCACCATTTTGATGACGCCGAGGTGATTGCGGAGCTGGGCGCCGAGTTGAAATCCTGCGATATGAACTGAATGGTGGCAGTGGCGGAAAATGAAAAGAAACGAATGTGAATTGCTTGCACTGAGAGGGGGCTGACGATGCGGCCGCGGCTCATTACCCTCGGCCATTTGATTCGGTGGGGAAACGCGTCATCCTCGATGAGCGCTCGGCTGCGGCGGCGGCCGGCGGGCGACGTGTGGATGGATTCGCGCAAGGTGCGCCCCGGCGATGTGTTCGTAGCGCTCAGGGGCGAAGATGACGACGGGCATACTTACGTAGAGAAAGCGCTTGCGGCAGGGGCTGCGGCCGCCATTATCGCCCGCAGCCGCCTTCACAGCTTTGCTCCTTCGCTGCGTCCGCGGCTTATCGCGGTCGACGATCCGCTTCAGGCGGTGGGGCGCATGGCACGGGCATACCGGGAGAAACTCAATATTCCGTTTATCGCGATCACCGGCTCCAACGGCAAGACCACCACCCGCCGTATCATCGCATCGGTGCTCAGGGCGCGTTTCACGGTGGGCGAAACCGTCGGCAACTGGAACAATAATATCGGCGTTCCCCTGACGATTCTGCGTTTCAGGGGCGACGAGCGTATCGGAGTTGTGGAGATGGCAGCAAACCACGGCGGCGAAATCAGGCCGCTGTCGCATATCGCGTCGCCGGATATCGCAGTGATAACTAATATCGGCTATGCGCATATCGGTAATTTCGGCAGCCTTGCGAAAACGACCGACGCCAAATTTGAAATAACGTCGGGCTTTCGCCGGGGGATGCATTTTTGCCTGCTCAACGGCGATGACCCGCGGCTGGTGGCGCGCGCGAAACGCAACGGATACGATGCGGTTTTATACGGCTTTTCCTCACGCTGCGCCGTCAGGGCCCGTGATGTTGAGGTGGCGGCGGCCGGCATGACCGCATTTTCTGTTGATGGAACACGCTTTGTTATGCCCGTTGCGGGACGGCACTTTGTGTATAATGCGTTACCGGCGGTGTTTCTCGGACGGTGGTTCGGCATGAACGATGAAACAATCGCAGCAGTACTTCGGACGGTTGAACCCGATCCTCTGCGAGGCCGCATTGCGATCAAGCGCGGGGTGCGGTTTATCGTCGATTGCTACAACGCCAATCCTTCGTCGATGCACAGCGCCATTGCGCTTCTGTGCGATATAGCACCGCGCGGCCGCAGAGCCGCCATCGTCGGTGACATGATGGAACTGGGCAGGTACGCAACCGTGCTGCACCGCCAAGTAGGCCGCCGGCTTGGCGAGGCAGAGGTGAGCCGGGTGATTGCGGTGGGGCGCTATGCCTCAGAGGTTGCCGCAGGAGCGGCCGCGGCCGGAATACACGCGCCGCGCATTCAGTGCGCGGCGGACGCCGGGGAGGCGCTCGCGGCGGCGCGCTCTGTGATGAAAGCCGGCGATACCGTCTTACTGAAAGCGTCAAGAGCGGTCAAACTCGAATCAGTTTTTGAAAGATTTTGACCTATGGGTATGCAGCAAAAGAAGAAGAAACAAATCCCCCAATCGGACAGTGCGGGGGACTGGTTTCCGCGATCGGCGTCGGTGATTGGCGCCGGACGCAGCGGCATCGCGGCGGCACGCATACTTGCGCAGGGGGGATGCGACGTGTTTATCAGCGACACGTGCGATGAAAAAAAACTCGATTATATCCTTGCATCCAACAACCTTGCGCATCTCAAGCACGAGGCGGGAGGGCATTCCGCGGCGCTTCTTTCCAGCGAAGTCATTATCCTTTCGCCCGGCGTGCGCTCCGATCTCCCTGTCCTTCAGGCCGCCAGAGACAAAGGCGTCCCGATATGGTCGGAAATAGAGCTTGCCTTCCGCCTGAGCACGGCGCCGTTTGCCGCCGTTACCGGCTCGAGCGGAAAAAGCACGACGGTGAGCCTTCTGGGTTCCATTTTCACCGCGGCCGGACGCGAGCATGTGGTCGCCGGCAATATCGGTTCGCCCCTCTGCGCCTGCGCGCCGCAGGTGAGCAGCAGGGGCGTGGTGGTTGCCGAGGTATCCAGTTTTCAGCTCGAAACCATCGATCGGTTCAAACCCCGGGCCGCGGCGGTGCTCAACCTTATGAAAAATCATCTTGACCGCTATGCCTCGGAGGAAGAGTATGACGCCGCAAAGAAAGCAATCGCACGCAACATGGATATGGGCTGCGTACTGGTGCTCAACGCGCGCGATGAGAAGCTGTTGACGTGGTCGAGGAGTGTGCAGGAGAGGAC
>Ga0129299_1000638_pt1 | contig 22660 bp, 19 predicted proteins | sample ConPoolayeCmetaG_FD_94477 | JGI IMG/M metagenome (GOLD analysis project Ga0129299, IMG submission 94477) | Hot spring microbial mat communities from California, USA to study Microbial Dark Matter (Phase II) - Cone Pool mat layer C metaG ...
GTCAAGCGGGCGCAGGCGGCTTTGGGAAGGTGGGGAGGGCAGTGTCGGGTAGTACATGGCAATTTTGCACATTTGGAAGAAATCGCGAACCAACATGGATTTTATGAGGTTGATGGCGTGCTGTTCGATTGCGGCGTTTCCTCCGAGCAACTGGAGGACAACGGGCGGGGCTTCAGCTTTTCGAAGTCTGGTCCGCTCGACATGCGTATGGATCGGTCGCAGGGAATCACGGCGGCCGAACTAGTGAACAAAATGGACGAAGATGAACTTTGTGCATTACTGCGGACTTTCGGACAGGAGCTGGCTGCGCGACGGATTGCCAAAGCGATCGTGCGCGAGCGTCAAAAAGCGCCGATCAGCACCACGGACAGGCTTGCCGAAATTGTCTCTCAGGCGGTGGGCGGTCGGCGGAGCCGCTTGCATCCGGCGACACGCACCTTCCAGGCGTTGCGCATCAAAGTAAACGAGGAGTTGGAAAACCTGCAGCACGGGCTCGAGGCAGCGGTGAAGCTGCTGAAGCCGGGAGGTCGGGTGGCGGTGATTGCCTTTCACAGTTTGGAGGATGGTTTAGTGAAGCGCTTTTTCGCGGCGCACGCCGGCCGCTGGGAAGCGCTACCGTCTGGAGGACGGCGCTGGGTGTGCGTGTCTCCGCGTCTGCTGGTGCTGACGCGCAAGCCGGTCACGCCCAGCCCTAAAGAGATTTTGATGAACCCACGCGCCCGTTCGGCCAGGCTACGCGTGGCCGAAAGATGGGACGCTGCAACCAATGGAGAAATCGCAAAATGATCCGTAGAAACCGCAAAAAGAGGCGCAACGACGGCTTCATTTTTCCTGCCCCTTTCTCGGGAACGGTGGTGATGCTGTTAATTCTGGGGCTGACTTACGTTTGGCTAGAGTGCCGTTGTCAGTTTCTCGGACGGGAAATTGCCGAACTTGAGCGGCAACAGGCGGCGTTGGAGAAATCGCTGGCCAGCGAGGAATACCGCTGGACCCAGATGAAATCGTTACCCAATGTGGAAAGGGAGCTTGAGCGCCACGGCATCATCATGGGATGGCCGGAGCGGGGGCAGGTGCGGCGACTTCGCGCGGAAGAAGTTTACGGCGATTTGTGGGAAGACGCGACGGATAAGCGGCACTATGCCAAACTTGAAAAAAACAACCGCGGTCAATAACGATCGGCGGATGTTGTGCCGCGTGCGCCTGGCGGCGGCGATCTGGGGGGCAGGAATGGTCGCGTTGGGGGCACGGTTGGCAGTTCTGCATGTCGGCACAGACTGGTCCGAGCGTGAGAAAATAGAGCGCACTGTCAAGTATACGCTCAAGATTCCCGCACCGCGCGGCAGCATTCTGGACCGTCGCGGCGACGCCAATGTGCTGGCGCTTGACATCACGCGCAAGGACGTCTGCATAGACCCCCGGGTGGTGGCCACCAACGCGAATCCGGAAGAGCTGGCGGCCGCGTTGGCCTCCGCGCTGGGAATGGCTGTAGAGGATATCGCAAACCGGATTCACGCTCCGGGGCGAAGTTACGTGCGGTTGAAGCGCTTCGCCGATGAAGAGACAGTCAACCGGCTTAAGACTCTCAAGCTTCCGGGCGTTTTTTTCGCGGATGCTCCCCTGCGCTTTTATCCGCACGGCGAATCGTTGTGTCATGTACTTGGGTTTGTAAACCACGATGGGGTGGGGAGTGCCGGCGTTGAACTCACGTTCAACGAACAACTTCGCGGTGTACCCGGGTTGATCGAGAGCAAGAAGGACGCCCATCGCCGGGAGTTATACTGGAAACGCGATTGTTATCTGCCGCCGGTCAAGGGTGTTGACGTCTTTTTGACTGTGGACCAGAACCTGCAGCATATTGTTGAGCGGGTTTTGGATGGTGTTATTGCGGAGCACCACGCCAAGGCGGCGTGGGCCATCGTGCAACGTGTGCGTACAGGCGAAATCCTGGCCATGGCGAGCCGGCCGGCTTTTGATCCGAACGAGTTTCGGACTGCCGACACGAATACATGGATCAATCGTACGATCAGTTGCGTATACGAGCCCGGTTCGACCATGAAGGCGGCAGCTATTGCGGCGGCGCTCAATGAGGGCGTGGTGACAGCGGACACTGTCCTGGATTGTGAGAATGGCGCTTGGATGTACAAAAACAGAGTACTGCGCGACTATCATCCCTACGGGCGGTTGACGGTAGCGGACGGCGTGCAGAAATCGAGCAACATTTTGACTGCGAAGGTGGCCGTAATGCTCGGTGAAAGCACGCTGTACCGGTATCTGCGGGCGTTTGGGTTCGGTTCGAAAACCGGCGTGAAACTGCCCGGGGAAGAAAGCGGCATCCTCCGTCCCCTGGAGCAGTGGAGTGGAATCAGCATTACACGCATTCCGATCGGGCAGGGTGTAGCGGTTACGGCTTTGCAGATGCTCAACGCTTTCTGCGCGATCGCCAACGACGGATATCTGATGCGGCCATATATTGTTAGTAAGGTTCGCGCCGCTGACGGTTCGATTATTTTTCAGCAGCGACCGGAAGTCCTCGCGCGTCCCATAAGACCAGAAACTGCGGCGCTCATGCGAAAGCTGCTCACAAGGGTGACGGAACAAGGGGGCACAGGCAAGCGGGCTGCGGTCGAGGGTTACACAGTGGCGGGCAAGACGGGCACGGCGCAAAAGCCGGTAGCAGGCGGCTATTCCAGCACTGATTACGTGGCGTCCTTTGTGGGCTTTCTGCCGGCTGAGGCGCCGGAAATTGGGTTGATCGTGGTGGTGGATGAACCGCAGCCGTTTCATACGGGGGGCGTAGTTGCGGGACCCGCATTCAGCCGGATTGCGAGCCAGGCGGTGCGCTACCTCGATATATCTCCAGTTGGGCAGGAGGCCATCGCTAGGCGGTGATTGCCGGCATCGGGCTGGCGTGCGAGGTCGTCAAAGCGTCATGAGACTTGCAATCCTTTTGAGAGCAATTCGACCGATTGCGGTATCAGGGCCTGTTGATCGAGAGATCGAAGGGGTCGTCTGCGATTCGCGGCAAGTGCGTCCCGGGTATCTGTTTGTTGCTGTTCGGGGCGAGGCGCGTGACGGATGGGAGTTTGTGGGCGATGCGGTTGGCCGTGGTGCCGTGGCGGTGGTGTCGGAGCGAACGGGCCCCTTGCGGGGAGAGGCAACACATATTCGCGTGAGCGATGCCCGTCTGGCCCTGGCGCTGCTTGCGGCGGAGTTTCATCAGCATCCCGCTGACCGTTTGCAGTTGGCCGGTGTCACGGGGACTAACGGCAAGACCACGACTGCGTACATGCTCAGAAACATGCTTCAGGCTGCCGGGAGGTCTCCGGGCCTGATAAGCACGGTGACCTATGAAATTGGGCAGCGCAGTTTGCCAGCCAGCCGAACGACTCCCGAAGCACCGATGCTGCAGGCCTTGCTGGCTCAGATGGTAGGGGCGGGATGTCGCAGCGTTGTTATGGAGGTCTCGTCGCATGCAGTGGTCCAGCATCGCATTGCCGGGGTGGATTTTGACGTGGGCATATTCACAAATTTATCCCGAGAACATCTCGACTACCACGTCACGATGGAGGCCTATTTCGAGGCCAAAGCGCAGTTCATGTTTGCGCTGGGGTCGGGGCGCAAGCCGGCTGTGGCGATTGTCAATGCGGACGACGCGTGGGGGCAACGGTTGCTCAAGCGTCCGGAACTGCGCGCGCGCGTACTGACTTTTGGATTAACGCCGCAGGCCGATGTGGCAGCCGAGGCCGTTGCACCGAGCGCCGAGGGGGTTGCTTTCATAGCACACACTCCGTGGGGAACAGCGCACCTGCGCCTGCGGCTGTTGGGACATTTCAATGTTCAGAATGCTTTAGCGGCGATGGCTGCGGGGGGCGCGCTGGGGTTAGAGCTTGATCAAATGATCGGGGTTCTCAAGAACATGGCGCCGGCTCCGGGACGACTGGAGGAATTTCCAAGTTCGCGGGGCTTTCGAGTGTACGTAGATTATGCCCACACGCCCGACGCTCTCGAACAGGTGTTGACAACGTTACGCGAGACTACTGCGGGGCAGTTGATACTGGTCTTCGGCTGCGGCGGCAACCGCGATGTCAGCAAACGCGAACCGATGGGGAGAGTCGCCTGCCGCCTAGCGGACTATTCGATTTTGACTTCCGACAACCCGCGCAAGGAAAGTCCCGCGGACATTATTGCTCAGATTCAGAAAGGTTTCGCGGGAGCGGACAACTACGAGATTATTGAGGACCGGCGTTTGGCAATTCGGCGCGCGATTCGCAGGGCGCGGCAGGGTGATGTGGTTCTGGTCGCCGGCAAGGGGCACGAGACGACACAGGAGTTTGCAAACACCATAATTCCTTTCGATGATCGCAAGGTGGTTGCAGAAGAGCTCGAGGCGTTATGAGTCTTGGTTGCACACCGGAAGAACTTGCAGCCTGGACGGGAGGGTATTGGGATCCCGGTCCGCCCGCTGCAATTCGGAGCGTCTGCCACGACAGCCGCACGCTGGAAAAAGACGACCTGTTTGTAGCGCTGAAAGGCATCCGCTTTGACGGACACGAGTTTGTGACGCAGGCGTTCAGGAAGGGAGCTAGCGCGGCTGTGGTTGTGAGGGAGTACCGGCGGCAGGCGGGGGATGGCAATCTTTTGCGGGTCCACGAGCCAGTCCATGCTTTGCGAATGATGGCGGCCGGCTACCGCAGAAAGGTTGCTCCCTTAGTGGTGGCGGTGACCGGCAGCGCTGGCAAGACTACAGTCAAAGAAATGATTGCCACTGTGCTGGCGACGACTTTCCGCACCGCAAAAACACAGGGAAACTGGAACAATGAGTTGGGCCTGCCTCTCAGCATTTTGAACATGCAGGCTGACACCCGCGTGGGAGTTTTTGAACTGGGGATCAATCACCCAGGGGAAATGCAACCCCTTTGCGAAGTGCTTCGGCCCGACTGGGGAGTGATTACCAATATTGGTCCGGTCCATATCGAATTTTTCGGTTCGGTTGAGGCCATAGCGCGGGAGAAGGCCGACGTTCTGCGTTGTCTCCCGGCGGCTGGAATGGCGGTGTTAAACCGAGACTCCATGTGTTTCGAGTTGCTTCGCGCCGCGGCATCGGACGGTGTGATCACCGTCTCGGCCGCTGGGCAGGCGGCGGATTACGCATGCTTGAGCTACGATGCGGCTACGCGTCGGGCCAAGGTCAAGGAAGCCGCAAGCGGTGGGGAATTTGTGCTGAGGTTGGCGCTACCAGGCAGACATAATGTGGCGAACGCGTTACTGGCGATTGCGGTCGGCCGCGGGCTGGGGGTGGAGTGGGAGCGAATACTGGCTGCGTTGGAGAACTACCGGTCTCTGCCGATGCGTTGGGAGCAAGTTGAAATCGGCGGTGTGAAGGTGATAAATGATGCTTACAACGCCAATCCCCTCAGCGTGCGTGCTGCTCTTGAGACCTTTGCGCAAGAACCTGCCATGGGCCGTAAATGGCTGCTGCTGGCCGACATGCTGGAACTGGGGACGCAGGCGCGGTCGGAACACTTTGCTTTAGGCGCAGCAGTTGGCGCTGGCCCCTGGGCCGGACTGATCACGGTGGGTCCGCTTGCCAGGGCGATTGCGGAAGGCGCGATGGCGAGCGGAATGCCGAGGGAACAAGTCGTGTGGTGTGAAAACAATCGGGAGGCGGCAATGGCACTTGCCGCTCGCGTAGCAGCCGGCGACACGGTTCTAATGAAGGGTTCTCGGGGCATGCGCCTGGAGGAAGTCGTTGGCGTTTTGAAGTCTCAAATGGGGGGGACTCAACTATGAACGAAACACAGTCGCAGCGCGATAACGGCTTGCAAACCAAGGTTTCGCAGGAGGAAATGAACGAGCTGCACGAAATTCTGCGGCTGGATTCCGACGAAGAGGCAGCCCAGAATGTTTTGACTTCTGAACTGATGCCGAATGGCGATCCGGCTCCTGCGGTGCTTTGGGGTGCAGAAAAATAAGCGTGGAGCCGGGAAGGATTCATATATGCTTTACTATCTCCATCTGCTCAGTGTCTGGTTTTCGTCCCTGCGGATTTTTCGTTACATCACGGTGAGGGCAGTAGCGGGAGCCGGAACCGCCTTTATTTTGACGCTGTTGATCGGTCCGCGGGTGATCGCGCAGCTTCGCCGCCTTAAAGTTGGCCAGTACGTGCGCAAGGAAGAAGCGCCGCCCTTGTACAGCTTGCACGCAAAAAAGGAAGGCACGCCGACCATGGGCGGGCTGCTTATCCTTGGGAGCGTGATCACCGCCAGCCTGTTATGGGTGGATCTGCAAAATGTGCTAGTGTGGCTAGTCGTGGCCACGATGACCTATATGGCTTTAGTTGGTTTTTGGGACGATTACATCAAGCTGACGCGCCGGTCGTCGAAAGGGTTGACCGCCCGGTCAAAGTTCCTTCTGCAGCTCTTGTGGGCGGTAACTGTTGCGCTGGCGTTGCAGCGGTTTCCGGAGACGGCGGGACGCGCGCGGCAGTTGCTGGTGCCTTTCATCAAGGAACCATTGGTAGCCGATTTGGGAGGTGTGGGATCCTGCTGTTTTATCGCTCTCGTATTGATTGGCGCGGCCAACGCCGTGAATCTCACGGACGGTCTGGACGGTTTGGCTATTGGGTGTAGTGCGTCGGTGGCGATCTCTTATTTAGTTATGGCTTACCTGGCGGGACACTACGTTTTTGCTGAGTATCTCTGGATTCCCTTTGTAAAAGGCAGCGGAGAACTGGCTGTGTTTTGCGGCTGTCTGGCGGGCGCATGTTTGGGATTTCTGTGGTTCAATTGCCACCCCGCTCAGGTTTTCATGGGTGACACCGGCAGTCTTGCCCTCGGGGGAGCGATTGGGATGACGGCTATTCTCATTAAGCAGGAGATGGTGCTGGTGCTGGTGGGCGGTGTTTTTGTCTTGGAGGCGCTCAGCGTGATCATGCAGGTCACGTCGTTCAAGTTGCGCGGTAAGCGGATGTTTGCGATGGCACCGATTCACCACCACTTTGAAATCAAAAAGTGGAGCGAAACCCAGGTTACCGTGCGTTTTTGGATTCTATCCATCATTTTTGCCTTGTTGGGGTTACTGACTTTGAAGGTGCGTTGAGGCGGCGCCGAGCGGCCCTTGTTACGCAGAAGAAAACGGCGCGCTCGGTGAGGACTGGAAACAATGGCCGACAGGATCTGCCAAACTGCCTTGATTCTTGGGCTAGGAGAGAGCGGCATGGCAGCAGCCCGCTTACTGCTGTCGGAGGGCACGCGCGTCACGGCCGTTGATCAAGCAAAGACGCCTACGCTGGAGAGGACCGGCGCAGAACTTTGCAGAGCGGGAGCCCAGGTTGTGCTCGGTTGCCGCGATTTGCCGAAAGGAATGTACGATGTGTGCGTTGTGAGTCCCAGCGTTCCAGACGACTCGCTGTGGGTGCGCGAACTGAAAGGCCGCGGCGTGCGGGTCATTTCCGAACTCGAACTGGGGTGGAGCCGGTGTCCGTGTCCGGTGCTGGCTGTAACCGGCAGCAGCGGCAAGAGCACGCTGGTCAAGCTTTGCGGTGAGGCTTTGGCAGCGGCGGGGCGGCGCGTGGTTATGGGCGGCAATTATGGGCATCCCATTAGCCGGCTCGTGTGCGAACGTGTGGATGTGGACTGGGTCGTTCTCGAGGTGAGCTCGTTTCAGTTGGAAAATATCGAGAACTTCAGTCCTAAAGTGGGGGTACTGCTGAATATTCATCCTAATCACCTGGACAGACATCACACCTTCGAAGAGTACCGCAGACTGAAGGTTCGTTTGTTTGCCAAAATGGATCGTCGACAGACGGCCGTGGTTCCGGATATTGACGCTGCCGCGATCAAAGTACTGGCCGGTTCGCGCTCGCGCCCCTGCGAAGCCTCATGGGTGAGATTTGGATTGTCGGCGGACGCAGAGTACAGGTATATTAACGGACAGATAGAATTTACGAACGGGGCAGGAAAAAACTTCGTCTCTTTCCGCGGCACTTGGTTTGACAATGAAGTGATGGGGCTGACGGCGGCTGCAGCCGTGGCAGCCATGAAAGCCTGTGGTGTGGATCCTGCGGCGGTGGTGAAGGCGGCGGAGAATTTTGAACCGTTGCCGCACCGCATGCAGGAGGTGGCGCGAAAAGATGGTGTACGGTTCGTAGACGACTCAAAAGCCACAACGCTCAGCGCATTGCAGGCCGGCGTTATCATGGCGGGTGACCGAGTCAGACTGATAGCCGGCGGACTTCTGAAAGAGCATGATGCGGGGTTTTTAGCTGAGACGTTGAGCAAGAAAGTGAGGAAGGTTTATCTTATCGGAGAAGCTTCAAACAAACTGGCGGAAACATGGCGAGGCGCGGTTGAATGTGTGTGTTGCGGCACTCTTGAACAGGCTGTAAAAGCGGCGTGGGAGGAAGCCGAGTCGGGTGATGTGGTGTTACTTTCGCCGGGCTGCGCTAGCTTTGATCAATTCAAAAACTACGAGGAGCGAGGCGAACGTTTTGTGGCAATTGTGAGGGAGTTATTATAGAGGAGCAGTAACATGAAAACACCTTCGGTGGTAGCAATTGTTGTTGGCGTGCATGTGGTGGTGATCGGCGGCTTTTTGTTGATTCAAGGTTGCGGGACCACCCGCGCCCCAGAGCCTTCACCAGAGCAGCCCAAACTTCCTGAGGTAGCTGTGCCCGCCCCGACGCCTGTCAGTCCGCCGCTACCGTTGGTGGCAGAGACGCCTGCGCCGGCCGAGAAAACATATGTGGTTGAAAAGGGCGATTCCTTGTCTCTGATTGCCAAAAGGTTTGGTGTAAGCCAGGCTGAAATAATGGCGATGAACAATCTCCAAGATCCCAACAAACTGCGGGTTGGGCAGCCCCTTAAGCTTCCGGGATATGTCAATTTGAACGCGCCTCGGCCCAAGGCTTCAGAAAAGAAGGCATCGGCTGCCAAAACAGCCGTCGCTGCCACGCCAGAGGATGCCAGAGCGAAGACCGTGGGGCAGGAGTATGTCGTCCAAAAAGGGGACAGTCTCTCGGTGATTGCCGCTAAACACGGGACAACCGTGGCGGCTTTGCGTGCAGCCAACGGATTGAAGGGAGATAAGATTATGGTCGGCCAGAAGCTGCTGATTCCGGTCGGAAAAGGCGGGACGGCGGCGACGGCGAAACAGTCCCAAGCGGCACCAGCCAGCAGGGGGGCGGGAACACCGGCTGTTTCTGCAGCCACAGTGCCTGAGGCCCGGCCTGCCGTGGAAGGAGTCCAGCAGCCAATGCCGGCCGGCGCGGAGGTTCTTCCTACCGCGCCGGGAAGCCGTGTGCTGGAACATACGGTGGCGCCGGGTGAAGATCTTAAAACGGTGGCCTACATGTACAGCGTCGATCCTAACGAATTGAAGCGTATCAATGGATTGCAGGACGACTCGGTGCTGACTCCAGGACAACGTCTTAAGATTCCGTTGGCGGAGTGACGTGCGCAGAACCGCGCGGATACTTGTCGCTTTTGTAGTGGGGCTAGTGGTGCTGGGGGTGATTATGCTGACCAGCACCAGCAGCGTGCGCGCGGCCGACAAATTTGCGGATGCTCTGTATTACGCAAAGAGGCAACTCGCCTGGATTGGTCTGGCGTTGATCCTCGGTATCGGGTTGGCGCGTTTTGACTACCACTTGTGGCGTAAAGCAGCGCCGCTCATGGCATGCACGGCAGTGATCGCGCTGCTGCTGGTCTTTGTGCAGGGAATCAGGTGCAAAGTCGGTGGAAGTTATCGGTGGGTGCGTATCGCCGGTTTGAGCTTTCAACCGTCTGAATTCGCCAAGATTGCACTGGTGATAACCCTGTCTGCGTGGATGTCAGCTGTGGGCCCCCGGGCACGCGAATTGACGCATGGTTTTCTTTATCCAGCAGCCATAATCGGCGTGATGGCCGGGTTGGTAATGTTAGAGCCGGATTTCGGCACGACGCTTCTGCTCGGCACGGTCGGCCTTTTGCTGATGTACGTGGGTGGGAGTCGCCTTACGTATTTGGCGGTGCTTGCGGCGGCGGGGCTTGTTGGCTTCAGCGTAGCAGTGTTACACGATCCCGTCCGGATGGGACGTATCTTGGCCTTTCTTATGCCGGAGAAATACCCGGTGACCGCGTACCATCTGGCGCAGTCCAAAATAGCATTCATCAAGGGTGGTGTGTTTGGCGTGGGGCTTGGCAGGAGCATTCAGAAACAGTATTATCTGCCCGAAGCTCACACGGACTTTATTTTCGCCATTATTGGTGAAGAGCGCGGACTGCTCGCCACCGGAACGGTGCTGGCGCTGTTCAGCGGGATCCTGGCCTGCGGTCTGATTATCACCATGAGGGCGCCCGATGTTTTCGGCCGGTTACTCGGGTTTGGGATGACAATGTTGGTAACAATTCAGGCTGCCATCAACATTGGAGTCGTGACGGGCTGTTTACCAACTAAAGGTTTGCCTTTGCCGTTCATCAGTTACGGCGGCTCCAGCATGTTGGCCTCTGTGGCTGCGGTTTCGATCCTTTATAACATTGCACAACACTGCACCACAGAACCGGATGACCATACCCGAGTTATCAAAGACCGCGCGCACAACATTTGATCCCGGCTTTAGCTCAGATTTTGCGCTCGAGATTTGTTCCTTTATTCTTCAGATTCAGATATGGCTCTCACATTTTTGTGCAAAAGAGGTAAAACGGCATTTCATCTCAAGTTTTTCGTGCGCACCGCGATACGAATACCGGCCAATTCTCAAAAGCAAAAACTGGAGTAAATGGCTGGCAGCACAAAGAGCTGTCAAGACGAGCAATGCTGAAAAATAATCCCGGTTATTTTCGCGCTTTAATGCTCTCGGTGGTTGGTCATGGGCTTGCCATTGGGGTTGCTTGTGCTGTGGGGCTAAGACGAGGTGATCTTCGCTGGACTTCGGTTTCTGCAGCCGGGGGGAACGAGTTGTGTTTTACGCTGGTTGCGATTGAAGAAACCGCCAATCAGATAGTGACCGAAGAAAAAAAATCTTCCGTTGCAGCCTGTGAGCTCGCGCCGGAGAAACCGCCGGAGGAAGATCCCGTGACGTTTGTGGGTCCGATACTCCCGGAGATTTTAAGTCCCATTTCTGGGGAGTCCGTGCCGGCACAGGCAAGCGACAGTTTAGGAAACGGGTCGGAGCGCACTGCCCGCGAACCAGCGGCGCTCGACAGCGCGGGTCCCAGCGAGAATGGTGATCGTCCTGACGCGGAATTCTCTCCGGTTGTAATGCCGAAAACTAGCTCTCAATGGTGGGACATCGCCGCGATGGATATTCGTCCTGTTTATCCAATTGGATCCCGCCTGCGGGGTGAAGAAGGGGTGGTCGGCGTGGAAGTGGAGATCGGACCGGCAGGGCACGTCCGTAAGGCGAGCGTGTGCCAATCTAGCGGATTTCCGGAACTCGACCGGGCTGCGCTGGAAGCCTGCCGGAAGGCGAAATGCGTCATGCCTGCTGATACCGCTGGCAGCCTCAGGAAGGCGGCGATCACCTTCAGATTCAAGTTGATCGATGACCGCTGATTTTCTGATTGCCGCGTGCGACCGGTTCCAGATTTACCTCAGCTGCGATTCAGACAGCCTGGAGATCGCAGCGACCTTGTTCTCGCCAGTGAACGAGTTGGTCACTTTATACGCGCACGTATTCCCGGACGGACCTGAAGTGCGAAAAATGGGGCCGTCAGCACTCGGGCTCTGAGAGAGTTCAACGGGGTGGGGCACCCGTTTTGACCACCCGAACTTTCGCTTTGGCGGGAGAACCCGGCCCCGGGCAGCAGCCAAAACCCCGCTGTCTGAATCGCACTTGCCTCCCTATTCCACCGGTTCACCCATCGGTTCCGGCGCTGGGCTGCTGGCGAGAGGTGGGGTCGACGCGCCATGCAGTTTGATTGTCTGATTGACCTTCAGGCGCCGCGGATCGATGCCCGGATTGGCCTTCATAATAGCATCCACGCTGGTCTTGTTGGCTTTGGCGATTTTTTCGAGGGTATCGCCCGCCTTGATTTTGTACGTGCCAGCGACGCTAACAGAGCTACCTTGAGTTTTGGCTTCGCCGGACGGCGTTGACGGTTTCTGTTGCTGCACGATGCGGGAGGCGAGCGCCTGCACCTGACCGCCAAGAGCGATGAACTTCCCGTCCACCTGAGACGCCAAGGCGCGTAGCTGGTTTCCCATGGCTTCTGTTTGCTGAGTTACGTCCGCGACGCGCTGGTTCACATCAGCCGCCAGGTTATTCATTTGGACCTCAAGGTGCCGGGCGGAGATGCCCAAATAAATGGCAATTACACTCAACACAATCGCGGCGATCGCAGCTACCGTGACAAACAGATTGTTCGACGACCCGAACCCAGAGTTCATACAACCTCCCAGTTTTGTCTAAAGTTGCAGAGACGCAGTTTTTGCAAAGCCAAGACACTAAACTTTTTAAGACTAGAACAAATTGCCGGACTGAGTCCAGTTTTTTTATGTCACTTTCTTTCGCAAACTGCGTGGCATATTCAGAGCACAAGCCCGCCGAGATCCTGAGGAATTCTGCGGCCCTCTCGCGGGTGTGTGACGTCTGCCATTTCTGTCGGCTCACAAAATGGCGAACAGGCCCCAGTTTTCCCAATCGGCTCGAGTGTGACAGATGCCCAGCGCGCGTCGCAGCGGTGCGGCAAAGCATACTCTCCCAGTGGCGCGTAACAAGGCATTCCTTAGACGCAGGGCTCTGTCTTTGATGGTGAAAGAATGGGCTGATAGAGAGGGGGTTGGAGGATAATGCAGAACAGTCTCTGTGGTTGTTGTCAAAGATCTTGTGTAAGGTGGTTGGAGCGAGTTCGGGTTGGTGCTGGTTTTGGAAATAGCGGAGGCATTGGCAGAGGTGGGCGGCGAGGCGTCCGCCGGGCTGAGGGCAAGTTGATCGTTGGAGGCGGTCGACGAGGATCCAGATTTTGACGGTGGCTTCGCGTTCGGTATGGAAGAGGCCGCCGGCATTGCGCTGGATGGTTTCGAGGGCGTTGTTGAGGCCTTCGACGGGGTTGGTGGAACGGATATGGGGAGCGATTTGCGGCGGGTATTGCGCGAAGGCCAGGTACTGATCGATATGCTGGCGCAGGTGACGGATGAAGGCGGGAGGGAGAATTCGCCGCGGTAGAAGATGCGATAGGCCAGCAGTTCTTTACGGCCGTGCAGGGTAATGCCCAAGGCCAGGAACGCATGGGTGCGGACCAGCAGACCTTTCTGGTCGCGGACGCGCATGGCCTTGGCATCAATGAACCCGGATTTTGCGATTGGCCAAAACAGGCAAGATGCAAGGCGCGGGAGCTGCAGGTGTATGCGCATACTGCGAACCTCCCGCAACGCAGCAGATTGCCTGTTTTCGCCAATCCTGAAGGGTTTGAGAATCGGCTGCTTTTTCTCTTCAGATGTGGCTTTCACATTTCGGTGCAAAAGATGGACAACTGCATTGCATTTCAACTTGTTTGTGCGCAGCACGATACAAATACCTGCCAATTCTCAAACGCAAAATCTGGGATGAAGACGCAGAGGAAGTCGGAATCCAGGGGGCGTTCGAAGAAGGCACGAGCTTCGTCTTTCTTTTCATCTCCTCTCCTCCATTCATATACAACCGACGGGTAATGAGAGGCGAGGGAGACGGGAGTCCAAAAATGGCCCCGCGAAGAAAATAGGTGGGTAAGCGAAAAAGCGAGTCGAACCCCAACGGGACGCAGTGGTCTTGACAGACGTGTTTCAGGTTGTAAGCTGATGATCAGGTCGGGGCTTAAGAGATGTGGGTTTACGGCTGTTGGGGGGAACCTTTGCCCAGACTGAGAACGTTGAGCTAGATTCTGCTTAGCGGCTGACGGGCTGGCCCGCGGGTTGAGTTCGTGTATTACGTGACAAACTCGTTCACCGGCGACAATGGTCGCAGGGGCCTCCCTGACGTTCAGCATATAGGAGGAATAAGCATGGCGAATACAAAACAAGGAACTGAAAAGAGGCAGCTAAGACGGAAAGCGGCGTCTGCAGCCGCGTCGAAAAAGCGGGTTTCAGCGAAGAAATCCGAGCAAGCTGCGAAGTCCGCTGTTCGCACAATTACAGCGGAAGAGCGTTTCAAAATGATTGAGGCGGCTGCCTACTACTTGGCTGAGAAGGACGGTTTCCGAGGCGATCCTACCCATTACTGGCTGGCCGCCGAGAAGGAAATCGAAGGGCGTCTTGTCAAAGATGGCATTCAGGTGCAAGGAGGGTGAAGGCGCAGGCGTAGACGTGGCGTCAGAAAAAAACACCCCATGGTTGAAGCAGCGCATCCAGCATTGATATCGCGCTTGTTGCACGCCGCGGTTTGGCTGGTCGGCGGTTTTGCGGCTTTTTTGCCGATCCTGAGCAGGGGCTTGATGCACCTCCCCGAATCGCTCACGAAAAGGATTCTGATTGCAAGTGTCGGTTTGAGTATGACGGTTGGACCGGCGCTCTATGGTTATTTCACGGGCTGGTCTCCGGCGACCGTGGCGCCAGTTGGTGCCACGTTTCTGTTGGTTCTGGCGGAGCTGCAGTTGGCGCGAGAACGCAAGCGGCAGCGCGGAGCTCCCGCTCTGGAAACATCCAACCTGGTTCTCACATTGGCAAGACCCATAACCACCACACAGTTAAAGATTTGTAGATTTGAGACGAAGCTTCGAGGGTGGATGGGAAAGCCATTTCGTGTGGCGCTTTTGAGCGATTTGCACGTCAGTGAGGCGTTGTCGAAGGACTATTACCGGGGAGTTTTCGAGCGTGTATATGAAGCCTCGCCGGACTTACTGCTGATGACCGGAGATTTTGTTACCAATGCCGCCTGCGTTTCGCGCCTGCCTTCCGTTCTGGACGACATTGGGAAACGCATGCGGACTTACGCGGTTCTGGGCAATCACGACTATTGGGCCGGCGCTCAGGCTGTGGCCCGTATACTGAGCACGGCAGGGATCGAACTTCTGAGGCACGGCTATCGCAGAGTTATCATCGGGGATCGAGCGCTGCTTATTTGCGGATGCGAACAGCCATGGAATGCTGCTGAATTGGATTTGCCACAGCGGTGGGACGGCGAGCCGGTTTTGGTGCTCACCCATACGGCTGACAATATATACCGGTTGAGCGAGAGCGGAGCGAACGCTGTATTTGCCGGTCATTATCATGCCGGCCAGATAAAACTGCCATGGATAGGCCCGTTAGTGATTCCATCAATATACGGGCGTCGATTTGATCATGGTCATTTCGTGGTCAATGGGACGGAGCTGTTTGTTACTGCGGGAGTCGGGTTGGTGGGTTTACCATTTCGTATCTACTGTCAGCCAGACTTTTTTCTTGTTGATTTCAAACCGGCTTTTTGATTTGCGGCGCCTTCGGGTTTGCAACATTCTTCTGGCATGAACGGCGTACCCGGGGACAAAAGCGACAAGCAATCGCAAGCCAGAAGGTCGGGCTCACGGGGGGCGATGGGGCTGGTGAGTTTGGCCGTGTTCGGTTCGCGGATCTGTGGTCTCATTCGCGAGCAGGTTTTTGCGGCCATGTTCGGCGCCGGCAAGCACCTTGACGCGTTTCTCGGCGCCTTTCAGATTCCCAACCTCATGCGCGACCTTTTCGCTGAGGGGGCTCTGTCCACTGCCTTCACTACTGTTTTCAGCAAAACCCACGAGAAGGAGGGGGCCGCGCGCGCCTGGGGGTTGGCCAGCGTGGTTATTTCCACGGTGATTGTGTTGATTGGCGCGGTGTGTCTTGCAGGAATATTGGTCAGTCCGCTTTTGGTGGAGATTACGAATTTCGGTTTTCACAGCGTGCCCGGGAAATACGAAATTACCGTGAAGCTTACCCGGGTTCTGTTTCCGTTCATCCTTTTGGTGTCGCTGGCCGCCGTGGTGATGGGGATTCTGAACGCGCATTTTATTTTTGGTTTGCCGGCTTCCGCTTCCACGGCCTTCAATATTGTGTCGGTTATTGCCGGGGTGGCACTGGCTTTTGCTGTGGAGCAGCCTGCCGACTGGCGCAAGCACCCCTTTGGCGAAAGGGCGCTTTTCGGAGTAGCGGTGGGGGTTTTGCTAGGCGGCGTCGCGCAGGTGGCGATTCAACTTCCGGCGCTTTGGCGCCTGGGATATCGGTTTCGGTGGAGACTCGATTTCGCGGATACTCGCCTGCGGGAAGTGTGGCGGCTGATGGGGCCTAGCGTGATTGCCGGGGCGGCAGTGCAGGTCAACGTAGTAATCAACGGTATGTTTGCCTCGGAGATTGACGGCGCGCGCTCATGGCTGAACTGCGCGTTTCGGTTGATGCAGTTTCCGATCGGCTTGTTTGGCGTGGCCATTGCTACGGTGACGCTGCCTACGGTTTCCCGGCACCACGCCCGCGGTGATCTGGCGGCTTTCGGACGCACCGTGGAACAGGGCTTGCGGCTGGCATTTTTCTTGACCATCCCGGCGGCAGTTGGCTTGGCGGTGCTGGCGCCTGAAATTATCGGTTTGATTTACGAGCATGGGCATTTTTCATTTGCTGACACACTACGGACGGCGGCGGCGTTGCGCGCTTACGCCGTGGGATTGGCGGGGTATGCGGCTATCAAAGTGCTGGTGCCCTGCTTCTATGCTCTCAACGAACCGACGATCCCATTGAGAGTGAGTTTGTTGGCGATTGCCGTGAATCTTGGACTGAATCTCGTGTTCGTCAAGGCTCTGGGGATGGGACACGTAGGTCTGGCGACGACCACCGGCATACTGGCGGTGATCAATTTCGTCCAACTGGCAGTCTATTTGCGCCGCTGGGTCAAGTTTGGGCGGAGCGCAGAATGGCGGGCTTTGGGGACGGCGATATGCCTGGCGGCGGTCGTTTGCGCGTTGGGTGCATTCGTGGCCGCTGAGACGGTAGAGCGAGCGGTCGGCACCGGTCTCAAGGCCCGGCTGGCTGGTCTTGGCGCTGGCGTGACGACTGGGGCCGTTTTATATATTCTCGTGGCATTTTTTCTGAATGTGCGCGAGGCACGAGATGCGGTAACCTTCGTGGTGAACAGAACCCGACAGCACCTGCGCGGCCAAAAAAGTAAATGACGGAGGGAATATGGTGAACAAAGGCGCGAGCAACGGACGGGAGGAAAACCGCTCGCCGGCAAGTCCGGCTTCGCGAATGTCGGTCCGGCCGATACTCGCGGCGCTTTGCTGGGCGCTTGCGAGCTTCTTTTTGAGGTTGCCGGCGGCGAGGGGGGCACTTGACGAGCCCGATTTTTCGCAGGGTATGCTGGACCGAGGAAAAGTTATGGCCTCCGCCGCGGCCGTGACGACGAACACTTACCCTGATGCCGAACTCGTTTTAGTGGCAGGCAAGTATTATGTCGCTTACAACCCCGACGGAACATACGTTCAGTGGCACGAGGAGTACGTCAAAATTCTGACCGAGGAAGGGCGGCGCAGTTTAACGACCCTGTCGAGTTTCTTCACGATTCCCTATCAGCGGGGGCCTGAAGACTGCCGCGTGCCCCTGGTGGAGATCATCAAGCCCAGCGGCATGGTGGTCGCAGTGGATGTGGAGAAACACAGCAAGGTGATGGTAAATCCGGGGGCCATGGCGGCTAACATTTACAATCCCAACGAGAAGCTTATTCAGGTAAATGTGGCCAACCTCGAGATCGGCGATGTCCTGCACTTCGTAATGTTTGATCGCATCGTGCAGCCGCGGATGAAAGACACATGGTGCGACTTGTATGTGCTTGAGGAGACCCGTCCGATTCTGAGCGAGACCATCGAGATAGTGGCGCCGCGTACGCGGCCCTTGGCGAGCATCAGATTGAAGGACCAGGTGGAAGGCACCGTGACGTTCGAACGCGAAGATCAAGGCGAGCTGATTTGCTATCGGTGGACAGTGCGCGACGTGCCGCGCATGTTTCCCGAACCGAACATGCCCCCGCTCCACACCGTCGTGCAGCGCCTGCTGGTCAGCACGGCTCCCGACTGGCAGACAGTCTCGCGTTGGTACTGGGAGATTTCCGCGCCGCACTACCAAACCACGCCGGAAATGGACGCCAAGGTCAGAAGTTTGACGGCCGGCATGACGAGTCCCCAGCAGAAAATGGAGGCGCTTTTCCGATTCGTGTCGCAGCAAATTCGTTACATGGGGATAACGGTCGAAGCGACGGCCCCGGGTTACGAACCCCACGATGTCAAAGAGACCTTCGCGGCCAAACACGGAGTTTGCCGCGACAAGGCAGCATTGCTGGTGGTTCTGCTGCGCCTGGCCGGTTTTGAAGCTTTCCCCGCGTTGATCGACACAGGGGCCAAGAAAGATCCCGAAGTTCCCTTGCCCTACTTTAACCACGCCATTGTCGCCGTGCGGCAACCGGATGGTGATTTCCTGCTGATGGATCCAACCAGCGAAACGGCCAACAAGTTTTTGCCGGCGTACTTGAACGACAAGAATTATCTGGTGGCCACGCCCGAGGGCACAAGCTTGCGTACCTCACTGATCGATCCGGCTGAAAACAACCTTCTACGCATAGTGACTCGGGGTAGTCTCGGCGACGGGGGAGTGTTGACAGCCACCAGCGAATTGTTCTTCGAGGGGATCAATGATACTGCTTACCGCGGTTGGTTTGCGCGGAACAAACCGGAGGATCGTCGGAGATTTTTTGAGGGACTGTTGAAACGGTGCCTTCCCGGCACGAGATTGAAGGCTTTGGAGATCAGCCCCGCGGATATGCTTGATATTACCACGGGCTTGTCTGTGAGGCTTGCCTATGAGGCTCCCGATATTTTGGTTCGCGGCAAGGACGTGACGATGTTGCCGCTGCCGGCGCTTGGAAATCACATCGGGTTCGTCAACCGCATAGTCGACGAAGCGGGGCTTAAGACTCGCAAATATCCCTTTTTTTCGGAAGTGGCGTGCGGGATCGAGGAACGGATAGAACTGACGCTGCCGCCGGAGTTGAAGGATCCGGTGGGTTTGCCGATGGCGCGCGAGATGAGCGGCACGGGCTTGGTCTGGCGGTTCCAGGTGCGACAGGATGACCGGCTGCTTCGCGCTGAGCGGGACTTCAGATTGGATAAGGTGGAGTATTCACCAAGCGAATATCAGGTCCTGAAAAGCGTGTTAGCGGCGGTTGAAAACGACGCGAAAAAAATGGTGCTTTACCATGGATCGAACCAAGGTGAGCAGGATTTTTCCGGCCAACCCGACGCGGTAGTGCTCAGCGAGGAAGTGGAGTACGATCTGGCAGATGCGCGCGCATGGACGGAAAGGCGTTCTATCCGCAAGCGCATATTGACATTCGCGGGCAAGAAGCAAAACGCCGAGGTCAAGCTGACATACAATACTGCTTGGGAAGATGTGCACCTGGAGAAGGCTTCAGTGGCGGGTAGAGACGGCAGCTTGCATCAGATCAGACCCGAGGAGATCAACATTATGGATGTCCCCTGGGTGGGGTCAGCCCGCCGTTATCCGCCGAGCCGGATTTTGGTGGCAAGCTTGCCGGCTGTTGAAGTGGGCAGCGTCATCGAATACACCTTTACGCGGACTTGCAGCAACCGTGAGTTTTTTGCCCAGCAGGAACCGCTGCGTTCTTTTGACGCGCTGGTTTACAAAAGCGTCAAAGTCAAAGCCCCGCCGGGGGTGCGTCTGGAAACGCAGGTGACCGGCGGCGACAAACGTCAGATACGCGCGACCACCCGCACATTGCCTACCGGCCAGGCTGAATACGCCTGGGTGGTCGAGCAAGTTGAACCGGTCAAGCGCGAGGAAGCGTTGCCGCCCTGGTGGACATTCAACCCGACGTTGTTCGTAAGCGCGGGCTCATGGCGCCACTACGCTCGGGCCGTCGAAGGCAGGCTGCGGGCTAATGCTACAGGGCAGTCCGAAACGCTGCGGGTCGGGCGGCAGATTGCCGAACAATTCCAGGACCCGTGGGAACGCGTCAAGGCTGTGCGTGATTACGTGGCCGTACGGGTGCGCGAGGCCGGGCCGCTCTTGAGCGAAGCCCCGCTGTCAGTCCTGAGTCCTGCCGACTGCACTCTGGCAGACGGTTACGGCAATAACGCTGATCGCGCTGTGCTGCTGTACAGTCTGCTGACGGGAGCCGGCTTCAGGCCCCGGTTTCTTCTCGCAGCGGCAGAACCGCTGATTGGTCCATTGAAAGATACGATTGCTGCGCTGCCTTATCCGCCTTTCTTCGGTCAAGTACTCGTGGTTTTGGAGGATGAGTGTCTGCAGTTGGCGAAGGGGAAAAGGATGTATCTGAATGATGGCGATCAATACGACGCGGTAGGCGCCAGTCGGCATGCCGGCCAGTGCGGCTTAGGGCTTCCTCACGGCAGATTGGAAGTAATTCGACCCGCCGAGGAGGATAGCGTCACCGTGGAGTATTGCTTAAAGCTGACGGAGACGGGTGCGACCCGTTTTAAGAAAACCATGCGTCTTACCGGCCGCAGGTTTGGCGAGGAAAATCGCCTTTTTTCCGAGATGACACCTGAAGAGCGACGGCGTCATTTCGAAGAGATGGTCACGGAAGTGGCGCATGGTGCTTTGGTTGAAGGAGAACTGAGGACAGATTTTTCCTGTTCACCCGGCGTCATTGAGTTCAGCGTGCGTGTTCCCGAATATGCTGAGCGCGCCGGAGAGTATCTCTACGTCAAGTTCCCGGAGCTTCTCGACGATATATTGGAACTTTATTCCGACGAACGACACAATCCTCTCTACATCGGGGCGGGGTTGACCAAGGAGGTTAGAATCGAGATCGAACGGCCTGCCGGTTTTGCCCTGAACTACTGGCCGCTTTTCGTCGAGGCGCGCGACGTGGCCGGTGCCGGTATTTGGACTAGAGCGCAAGTGGCTGTCCAGGCTGACAGCAACGGGAGCCGCGTGATCGTTCAAGGATGCGCCTGGCGGCCGCCGTGCCTCGTGGCACCCGAGCGCTATGCTGAGCTTCTCGAATTTGACCAGGCGCTTGAACATCCGAGCATGAGAACAATCATTTTCAGGCAAACTGACTCCGGAAATGAGGAGTCACTGCGGTTTGACGGCGAGCAGCGTGGAACGCAAGGCGCATTGTCCACCGGCACAGGCGATTGACCGAAACATTTTATCCCAGGTTTTGCGTTTGAGAATTGGCAGGTATTTGTATCGTGCTGCGCACAAAGAACTTGAAATGCAATGCAGTTGCCCATCTTTTGCACCGAAATGTGAAAGCCACATCTGAATAGAAAAGTAGCCAATCCTCAAACCCTTCGGGATTGTCGAAAACAGGCAATCTGCTGCGTTGCGGGAGATTCGGAGTATGCGCATACACCTGCACCTCCCGCGCCTTGCATCTTGCCTGTTTTGGCCAATCGCAAAATCTGGGTTTATTATTCAAGTGCCATTCAGACATGGGGGGCTGCTGCGCGGCCAGGTTTTCTGGCCGGAGCGGAAGAGTGAGCGGTGAAAACAGCCGCCTTGCGCGTTGAGCCTGGATTTTACCATTGGCCCAAGGGTGCCAGATGTCAGGCGCGAGGCGCGCCGCGGTATCACCATGCTCATAGTGAAGTAAAGTTTCGGAACCATGTCTAAATAAATCAGCTTTCCCCGGGGTAGTCACGTTCTCCTCCGAGTTCCAATCTTCCCCCCGTGTAGTCCCACGTTCTGCCCCGAGCACCAATCTTCTCTTGGTGTAGTAGCGTTTTGCCCGAGCGAAGCGAGGGGAAACGTTGTTTTCCGGCCAATTCCCATCCGCTGGAGAAATGGCTTCTTTTTCCCGTTCTCCGCATTCACTTGTTTGTGTTTACCATTCGGGCTACTTTGTGGTTATATCAGCATGTTTTCCAAGATGTTATACGACGAGACCGTTTCTCAAACGCAGAATCGAGGTTAACAGGCGAAATCGGGGGTAAAGCGTGCGGCGGCCTCATTCCAGACGATGCGTTGTGTGGCTGCGCATGGCAGCCTGTGGATGCCAATGAGCCGCAGGGGATTTCGATAGCCGAGCGCCAGCAGTTCGTCGAGACCGCACCAGCGCAAGGCCGCCAGGTAGTTCATGCATTGCAGAAGCGTCGCCGAGGAGCCGGCCAGACAATTGCGAGCAGGACAATGCAGTTTTCCGGACTGCTCCAAAATAACTCTGCCCGGAGCCGGCGTTTTGTATTCTCCCGGCGAGAGACCGGCTAACGGCGAGGCGTCGCTAACCACGATTAAGCGTTGTGGCCCTTTGGCGCGCAGGAAGGTTTTGAGTAGCGAGGGCGGCAGGTGATGACCGTCAGCGATCATCATGGCGGTTACCCGGTCATTGGCAAGGCCGACCCAAATCGGGTTGTGGTGACGAGGCAGCATGTCAGGGAGACCGTTGCCCAGGTGGGTGAGAGCCTTGGCCCCGGCGGCGACGGCGCGGTCAAGGGTTTCTTCATCGAAGAGCGAGTGACCGATAGATACACAAATGTTTTGCGCGGCGGCGCAGCGTGCGAGTCGGGTGGCTCCAAGCAGCTCAGCGGCGATCGTCAACAGACGGATGTTTCCCTCGCTCCAGCGGATAAGGCATTTCAAATTGTCGCTATCGGGCAATCTGGTTTAGCCCAAATTCGACAGTTGGAGGGCCAAAAACCTCAAATTCCTAGGAAAGTCTGTCATTGACCCCCGTTTTTCTCCACTACATTTTGGATCATTTTTGGGCGGGTCGGCAGCTTCAGGTGCA
>Ga0129299_1000639_pt1 | contig 22653 bp, 19 predicted proteins | sample ConPoolayeCmetaG_FD_94477 | JGI IMG/M metagenome (GOLD analysis project Ga0129299, IMG submission 94477) | Hot spring microbial mat communities from California, USA to study Microbial Dark Matter (Phase II) - Cone Pool mat layer C metaG ...
CCACATGCCCCGCCTTGATGGCCTCGGCAAGGTCGGCTTCGACCACAAGTCCGCCGCGTGCGCAGTTGATGATGCGCACGCCTTTCTTCATCTTGGCGATGGCGGCGGCGTCGATGATGTTCTTCGTCTTCTCGGTGAGGGGAGTGTGCAGGGTGATGAAGTCGGCGCGGCGGAAAAGCTCGTCCAGCTCCACCTTCTCCACGCCCAGATCCATGGCGCGCTCGGGCGAGAGGAACGGATCGTAGGCGATCACCTTCATCGCCAGCCCTTGCGCGCGGTTCGCCACGATCGAGCCGATATTGCCGCAGCCGATGATGCCGAGCGTCTTGCCCGTCACCTCGACGCCCATGAATTTCGCCTTCTCCCACTTGCCTGCCTGGGTGGAGCGGTCGGCCTCCGGAATCTGCCGGGCGAGCGCGAGCATGAGCGATATGGCGTGCTCGGCGGTGGTGATGGAGTTGCCGAAGGGCGTGTTCATCACGATGATGCCGCGCGCGGTGGCGGCAGGCACGTCGATATTGTCAACGCCGATGCCGGCCCGGCCGATTACTTTGAGGCCGTTGGCTTTGGCCAGCACCTTTTCCGTCACCTTGGTGGCTGAGCGCACGGCAAGGCCATCGTAATTGCCGATGATCTCGGCGAGCTGATCCTTGTCGAGCCCGATCTTCACATCGACTTGGATGCCGCGATCCTCGAATATTTTCTGCGCCATGGGCGAAAGCTTGTCGGCGATCAATACGCGCGGGGTGTTCATGGTGTGTCTCCAAGGATTTGCTTCAGGGCCGGTGGCCGCCGTCGCTCCCGATGAGGCGCGGCGGACACAACCGGCTGATATGGCTTAGGGTTGGCTTCAGGCGGCCTTGAGCAGTTCCGCTTTTGCGCCGGCATAGGCCCAGTCGAGCCAGGGCAGCAGCGCCTCGACATCCGCCGTTTCGACGGTGGCGCCGCACCAAATGCGCAGGCCGGGCGGCGCGTCGCGGTAGGAGGCGATGTCCATGGCAACCCTTTCCGCCTCAAGCACGGAAGCAATCTGCTTGGCGATCTTCGCCTGCGCCTCGACAGGGGCGGCAAGCACGTCCGGATCGACGATCTTCAGGCAGACGGAGGTGTTGGACCGGGTGGCCGGAGCGGTTGCCAGGAAATCGACCCAGGGCGTGCGCTCGACCCAGTCGTCGATGGCCTTGAAATTCGCATCGGCCCGCGCGAACAGGGCTTTCAGTCCGCCGATGCTCTCGGCCCAGCGCAAGGCGTCGAGATAATCCTCCACGCACAGAAGCGAGGGCGTGTTGATGGTGGCACCTTCGAAAATCTCGGCGTTGAGCTTGCCGCCCTTGGTCATGCGGAACAGTTTGGGCATGGGCCAGGGCGGAGAATAGCTCTCAAGCCGCGCGACAGCGCGGGGCGACAGGATGAGCATGCCGTGTTGGGCTTCGCCGCCCAGCACCTTCTGCCAGGAATAGGTGACGATGTCGAGTTTCGGCCAGTCGAGCTCCTGCGCGAAGGCCGCGGAGGTGGCGTCGCAGAAGGTGAGCCCCTCGCGATTATCCGGGATCCAGTCCGCATTGGGCACGCGCACGCCCGATGTGGTGCCGTTCCAGGTGAAGACGACGTCGCGATTGCAATCGACCTTGCTCAAGTCCGGCAGATCGCCATAGGCCGCTTCCATGACGCGCACATCGGCAAGCTTGAGCTGCTTGACGACATCCGTCGCCCAATCCTTGCCGAAGGATTCCCAGGCAAGGACATCCACGCCGCGTGCGCCGAGCATCGACCACATTGCCATCTCGAAGGCGCCGGTGTCGGAGGCGGCGGTGATGCCGATGAGATAGTTGGCCGGCACGCCGAGCACGGCGCGGGACATGTCAATGGCCAGTTTCAGCCGCGCCTTGCCCTCCTTCGAGCGGTGCGAGCGGGCGAGAACCGCATCTTTCAAATTTTCGAGGGAATAGCCGGGGCGCTTTGCGCAGGGGCCGGATGAGAAGTGGGGAACGGCCGGCCGCACAGCCGGTTTCGTCGCAGTCGTCATGGTTGCTACCCTTCCAGATAGTTGCCCCTCGGTGGGGAGGGGTCTCCCACCGCGAGGCATAGGAGCGTGCCAGGCGGAAGTCAACCGAATTTTTACTCAATCGAATTTTTACAAAGAGGCCGCTTTTGCGGTTGCGCGGGCGGCGGTGTTGGCTAAGGTTGCGCAAAATCCTCATGTGAACCAAGGAGATCGCTATGGCGAAGGTGGCATGGATCGGGCTCGGTGTGATGGGCTTCCCGATGGCGGGGCATATCCGCACGAAGGGCGGACACGACCTCGTGGTCTACAACCGCACGCCCGCCAAGGCCGAGCAATGGGTTGCCCGCTTCGGCGGTGCTAGCGCGCCCACACCGGCCGAAGCTGCCCGCGATGCCGAGTTCGTCTTCGCCTGCGTCGGCAACGACGACGATCTGCGCGCGGTCACGACCGGCCCCGAAGGCGCGTTCCAGACGATCCGGCCCGGCGCGGTGTTCATCGACAACACCACCGCCTCGGCCCATGCCGCGCGTGAACTCTACGCCGCCGCGCAGGCGAAGGGCGCGCATTTCCTCGATGCACCCGTGTCGGGCGGGCAGTCGGGCGCGGAGAACGGCGTGCTGACGGTGATGGTGGGCGGCGATGCGGATGCGTTTGCAAAAGCCGAACCCGTCATTGCTCATTATGCGCGCGCGGTTCGGCTGATCGGCCCGCCGGGGGCGGGGCAACTCACCAAGATGGTCAATCAGATCTGTATCGCCGGGTTGCTGCAGGGGCTTGCCGAGGGGCTGCATTTCGCGCAGAAGGCCGGGCTCGACATCGAGACCGTGATCGACACCATCTCGAAAGGCGCGGCGCAATCATGGGCGATGGAAAACCGCTGGAGGACGATGACGGCGGGCAAGTTCGACCACGGTTTCGCGGTGGACTGGATGCGCAAGGACCTCTCCATCTGCCTCGATGAGGCGCGCCGCAACGGTGCGAGCCTGCCGGCCGTGGCGCTTGTTGATCAGTTCTATGCGGAAATCCAGGCGATGGGCGGCAACCGTTGGGACAATTCGAGTCTGATTGCGCGGCTGAACCGTAAGGTGTAGCCGGTCAGTCGGATTTTTCCCGCAGCTTGCTCAACCGGTCGAGCTGCTCCTGCATGGCGGCAAGCTGCTGCTTGAGCTCGGCGATGTCTTCGGCTCTGGCCGTCGCTTGAGGCTTTGGCGCAGCCTCCTTGCCGGCCTCGGCCGTCTCGGGTTTCTTGCGCATGTCGAGCGGAGGGAAGGGCGAGAACATCTGCAACGCCTTCTCGAACATGGCGATGTTGGTCATGGCCTGCTCGTGGATGGCCTCGAATGCGGCTGCGCCGAACATGTCGGCGAACTGCTTGCGGAATTTCTCCTGGTCCTGCGACAGGGTGCGGATGCTGAATTCGAGATAGCTCGGGACCAGCTTCTCCATGGAATGGCCGTAGAAGCGGATGAGCTGTCGCAGGAAGCCGATGGGCAGCAGGCTTTGTCCCTGCTTGCCCTCTTCCTCAACGATTATCTGGGTCAGCACGGAATGGGTGAGATCTTCTCCGGTGCGCGCGTCATAAACGACGAAATCGCGCTCGGAGCGGACCATGTCCGCCAGATCCTCGAGCGTCACATAGGCGCTCGTTTCGGTGTTGTAGAGGCGGCGGTTGGCATATTTCTTGATGATAACCGGCTCTTGCCTCTTGTCCTGTGGGGGAGAAGCGGTCTCAGATGCCGCCTCATCCGGTGCGGGTTCGACATCCTTGAGCTTTGTCGTCATTCGATGATCCAGTGCACAACGTCTCTCGCAGTGCAATAAAGCTAGCAGCTTTTGGCGGCCTTGCACCATAAAATTCGCCCCGGCCGGCTGTTGCAATTGCCCTTGACGGTTCTGTGAAAATCTCTCTCCGCTCCATTGTCCTTTTGCGGTTTTGCTAAAGCTCCGTTAAAGTTAGGTCCATGGCTTGGACGAGGAGGAGGAAATCATGTCTGAGGCTCAAGATATCGTCATCGTCAGCGCGGTGCGCACGCCCGTTGCATCCTTCAACGGCGCGTTTGCGACCGTGCCGGCCCATGAACTCGGACGCCACGTCATCAAGGAGGCGCTCGGCCGCGCTGGCGTCGAGCCCGGCGAGGTGTCGGAAGTCCTTCTCGGCCAGGTTCTGACGGCGGGGCAGGGGCAGAACCCGGCGCGGCAGGCCGCGATCAACGCCGGATTGCCGATCGAAGTGCCGGCCATGACCATCAACCAGGTGTGCGGCTCCGGCCTGCGCTCGGTGGCGCTCGGCTACCAGTCGATCCGCAACGGTGATGCAAGCATCGTCGTCGCCGGCGGGCAGGAGAGCATGACGCTCGCCCCGCACTGCAGCTATATCCGCCAGGGCCAGAAGATGGGCAGCCTGGAGATGATCGACACCATGATCAAGGACGGCCTGTGGGACGCTTTCAACGGCTATCACATGGGCACCACGGCCGAAAACGTCGCCCGCCAGTGGCAGATCACCCGGGAGGAGCAGGACAAGTTCGCGGTCGCCTCCCAGAACAAGGCCGAAGCCGCCAAGAAAGGCGGAAAATTCAAGGACGAAATCGTGCCCGTGACGGTCAAGGGCAAGAAGGGCGACACGGTCGTCTCCGAGGACGAATACATCCGCGAGGGCGTCACGCTTGAGGATGTGGCCAAGCTGCGGCCGGCCTTCGATCCGAAGGAAGGCACCGTCACGGCGGCGAACGCCAGCGGCATCAATGACGGCGCGGCAGCGGTCGTGCTGATGACGGCGGCCGAGGCGCAGCGGCGCGGCCTGAAGCCCTTGGCGCGGATTGCCTCGTGGGCGACGACGGGCGTTGATCCTTCGATCATGGGCACCGGGCCGATCCCAGCCTCGAAGAAAGCGCTCGAAAAAGCCGGCTGGCATGCCTCCGACCTCGACCTGATCGAGGCGAACGAGGCCTTCGCCGCCCAGGCCTGCGCCGTTAACAAGGGGCTCGGCTGGGATACCGAGAAGGTCAACGTCAACGGCGGCGCCATTGCCATCGGCCATCCGATCGGCGCGTCCGGCACGCGCATTCTCGTCACTCTGCTGCACGAGATGAATCGCCGCGACGCCAGGAAGGGGCTTGCAACCCTGTGTATCGGCGGGGGCATGGGCATCGCCATGTGCGTCGAGCGCTGATGGCTGAATGAGCCGCCTCGACGCAGGCCAGCCAGCACCGCAACAGACCTTGAAGTCGATCTCCGGCGCGCCATGGTCCAGCGTGCCGGAGCCAACAAACCGGGACCACACCGCCATCACACCATAACGAACAATAATCTCAAGACCCCAGGGAGTAGGAAACATGGGCCGTGTAGCGATCGTTACGGGCGGGACCAGAGGCATCGGTCACGCCATCTGTCTCGCCTTGAAGAAGAAAGGACACCGCGTTGCGGCCAATTACGGCGGCAACGACGAGGCCGCGCAGAAATTCCAGGTGGAGACCGGCATTCCCGTCTACAAGTGGGATGTAGGCGATTACGACGCCTGCGCGGAAGGGTTGAAGCGCGTCGAGGCGGCTCTCGGCCCCATCGACATCGTCGTCAACAATGCCGGCATCACCCGCGATGCCATGCTGCACAAGATGACATTGGAGATGTGGCGCGAGGTGATCCGTGTCGATCTCGATTCGATGTTCAACATGACCCAGCCGATCCTGGAGGGCATGCGCAACCGCGGCTGGGGCCGGATCATCAACATCTCGTCCATCAACGGCCAGAAGGGACAGATGGGCCAATGCAACTATTCCGCCGCCAAGGCCGGTGTGATCGGCTTCACCAAGGCGCTGGCGCAGGAGACGGCGCGTAAGGGCATCACCGTCAACTGCATCGCGCCGGGCTACATCGATACGGACATGGTGGCCGCCGTTCCGAAGAACGTGCTGGATGGCATCATCGCGCAGATCCCGGTCGGCAGGCTGGGCAGCGCGGCCGAGATTGCGGCGTGCGTCGCCTTCCTCGCCAGCGAGGAAGCAGCTTTCATCACGGGTTCGACGCTTACCGCGAATGGTGGCCAATATATCGCGACCTGAGCTTGTCAGACATGGAACTCCACGCCATCGCAGCCTGGCGGGTGAGCGCGCCAGCCATATGAAATGCGCGATGGCGGGCCCCCATCATCTGGCGACGGTTGCGGGTCTCGGCGCCATCCTGCTGTGGTCCGGGCTCGCCGCCATTACCCTTGCCGCCGGACCTCTGCCCCCGTTCCAGCTCATCGCCATGTGCTTCGGCGTGGCTGCTTCCATCGGGGCGCTCTATCTCGCTTTCGACGCCGTGGCCAGACGCCAGTTGCGCCAGACGCCCTGGGGCGCGCTTGCTCTGGGTGTCGCCGGCCTGTTCGGCTTCCATTTGTTCTATTTTCTGGCGCTCGGCACGGCGCCGCCGGTTCAAGCCAACCTCATCAACTATCTCTGGCCGCTGATCGTCGTGGTGCTCTCCGGCGTGCTCCCGGGCGCGAGCGAACCGCTCCGGCTCAGGCATCTGGCCGGCTGCGGACTGGCGTTTTGCGGCGCGCTGCTGCTGCTCGCCGACGAGAACGCCCTTGCCTTTGAACGGCGCGCGCTGGCGGGCTATGGCGCGGCCTTTCTTGCAGCGGTCATCTGGGCCGGATATTCGCTGCTGTTGCGCAAGTACTCCGGCGTGCCGAGCGCCGCGGTCGCGCTCTCCTGTGCGGTGACGGCGCTTCTGTCTGCCCTTGCCCATCTGGCATTCGAGGACACCCGGTGGCCCGACGGCATGCGCCAGTGGCTCGCCGTGCTCGCGCTGGGGCTCGGCCCGGTCGGACTCGCGTTCTACATCTGGGATTACGGTTGCAAGCACGGCGATCTCCGCCTGCTCGGAACGGCGGCCTACGCCACGCCGCTGCTCTCAACCGCGGTGCTGACGACGCTCGGCATCGGAACCGGAGGCGCGCATATCTGGCTTGCCGCGCTGCTGATCAGTGGCGGCGCTCTTGTCACGGTGTCGGGGCGCTCGTCATCGCGGAGCGGCGCAAAGGGAGAGAGTGAGGAACTGACATGCCAAGGGTCTAGCCGCGCCGTGAGAGAGTGAAGCGGGTGCGGGACAGCGGATCTTCGCTCTCGTCCTCGTCCTCTCCGGTTAAGGAGGTGCCGAACCCCGGCGGCAACGGATAGTTCTCCTGCTGGGACAGCTTGTCGAACATCCCCGACGGGCTGGTTCCGCCTCCCATGTCGCGCAGGGTGCCGGCCGGGCGCGGCCCGCCAGCTCCGCCCCTCGGACTTGGAAACGGGTCAATCGTTCCGCCTGGACCACCGTGGCCGCCCCCGGGGCGCGGCTGTCCCCATTGGCTCGCCCCGAACCAGACCTGGATCAGTTGGTGTTCGTCCTCGGTCAGATCGAGGCCGGCGGACTGGCAGCGGCCGATCACATAATCACGGTAGGCTCGGGCAACCGCCGCGGCTGATTGCGTGCGCTCGAGCCATGGGTCGATCTCATCGACGGCGCCGAGTACGAACGAAACATCCTTCAGCGCCAGCTTCAACCCGGCTTCGCTTGCGCGAGAAACCACGTTTTGCGCCGTCTCGTTCGGGATGAAGCCGCGTTCGCGCACCTCCAAGGCAATCAGCGTGAACAGGAGCTGATATTCGCTGGGGGGGAGCGGCGGCGCCTGGCAGGCCTCGTAAATCCTGGTGATCGAGCGCCGCAGATCGGCCAGGCGTTCGCTGCTGCTGGGCTTGGCGGATTGCATGGCCTCCGCCTTCGCCGGCCCGATCGCACTCTCGCGCGTTGCCATTTGCGAGCTGTTCTCTTCGCGAAGGACGTGTTTGAGTGGATTGTAGACCACCTGCGGCGGCTTTTCGCTGATCTTCAGCGAGGGCGGCAGGTTGCGCGTCAGGAAGGTCAGGAAATTGCCGCATCCAGCCCAGTTGCTGCCGGTGGTTTTCGGTTGTCCCAGCATCTTCTGCGCCTTGTCGGCCAGATAGGCGAGCGGCACCGGCTTCGGCGACTTCTCGACCACATCGACGATCAGCGCGGTGATTTCCTGGCTGATGATCTTGAAGTCCTCGATGAGCGACTTCACGGCGCCGTCGCTGCTGTAGGAAACGCGGCGCTTGCCGGTTTCGGGCGCCTCGATCGCCGGTTTCGGCGTCAGCGAGGGGATAGGTTCGGGACGGTGCTGCAAATAGGTGATGTCGAAGGCGGGCTCTGCGGATGCGGTCAGTGCCGGGCCCTGCAGCAGATGCGAGATAAGATCCGCTTCTTCCACCCAGCCGTCGCAGAACGCGCTGTAATAGGGCGAGGTCGATTTGTTGGTATAGATGGCGCGCCTGCGATCGTGGGTGCGCAGTTGGAGCAGCACGGGGGTGAAATCCGAATCGCCTGACAGGATGATGAATTCGTCGAAGCGCACCGGGTGATCGAGATAATCGCGGATGTCGCAGGCGATGCGGATGTCCGAGCAGTTCTTGAAGGTCGAGGTGACGCGGGGGCAATCCACCACCTCCATGCCGGCGCGCATGAAATCGTTGCGCACGAAGGCGAAGCAATTGGGGTCTTCCGGGCCGTTCCGCCCCAGGCGCCACGGCACGGGGTTCCCATAGCAGCGGGCCACGGCGATGCGCCGGCGCGGCGTGGGTTCGTTCCCCTGCGATTTGATGAGAAGCCCGCTTGCAAGCTTTGCAAACCAGACCGAAGGCTGGCGCGCAAAGCGGGCTGCTGCCTCCTCATTGCGGCTTTTGAGGGACAGGTAGATGTTGTCGAAATCGACAAAAAGCGCAGATAAAATATTACCTGCGGACGCAGAAGCCATTTTACACCCCGCTATACGCCCCGCATCCGCCAATCCCCCCGGCGGTGCGGATTATTTTATTCTGTCGCAATGGACACTCGGGACTGAATCTGAAGGATAGCTGATTTGCCGTGTTTGTTCAGTTTTTTGCAGCAAAACGCTTCATGAGACTTTTTTCTTCTCTCCTTGATCCGGGGCGGCGGCGCGACATTTGCCCTCTGCGCGACGAAACCCATGCAACCCATGCCCAAAGGCAGGCCAAGATTAAAGACCTAAAGCGAGCATGCGCGCAAGCCAAACACACGCATCGCTGTTTTATCCACATGAGGCGGTGGATTGAACCACACCCAAACAATAAATTAATAAATTAAACTAAAACTTTAGCTAAAATATGTCTTTACGGCGGCGCACTTCAGCGAACACCTCTTCCAGAGACCGCCCCGTCAGGCCCAGAGCCGCCTGGATCTCCGGGCTCGAAGCCCGCAGGAACGGATTGGTTGCGATTTCGTCGGCCAGCCGGCTCGGCACCGTGTGCTTGCCCTCGGCGCGCAGCGCTTCCATGGCCGCATAACGTCGCTGCAGCGCCTGGTTGCCCGGCTCCAGGGTGAGCGCGAAACGGCCATTGGCGAGAGTGTATTCATGGCCGCAATGGATCAGCGTTTCGGGCGGCAGTGCTGCGAGCTTTTGCAGGGAATGCCACATCTGCGAGGCGGTTCCCTCTAGCAGCCGCCCGCAGCCGAACGGGAATAGCGTATCCCCGACAAAGGCGCGCCCCGCCTCGGGCAGCCAGAAGCAGATATGGCCGCTGGTGTGTCCCGGCGTTTCGAGAACCCGCACTTCGAAAGGGCCGAAGGCGAAGCTGTCCCCTTCCTTCAGCGTTTCGTCGATGCCCGGAATGCGGGCCTTGTCCGTCTCCGCGCCAAAGATGCGGCAGCCCGTTTCCGATTTCAGCGCAAGATGCCCTGCCACATGGTCGCGATGGTGGTGGGTGGTGAAGATGTGGCTCAGCCTCCAGCCCTTGCGCGAAAGCGCGGCGCGGATCGGCCCTGCCTCCGGCGTGTCGATGGCGGCGGTCGCCCCGCTCCCCGGCTCGTGGATGATCACGGCGTAGTTGTCTGCGCCGCAGATGAACTGTTCGATTTCGAGACCTGACATCCGCTGCTCCCCTTTGCTGTAACTAACAACCATATCGCTTTGGCGACCGGGTGCTCCAGCCCTATAATAAGATTTAATCGGCCGCGGCACACCGTTTGCGGCTTCGCCAAGGGACAACGGCATGTATCCGGATGTGAGCGAATTACGGAATTTTTACGCGAGCCAGCTCGGTCTCGTGGCGCGCCGCATCATCGGCCATCGCATCCGCGCGCGCTGGCGGGATACGCACGGCCTCACGGTTGCCGGCATTGGCTACGCCACGCCGTTCCTGCGCCAGTTCTTGCCGGAGGCCAGGCGCGTGCTGGCGCTGATGCCGCAGGCGCAAGGCGCCATCGCCTGGCCGGGGGAAGGCCCGTATGCCTGCGCGCTCGTCGATGAAATGCATCTGCCCCTGCCCGATGTCTCCATCGACCGAGCGCTGCTGGTGCATTGCCTGGAACATACCGAGGCGAGCGATGCGCTCCTGCGCGAGGTGTGGCGGGTGCTCGCGCCGGAGGGGCATCTGATGGTGATCGTGCCGAACCGGCGCGGGCTGTGGGCCGGCAGCGACGCGACCCCGTTCGGCGCCGGCCGTCCGTTCAGCCAGGGACAGATCGAAACCCGGCTCGCAAGCGCCCTTTTCAATCCCGTGAATGTTTCTCCCGCGCTGTTCATGCCGCCCGTGAACTGGCGGCCGCTCATTCATACGGCGGTCGCTTGGGAGCGGGCCGGATCCTACGTGTATCCATTCTTCGGGGGGGTCATCATCGCGGAGGCCGTGAAGCAAGTTTATGCGGGTCTGCGCGAACCGCGGCTGACCCTTGCCCATGCGAGGCGGGCGTTTGCCTCCAGGACCGTATCGAAGCCGGCAAACCGCAGCCAGCCGGTGCCCGAACGCAAAGTCCGCGCCGTCCGCTGAGCGCGTGTTTCGGCTCAAGCGCCAAGCCAGAGCCTGAGCGCAATCGCAGCCAGCGAGATCGCCCCGAGCCACAGCGCGGCTGTCCGCCAAATCCAGGATGCGCCGTGCTCTTTTGCTTCGCCCGCGTGCGCTTTTTCCCGCTGCTCGGCGAGTTCGGCGAGCGCCCTCACCGTGCGCGCCGCCTGCGCCGCGAGCTGAGGCGCCTGTGCGGCGATCCCGGCGATGGCGGCCACCCCGCCCGCCGCATCACGCAGCCGCGCGCGCGGCCCGAGCTGATCGGCCATCCACGCGCGCACGACGGGTTCCGCTGCGACCCAGATGTTGATGTTGGGGTCTAGCGTGCGCGCAACGCCTTCCGTTACCACCATCGTTTTCTGCAGGAGGAGAAGCTCCGGGCGAGTGCGCATGCCGAACAACTCCGTCACCTCGAACAGCTGGGTGAGGACACGCGCCATGGAGATCTCCGCGGCCGGACGGTCCTTGATCGGCTCGCCGATGGCGCGCAGGGCCTGCGCGAAGCTCTCCACGCTCTGGTCGGGCGGCACATAGCCCGCCTCGAAATGCACCTCCGCGATGCGGCGGTATTGCCGCGTGATGAAGCCGAACAGGATTTCCGCCAGGAACCGCCGCTCGTTGGCCCCGAGCCGTCCCATGATCCCGAAATCCACCGCGACGAGGGTGCCGTCCCGGTCGGCGAACAGATTGCCCTGATGCAGGTCGGCGTGGAAGAAGCCGTCGCGCATGGCGTGGCGCAGGAACGTGCGGATGACATTGAGGCCGAGCGCTTCGCGGTCGAGCCCCGCCGCGTCGATGGCGGCGAGATCGCTCATCGGAATGCCGTCGATCCATTCGAGGGTGAGCACGCGCTTGCCCGTTCGGATCCAGTCCACGCTTGGCACGCGGAACCCCGGGTCGCCATGCCGGGCAATGTTCTCCGCCATTTCCGAGATCGCCGCCGCTTCCATGCGCAGGTCCATCTCGATGGCAGTGGTGGCGGCCAGCGTCTGCACGGCGGCGACCGGGCGCAGGCGCCGGGAGGGGGGATGCCACCGCTCCAGCTGGCGCGCGGCGAAGAAGAAGCTGTCCAGATCGCGGGCGAATTGCGCCTCGATGCCCGGGCGCAAAATCTTCACGGCAACCGGCCGCAGCGTGCCGTCCGTCTCGCGCACCGCCGCCTTGTGCACCTGGGCGATGGAGGCCGCGGCGATGGGCGGCCCGAATTCGGCAAAAAGCGCCTCGACGGGCGCACCAAGCTCGGCGCGGATCGCCTCCTTCGCCGCCTCCATGGGAAATGGCGGCAGCTTGTCCTGCAGGCCGCCGAGCCCGGCCGCCAGCTCCAGCCCGATCACGTCCGGGCGGGTTGCGAGAAACTGGCCGAGCTTGATGTAGCTGGGGCCGAGGGTGGTCAAAGCCCGCGCGAGGCGCTCCGCGCGCCCCGCTTTCCGCCCGCCCATGGCGGAGGCCAGCCCCTTGAAAAGTCTGGCCGGCAGCGGCAGACGCGCGCCCTCCGGCGCCACCGGCGCGCCGTTCCAGGCGAGCACGGCCCCGGCGCGCATCAGGCGCAGCGTGTTGGTGAAAGCGTTTCCCATGACATCCGGGTTATAGCGGCACCGCTGCTGGTAGCGGCAGAGGAAAATTCGCAAGCGATAATGCACTGCGACGAAATGCTTGCCGCATGCTTAATGCAGGCAATGCGGGCGCCGGGACATGCACCGGACGGGCCCCCATCAGATGCGCCAGCCCGAATGGATCGCCGCAATGCCGCCGCTCAAGTTCCGGTACTGCACGCGCGCAAAGCCGGCCGCCGCGACCATGCCCGCAAACGCATCCTGATCGGGGAAGCGGCGGATGCTTTCGACCAGGTAGCGATAGGCGTCGGCGTCGCCCGCCACCCTGCCCCCGAGCCTCGGAATGACGTTGAAGGAATAGGCATCGTAAAGGGTGTCGAGGATCGGCGTCTCAACCTGCGAAAATTCGAGGCACAGAAAGCGCCCGCCCGGCTTCAGCACGCGGTAGGCTTCCTTGAGCGCCGCGTCGATATGCGTGACGTTGCGGATGCCGAAGGCGATGGTGTAGGCCGAAAAGCTCTTTTCAGGGAAAGGCAGGCGTTCTGCATTCCCCTGCACGAAGTTTAAGCGCCCATCCTCGCTGGCCCCGAAGCGCGCCCGGCCCGCCGCGATCATTTCGGCAGATATGTCGCACACGATCGCCATGGCATCCGGGGCGGCGGCGCGCAGAAAACGGCCGGCGATGTCGCCCGTGCCGCCCGCCACATCGATGAGGCGCGCGCCTTTCGCGCTTTTCGATGGCGCCAGCCAGTTGATGAGCGCATCCTTCCACAGCCGGTGCAAACCGCCCGACATGAGATCGTTCATCAGGTCGTAGCGATTGGCGACCCGTGCGAAAACCGAGTTGACGAGCGATTGCCGCTGCTCTTCGGGGACGGGCCGGAAACCGAAACTTGCGCTTTTCTCCGATGTCATGGCAGATGCGATCCCACGAAGCTCGCATGCGGTCAAGCCCGCAAATCGCGCCCGTTGTCCGATTGCTTCGCATTCAGAGTTCAGACATGCCCGAACTGCCAGAAGTCGAAACCGTGCGGCGCGGCCTTGCACCCCTGCTCGAGGGAGCGATGCTAGCAGAGGTCAGGCTCAACCGCGCCGATCTGCGCTTTCCCTTCCCGGAAAGATTTGTCGAGCGTCTGCGCCGCCGCCGCATCGAGGCGCTCGAGCGGCGCGCCAAATATCTCCTTGCACGGCTCGAGGGAGGTCTCGTTCTGCTCATGCATCTCGGCATGACCGGGCGCTTCATCATCGAGCCGCCTGAGGGCGAGGCGGCCATGCCCGGCGCATTCGCGCATGAGGCGGGGCGGCATCCCCAGCACGATCACGTGATCTTCCGCCTGGACAGCGGCGCCGCGATCCGCTTCAACGATGCCCGCCGCTTCGGCTACATGACGCTGATCGAGGCGGACGAACTCGACAATCACCCGCTGCTTGCCGGGCTTGGGGTCGAGCCGACCGGCGCGGAATTCACCGCCGCCTATCTGGCGAAGCGGGCGAAGGGCCGCGCCGCGCCGCTCAAGAGCTTCCTGCTCGATCAGCGCGTGGTGGCGGGGCTCGGCAACATCTATGTCTGCGAGGCGCTCTACCGCGCCCGGCTGCATCCGATGCGCGCGGCCGGCTGTCTCGCCGAGCGGCCCACGCGCGCCGACGGCGCGGCAAACCGGCTGGTTGCGGCCATCCGGGCCGTGCTCTGCGAGGCGATCGCGGCAGGCGGTTCGTCCCTGCGCGATTACCGGCAGGCGAATGGCGACCTGGGCTATTTCCAGCACAGCTTCGCCGTATACGGGCGGGAAGGCGAGCCTTGCCAAACGCCGTCATGCGGCGGCATCATCCAGCGCGTCGTGCAGTGCGGGCGCTCGTCCTTCTACTGTCCGAGATGCCAGCGCCGCACCACCCGCGCACCAGCAAGTAAAAACCGTCACCGGAGGGACACATGACAACCTATGAGACCATCATCGTCGAAACGCGCGGGCATGCCGGGCTCATCACGCTCAACCGGCCGCAGGCGCTCAATGCGCTCAATGCCACGCTCATCCGCGAGATGAACGCGGCGCTCGACGCCTTCGAGGCCGACGCGGAGGTCGGCGCGGTGATCATCACTGGCTCGGAAAAGGCCTTCGCGGCCGGAGCCGACATCAAGGAAATGCGCAACAAAAGCTATATTGACGCTTATCTTAGCGATTTCATCGGCCCCTGGGAGCGGGTGACGCGCATGCGCAAGCCGGTGATCGCCGCCGTCTCGGGCTTTGCGCTGGGCGGGGGCTGCGAGCTTGCCATGATGTGCGATTTCATCATCGCGGCCGACACGGCGAAATTCGGCCAGCCGGAAATCAGGCTCGGCATCATCCCCGGCGCGGGCGGCACGCAGCGGCTGACGCGGGCCGTCGGCAAGGCGAAGGCGATGGAGATGGTGCTCACCGGGCGCATGATCGACGCGGTCGAGGCGGAGCGCTGCGGGCTGGTGGCGCGCGTCGTTCCGGCCGCGCAGCTGCTCGAGGAGGCGTTGAAGGCGGCCGAGACGATCGCATCCTATTCGCGGCCGGCGGTGATGATGGCGAAGGAAGCCGTCAATCTGGCGCATGAGACCACGCTGGCGGAGGGCGTGCGCGCCGAGCGGCGCATGTTCTATTCGCTCTTCGCCACGCAAGACCAGAAGGAGGGCATGGCCGCGTTCGAGGAGAAGCGGGCCGCGCAGTTCAGGCATCGCTGATGGAAGGCGCGTCAGACGCCGTAATAGCCGCGATACCACTCGACGAAACGGCGGATGCCGACATCGATGGGCGTGGTCGGCTTGAAGCCGGTGAGGGCGTGCAGATCGTCGATGTCGGCGTAGGTTTCGATCACGTCGCCCGGCTGTAGCGGCAGCAAGTTGATGCGCGCCTTCTTTCCGGTTGCCTCCTCAATGGCGGCGATGAAATCCATCAGGGCGACCGGGCTGTTGTGCCCGATATTGTAGAGCCGGAACGGCGCGTTCGAAGTGGCCGGGTCGGGCGCGGCGCCGTCCCAAGCCGGATTGGGCGTGGGGATATGGTCGAAGGTGCCGATCACGCCCTCGACGATGTCGTCGATATAGGTGAAGTCGCGCGCGTGATTGCCGTAATTGAAGACGTCGATGGCATCGCCGGCAAGGATCTTGCGGGTGAAGAGGAAGGGCGACATGTCGGGCCGCCCCCACGGGCCATAGACGGTGAAGAACCGCAGGCCAGTCACCGGCAGCCGGTAGAGATGCGCGTAGGAATGGGCCATCAGTTCATTGGAGCGTTTGGTTGCCCCGTAAAGACTGACGGGATGCCCGGCCGGACTGTGTTCGCTGAACGGCATGGCGGTGTTCGCGCCATAGACCGAACTGGAGGAGGCAAACACGAGATGCTGGACGCCCGAATGGCGGCACCCCTCGAGGATGTTCAGGAAGCCGTTGATGTTCGATTCGATATAGACATGCGGGTTTTCGAGCGAGTAGCGCACGCCGGCCTGCGCCGCCAGATGCACCACCCGCTGGAATGCGCCGTCGCGGAACAGCTCTTCCATGAGCGCGCGGTCGGCGATGTTTCCCTCGATGAAGCGGAAGCCGTTGCGCCCCTCGAACTGCTGCAGGCGGCTGCGCTTGAGCGCGGGGTCGTAATAGTCGTTCAGATTGTCGATGCCGGTGACGTGCTCGCCGCGGTCGAGGAGAACACGGGTGACATAAGAACCGATGAAGCCGGCTGCGCCTGTGACGAGAACGTTCATGATGCGCCTGCGCATTTGGGGCGTATCGCAACGCCAATTGACCTATTGAATGCACCTTTTAGCAGCAATCTCGGCCACAATTCCATCCGGCGAAGTGTTGACGGCGCTTGTTGAGACCGATATATCCATAACAAAGAGCGGCTTTCCGTTGAAATGCCGTAAAAATTCTTTTGTCTCGAAGGCACTCGAATGGCAAGCACGAAATCCGCAAAAAAGGCGGTTCGCAAGGCAGCGCGGCGCACGCTCATCAACAAGTCCCGGCGCAGCAGGGTTCGCACCTTTGTGCGCAAGGTTGAAGAGGCGATTGCTTCTGGCAACAAGGAAGCCGCAGAGACCGCGCTGCGCAATGCCCAGCCTGAAATCATGCGTTCTGCGCAGAAGGGCATCATGCACAAGAACACCGCCTCAAGGAAAATTTCCAGGCTCTCGCACCGGATCAAAGCGCTGGCCTCCTGACGCGCCCCCCCCGATACCGACTCGCATCCTGCTTACCATTCCAGTCGATTCGGTCGGTTTTGGCCGTAAAATAAGCTGCTTTTTCGCAAATCTGGCTGCCCTGACGCCTGACCGAGCCTGTTTGATCGACGGTTCGGCGCAATTATGACATCATTCTTAGTTCTGTTGCACAATCGCAACTCGGGGTTCGAAGCGCTCCGCAGGGTCTATTTCTTGCGCAGCGCTATCCCGAACGGAATCATGGCTTTACAGATTATGGCCCGATTTTTCAATCAAAGGTTGAGAAAATTTGCAACAAGGCGCGCAAGATTTTTGAGGGCAAGGCAAAAAGATGCTTGACTGTCCGGATTTTTGCCATGATTGTCCCGGCCTAAAATTTCTTATAGAAATCAGTGTGTTGCTGGCGCAGGCCAAGGCTCATCTTGACTCGTCCGTTTGTTATGGTTCGCGATAGCCTTAAGCAGCGAGCGCCCTGCAATGCATGCCCCAGTTGCATGCGCCGCCCTGCCATTGTATGGTGAAGGTTATCCGAACGGGGAAGAAATTCCCTCCTGATTAAGCGTAATGTGTTGCGTATATGAGGTTTGGTTGTGCGGAGTACCGTAGGCCGAACTTAATTATATGTTTCACATTGCTACAGTTGGTACGAACCAGACATGTGGACTCCGATCCTGTGTTATGTGTCGCGTCAGGACCGCCCGTTCCACAGCCTCTGGTGTTTGTGGGGCAGGAGGACAAATTGACGACGGGTCTTCAATCGAACTGCCGAAACGGCAGTGGAGGACCGGACGCTTGGTCGGCGCTCAAAGCCCTCAAGGGCTTCCGCAGTGCTCCGACTGCAACCGGCTTTTGGCAAGCGCTTGCGACACGCGCATGTCACACCAATTCATCGAAATTCAAAACTGCTGCTGGAACAGTCAGCTGGCGGGAAGGCTTGCGCGCACTTTATTGCCGCATGCTCGCACGCGCCATCAGCGATTGCCTGTTCCAAACCCGGCAGCCTGCCTATGCAGCGCTCGGCGCGGCTGAGCAGGAGGGCGTTTCGTCGCAGCATGCGCGGGCGCTTCCGCAGTCCTGGCTTCAACTTCCCGAATTGTCCGGGCAGACCCATGTCGCTCGGGCGAAAGCTGCCATTGCCGATCGTTTCGGGGTCATTGATTTGGCCCCATTGAAGGGATCGGCCCGGCAGGCCCGGGGGCACTCGCTCATCTTCAGGAAAGCCGCTTAACGGCGCAAACCGCACACAAATTGCGGATCAGCACGGTGGAAGACGTCTTCCGCCGGATGAAAAACTTCGGTCTCAAAAAACAACACATAGTCAAGCGGGGTCATGGCAGTGGAAGCGACAGAAACAACGGCAGCAGTCTCCATCCAGCACAAATGGCGGCGCATTCAGACGAGGCTTCGGGCGGAGCTTGGCGAAGACGTATTCACAAGCTGGTTCGGCAGGGTCGAGCTCGAGAATTACGACGGCAGGACGATCCACGTCTCAGTCCCCACCAAATTCCTCAAGAATTGGCTGCAGTCCCACTATGCGGATCGCCTGCTCGCCTGCTGCGGCGCCGAACTGGAAGGCGCGGACAGGATCGAATTCCGGGTCCGCCAACCCTACGCGCCGCAAACATTATCGCCGCGCTTTCCCGAGCGGGCCGAACCGAGGGTGGAGCCATCGAAGCCGGTTCCACAGCCTGGCGAGGATAGGGCAAAGGATGGGCGCACGGGATGCGAGGGGATCGAGGGATCGCCGTTGGACGCGCGCTTCACCTTTGCCTCGTTCATCGTCGGCGCAGCGAACCGGCTGGCCCATGCCGCGGCCATGCAGGTGACGGAATCGGTCGGTAACCAGCCCTTGCGCTACAACCCGCTCTACATCCACTCAAAGGTGGGCATGGGCAAGACGCACCTGCTGCACGCCATCGCGTGGGAGGTGAAGCGTTTGAAGCCCAAGGCAAAGGTTCTTTATCTCACCGCCGAGCGCTTCATGTACAGCTTCGCCGAGGCCTTGCAGGTCAAGGACGCGATCGCCTTCAAGGACAAGCTGCGCAGCATTGATCTGATGCTCATCGACGACATGGAGTTCCTGCAGGGGCGCACGTTTCAGCAGGAGTTCTGCCACACGCTCAATTCGCTGATCGACGGCGGCAAGCAGGTGGTTGTCGCCGCCGACTGCACGCCCATGCAGCTCGAGAGTTTCGATGCCCGCATGCGCTCCCGGCTGTCCGGCGGGCTGGTGGCGGAACTCGGGGCGCTCGATTACGATCTGCGCTTCAAGATCCTCAAGCGCCGCGCCCAGGAGAAGGCAGAACAGCTTCCAGGTTTCGCCATTCCCGACCCGGTGCTCGATTTCCTTGCCTCGCAGCTCACCGAAAGCGGGCGCGAGCTGGAGGGCGCGGTGACGCGCCTCGCCGCCGCTTACCAGCTTACCGGCCAGCACGTCACCATCGAGGCGGCGGAGGGCATCATCGGCGACCTCGTGCGCGGCAAAGATCCCAAACGCGTCAAGATCGACGATATCCTCCGCGTGCTGACCAAGCATTTCGGGGTGCAGCGCACCGATCTCCTCTCCAGCCGCCGCAACCGGTCCATCGTGCGTCCGCGCCAGATCGGCATGTATCTCGCCAAGACCTTGACCGCGCGCTCCCTGCCCGAGATCGGGCGGCGTTTCGGCGGACGGGATCACACGACGGTGCTGCATGCCATCCGCAAGGTCGAGGAGCTGCTGCAACAGGATCCCGGCCTCAGCGACGAGGTGGAAACCCTGAAACGCATGCTTCGGGATTGAGCTACGGGCATCCCGGTTGGCGCGGACCGGAAAGCGCCGCGCCGGCTGTCAAACGTCACTATCTCTGCTCATTCGCAACGGCGTGCTGCAAGGCGGCGAGGTTGTTGTGAATGAGTCTCTGCGTGTGCGAAATAAATGAATACCCTAGCCGCTTTCATTATAAGCTGCGCACATTTCAGCGTCTGCTTGGGCGACTGCCGCCCAGCGCCGTCGGTCGAGGCTGCGGACGCTGCAAAACAAAGACCGTTTCGTGGGGGGCTCACTCAATGCGTCTCGTGACCGATAAAGGAACACTGCTCAGGGCGTTGCAGCACGTAACCGGCGTGGTGGAGCGCAAGAGCACCATTCCAATTCTCTCCAACGTGCTCATCACCGCCGAAGCGGACGGCTTGCGCCTGCGCGCCACCGACCTCGACATCGAAGTGGTTGACACATTGCAGGCAGAGACCCGCCATGCCGGCGGTACAACCGTTTCGGCCCATCTGCTGCACGACATCGTGCGCAAGCTGCCCGACGCGGCGCAAATCGAGCTGACCCGCGCCGCCGAAGACGGCCGCGTGACCCTGACGGCCGGCCAGGCCAAATTCCAGCTTGCCGCGCTGCCGCCGGACGAGTTCCCGGACCTCGGCCAGAGCCAGATGACGCACCATTTCGACATCCCCGCTACCGATCTGCGCAAGCTCATCGAAAAAACGCGCTTTGCCATCTCGTCGGATGATTCGCGCTATTATCTGCACGGCATCTATCTGCACACCGTGGATACGCCCCATGGCGGTAAACTTCGCGCCGTGGCGACCGACGGACACCGCCTGGCGCAGATGGATGTTCCAGTGCCAGAAGGCGCAAAGGGAATGTCGGGCATCATTGTGCCGCGCAAGACCGTCGCGGAAGCCTACAAGATGATCGCCGACAGTGACGGTTCGGTCAGGGTCGAGCTGTCGTCGAGCCGTATCCGCTTCACGGCGGGGCACATCGTTCTGACATCAAAGCTGATCGACGGCACCTTCCCCGATTACGCCCGCGTCATACCAACTTCGAACGATAAGGTGATGACAGTTGCCAACCGCGAATTCCTGGGCGCTGTGGACCGCGTTTCGACGCTCTCCAGCGACAAGGGGCGCGCGGTGAAACTGAACCTGGCGGCCGGCAAGCTCACTCTTTCCGTCAACAACCCGGAGTCAGGCTCGGCGGTCGAAGAGATCAGCGTCGGTTACAGCAGTCCGCCTCTGGGAATCGGCTTCAACGCGCGCTATCTATTGGATATATCCGCGCAGTTCGAGAGCGAAACCTTGAGATTTGAATTCTCGGATCCGAGCTCCCCCGCGGTGATCCGCGATGCGGAGGATACATCTGCGCTGTATGTGCTTATGCCTATGCGGGTCTGATCGCCCATACGCCGACCATGTGCGAAAACGGCCAATACACCTGCCATGGCCCAACGATGATCACATGCTGAACCAGGGCTATTCACGCCGCCTCTCAGTCGCGCGGCTTGCTCTTACGGATTTCCGCAATTTTAAAAATGCCGTCATCGACCTCACCCCGCACTGCGTGGTGATCACCGGGGCGAACGGTTCCGGCAAGACCAACTGCCTCGAAGCCGTTTCGCTGCTTGCTCCGGGGCGGGGCCTGCGCGGCGCCGCATCGCAGGACATGGAGCGGCTCGGCGGCGCCGGCGGCTGGAGCATTGCGGCGAAAGTGCTTTCGGGAGGCGAGGAGATTGCGATCGGCACGGGCCGGCTGGCCGCGGGCAACCCTGCGATGAAGAAAGGGTCCGGCCGCATCGTCAAGATCGACGGGCAGGTCGTGCCCAGCCCGACGCGGCTGGCCGAAGCGTTCGCCGTCGTCTGGCTCACACCTGCTATGGATGGTCTTTTCACCGGCCCGGCCTCGGATCGCCGCAAGTTTCTCGACCGGCTGACCGTTGCCTGCCACCCGTCCCACAGCGCCATGCTGGCCCGTTTCGATCTGGCGATGCGCCAGCGCAACCGGCTGCTCGAAAGCGGATCGTCCAATTCCCGTTTGTTCGAAGGCTATGAGCGGCAGATGGCGGAAACGGGCGTCGCCATCGCCGCTGCGCGGGTGGAGACGGTCGATCGCCTGCGCGTGCTGATCGAGGCACGCGTCGCCGCGGGCGCTTCGGCCTTTCCATGGGCGGATGTCGCGGTGGAGGGAGATCTGGAGCGGGAGCTGCGCGAACGGCCGGCCGTGGATGTCGAGGATGCATTCACCGAACAACTCACCGTCAGCCGCGATCGGGACCGCCAGGCCGGACGCACGCGCGCGGGCCCGCACACATCGGATTTCATCGTCGGCTTTGGGCCGAAGCAAATGCCTGCTAGACTGTCATCGACAGGCGAGCAGAAAATTCTGCTGGTGGGGCTCGTGCTGGCGCAGGCCGACCTCATCCGCGAAAGCCGGGGCGGACAGGCGCCGGTGATTCTTCTGGATGAGATCGCGGCGCATCTGGATAGCCGCCGCCGCGAGGCTTTATTCGAGGAAATTATCCGGCTAGACAGTCAGGCATGGATGACCGGAACCGACGAGGACGCATTCGCTCCGCTCGGCGGCCACGCCCAGTATCTGAAAGCGTCTCCCGGCGCGATTGATCCGGGCGTGAAAGCGAATGCCGACGAAGCGACGACAAGGCTCCCGGCATCGTCTTCCCGCCGGGCGAATCAGAGGATGCGTGTGTGATGGGCAACGAGGCGGTAAAACGCGCGGAAGCAGCGAGCGAATATGGCGCGGAATCCATCAAGGTTCTCAAAGGGCTGGACGCCGTCCGCAAGCGTCCGGGCATGTATATCGGCGACACCGACGACGGCTCTGGCCTGCACCACATGGTCTATGAGGTGGTGGACAACGCCATCGACGAGGCGCTGGCCGGTTATTGCGACCGCGTGATCGTCACCCTCAACGCCGATGGCTCGGTCACGGTGGAGGACAACGGCCGCGGCATTCCCACCGACATTCATCCGCAGGAGGGCGTCTCCGCCGCGGAAGTGATCATGACGCAGCTCCATGCCGGCGGCAAGTTCGACCAGAATTCCTACAAGGTGTCCGGCGGGTTGCACGGAGTGGGCGTTTCGGTGGTGAACGCGCTCTCCTGCCGGCTCGATCTCACCATCTGGCGCGGCGGCAAGGAATATTCGATGTCGTTTGCCGATGGTGTGCCGCTCGCCCCGCTGGCCGTCACGGGGGAAGCCAAGGGCAAGACCGGCACGCGGGTGACGTTCCTCCCCTCCCCGGCAACCTTCTCGAAGACCGATTTCGACCATGCCACGC
>Ga0129299_1000640_pt1 | contig 22651 bp, 17 predicted proteins | sample ConPoolayeCmetaG_FD_94477 | JGI IMG/M metagenome (GOLD analysis project Ga0129299, IMG submission 94477) | Hot spring microbial mat communities from California, USA to study Microbial Dark Matter (Phase II) - Cone Pool mat layer C metaG ...
CAGGCGCATCGGCGGGTCCGCCAGCGTCCCGCCAACAGGGCCATCCGTCATGCCGCGCAGGCCGTCGACGACGGCAAAATCGAGCGGACGGGCCAGGTTCAGGTCGACGATGTGCCGCCCCAGATCGGACGGGCCGTGGCCCAGCGCCATCTTGTACATCTGCAGGCCGGGGCTGTGGTAGATGTCAGAAGGGGCGATGCCGATCTGTCCCTTGAGGGCCAGGGTGACGCCGGCGTGGGTGTGGTTTTTGAGGACGGGCACACCGATGACGACGTCGGCCTCCATCACGGCGCGGGGCAGCCAGTATTCGCTCCAGATCAGGCCGTTGGCGACCTGAACCCGGGTGACCAGGTTCGGATCGTGCTGGTCGAGCCCACCGGCGTCGTTCAGGTCGAGCAGGGGCGCGCCGGTGGCGTCGTCGATCATGTCGCCGTTGGCGTCATAGCCGCAGAGGCGGAAGGCCTCGACCGTGGCGCCGCGGGCATTGTGCCCGTCGCGGTAGAGGGCGGCGCCATCGGCGATGAGCACCTGGGCGGCGCCGGCCTGGCGGGCCATGAGCACCAGCGCGCGGACGACGCGGGGGTCAGTGGTGTAGCCCTCGCCGGGGGCGGCGCCCCAGACCAGATTGGGCTTGAGCAGGACCGTGTCGCCGGGCGAAATGATGCCCTCCAGGCCGCCGGCCAGCGCCACCGCCTGCCGCACCATCGCCTCGACCTCCGCGTCGGAAACCGGCCAGGTCGAGGCGCGGACGATGGCAACGGTCGCCGGGCCAGCAGCGGCGGCGGTGGAATAGGCCGCGCGATGCTGCAGTTCACTGATCCCGCCCAGCAGAGCCAGGAGGGTCAGGGTAAGGATGAGACGCCAGGATGTTTTCACCGTTTTCCCCCACACAATGACGATACCCACCAAGCAACAACGCGATAAGCGACATGCGACACGCAACACGCAACACGCAACACGCGATATTACCCCAGTGCCAGGCTCACTACAACCGCGACCGTCATGACGCCCAGTGCATAGACAGCCAGCGCGCGGCGGTTGAGCAGGCTGCCCACAGCAGCTAACGAGCGGGCGCGCATAGCCGGGCCGACAAGCAAGAAAGCGAGCACAGCAGCGCGGCTCAGGCCGGCCTCCATCAGGCTGGCCAGCACCGGCACTGCCATGGCGCCGCAGTGGTAGAAGGGCAGGCCCAGCAGCGCCGCCGCTGCCGCTGAGAGAGGACGGTTCTGGGTCAGCAGGACGCCGGCCCACTGCGGCGGCACCCATATCTGGAGCGCCGCCGCGACGACGGCGCCCAGGACAAAGGTCAGGCCCACCCAGCCGGCCAGGTTCAGCAGCTCGGCGAGCAGGCGACGCCCGGAGGGAGAGCGGCGCGTCAGCAGGGCGGGGGCAGCGGCCAGGGCGGTAGGGTGAAGCAACAGCGCGGGCGAGAGGCGGGCGGCGACCATACCGGCCAGCCCGCTCAGTGTCAGCACGCCGAGCAGGTGTGCCAGGGCCAGGCGGACGCCCAGCCCGCCGAGGATGATCAGAAAGAGCTGCGGGTTGAGCATCGTCGAAGCGACGAGAAAGGCCAGCAGCGGGCCAGCCGATGCCCCTTCGCCGAGAAACTGCAACAGCACAGGCACGGCGGCATGGCTGGAGATGGGCGAGGCGACGCCCAGGAATGCAGCGCCCAGCACCGTGGGGAGGTCGCCACGGCGCAGCCAGCGCCAGCGTTGCAACGGCCACTCGACCTGCCCCAGCACGGCCGCCAGCAGCATGCCCGCCGCCACATAAGGTCCTACCTGCAGCACCTGCTGCCAGGCAAGCGCGGCGGTGAGGATGAGTCCAGAATAGAGCGAAGCTGGCATGTCGATTCCCTTCTCAGGGGGCCGCGCTATGGCGTTGGAGAAACGGGAGGCGGACTATGCCTGCGGCACCCAAAACCAGAACGTGCTCCCCTCGCCCGGCTGGCTGCGGACGCCGACCCTGCCGCCGCAGCTTTCGACAATCGTGCGGACAATGGAGAGGCCCAGCCCCGTCCCCTCCTGCTCAGCCGTTGCCACGTTGTCCACGCGGTAGAATTGCTCAAAGAGATGCGACTGGGCAACCTGAGGAATGCCGGGGCCGTTGTCCTCTACAGAGACGAGCACGCCCTCGCCATCTGGAACGGCCGAGACGCAGATGCGCCCGCCCACCTGGGTGTACTTGATCGCGTTCGAGATCAGGTTGTCGAGAACCTGGGTCAGCCGCAGGTGGTCGATCCGGACAGGTAGCAGGTTCTCCGCCAGCTCGATGCAGAGCTGCTGTTGCTTGCTGGCAGCACTCGCAAGAGCTTCCTGGCAGACGCTGTAAACAGCCTGGGCGACGTCGCTTGCACCGCTGCCGCTTTCGAGACCGCGCCCTTCGAGCTGATAGAGACTCAACAGGTCGTCGATCAGGTCCTGCATCCTGGCCGTGCTGGAGAGGATGCCGTTGACGCACTGCCGGGCAATATCCGAAAGACCCTCTTCCATATTGAGCATAGAGGCATAGCCATAGATCCAGCTCAGCGGGTTTTTCAGATCGTGGGAGACCGTGGCCACCAGTTGCGACTTGAGCGCATTCAGGCGGATCAGGTCGCTCACGTCGTGCAAAAAGATGACGATGCCCAGCCCGGCGAGTGGGGCGAAGGAAATGTCGAAACAGCGGTCATCTGCCCATGGGAGACGGGAAAACCGAACCCGGCCCGTCTCGCGGGCCTGCGCAAAGGCCGCCATCATCTCGGCCGGCAAAAGGCCCTCGATACGCACGCCTCTGGCCTCTTCCAGCGCCCAAAGGGCCATGGCCGCTTGATTGGCAAGGAGCACCCTGCCGGTCGGAGTGGTCAGCAACAGCGGCTCTGGCAGGTGATCGATGAGCTGTTCGAGAAAGCGGCGCTCTTCCTGCACCTTGCTGTGGAGACAGGCGTTCTCCACGGCGATGGCAGCCTGCCCGGCAATGACCAGGGCCAGCGCCGCGTGGCGCCCCGTGAAAAAGCCACGGCGACTGTGGGTGAGGGTAAGCAGGCCATTGGGCTGCCCCCTATAGACAAGGGGCACGACCAGAGCAGAGCCGGCTTCCCATGGAGCATCCTGGTAAGGAATCCAACGCGGGTCAGTCGAGGTGTCGGCAGCGAGGGCCACCTGTTGGTGGTAGAGCGCCCAGCCGGCCAGGCCACCCTCCAGGAGCTGGACCGTTGCCGGCTCGATCTCTGCGGCGCTTGTGTCCGTGCGGGCAGAAAAGCGTCGCACTGCTCGCCCTTTGGCGTCGAGGAGGAAAAAAAAGCCATGCTCGGCTTCCAGGCTTTGGATCGTCACCTCCAGAACGCGGCGCAGAAGCTGCTCCAGGTCAAGAGTCGATGTCAGCTCGCGGGCGAGCTGGTAGAAAAGTTCGAGTTGGGCGTTGTTTCCCAAAGCTTCCTTCTCCCCCAGGCGACGTGCCGGGCCAGAGATGCTTTGCACATCGCTGAGGTCTATTGTACCATATTTTTGGGGAAAAATTGATGGATGTCAGTAAAGTTCGCGTGAAGGAAACGTGTCGGTTTGGGGAAAAAAAGAGATATCAGCACCTGCGGGAGGGTAGGCAGTTGCAAAAAGAGCTAGAGGATCGCCCCAATCGTCAGGCAGACAAAAGCCCCCAACATATAGAGAGAGGCCAGCTTGAAGAGGAGCCAGTTCAGCCGTTCAGAGGGCCGCAGCAGGGCAACGACGGCCAAGCCGGAAAGGAGCGCGCCCATGCTGGCAAGAACGCCCATGGCAAGGGGGTGAAGGTGCAAAAGCCAGCCGGCGAGCACCAGCACGAGGGCATCCAGAAGCGTGGCGCCAGCAACCAGCCGTCGGGTGGCAACCGGGCCATAAACATTAGGCCAGACAGGCACACCCGCCTTCTGGTACTGCGGGGCATAGTGCAGGGAGAGGGTCAAAATATGGGCAGGGATCCACAGCAAGACCCCTGCTGCCAGCAAGAAACCGATCAGATCGAGGCGTCCCATGGCCAGGGCGCGGCCGGCCAGCGCTGGCATCCCGCCGGAAAAGCCGCCCCAGACGATCGAGAGGGCCGTGCGTCGCTTCAGCCACAGCGTATAGACAACCAGATCGATGACAAAGCCCATGCTGACCACCAGGCCAAAGAGTGGCGCAAGCGCCCAGGCCAGGGTCAAGCCGCAGGCCGAAAGCAGGAGACCAAAGAGCACCGCCGCGCGGAGGTCGAGCAGGCCAGCAGGCAGAGGGCGGCGGGTCGTGCGCCCCATCTGCGCGTCGATGTCGCGGTCGAGCACCATGTTCAGGGCGGTGCAGCCAGCGATGGCGCTGACCAATGCCAGCCCGCCGCCGACCAGTTCCGCCCAGCGCACATGCCCCGGCAGGCTGAGCGCATAGGCGCAGAGACCGGTAACAAGAAGTAGAAGCGTCTGCAGCGGTTTGGTCAGGGCAAGAAAAGCCCTCGCCCTTTGCAGCACAGTGACCTGTGGCAGGGAGGGGGCCTGTGCGGTCGATTCGGCTGTCAAATCGTTCAAAGATGGCCTCCTGGAGGCCCCAGTATATCTCGATTCGGGCCGATGTCAAACGCCGGGGCGACACGCCAGGTCGCCCGCTCCCTCTGCTCCCGCCGGGTCTGTGATCCGCCCAGTTCGCAGGACAACTGCGAGCAGTTGTCCTGCGAACTGGGTGTCTCTGCTTGCCAAAAGCCACGCCAAGGGGTACAATCCCACCTGATATCGAACAGGAGGGGCCCCATGCGCCGCTTTGTTCTGATCGCTGCCATCGCTCTGCTGACCCTGGCGGCCTGCGCGCCGCGTCCGACAGGGCACATTGTCTATGGACTTACCCTGGCCCCGTCAGGGATCGACCCGCACGTCAACGCCTCGTCCGAGCTGGGCATCCCGCTGACCTCGGTCTATGACACGCTGGTCTATCTCGACCCCGCTACAGGCCAGTTCGTCCCCGGCCTGGCCGAACGTTGGGAGGTCTCGGACGACGGGCGGGTTTACACCTTCTACCTGCGTCGCGGCGTGACTTTTCACGACGGCACACCGTTCAACGCCGAGGCAGTGCGCTTCAACCTGGAGCGGATCAACAGCCCCGACCTCTCTTCGCAAAAGGCGCGCTTTATGCTGGGCCCCTACGAGCGCACCCAAGTCGTCGACGACTATACCGTCCGCATCGTCCTGGGCGAGCCGTTCGCCCCCCTCCTCAACGCCCTGAGCCAGGTCTACCTGGGCATGGCCTCGCCCACGGCGGTCGAAACGTGGGGCAGCGAGTACCAGATGCACCAGGTCGGCACCGGCCCCTTCCGCTTTGTCGAGTACGTCCCTGGCGACCACCTCCTGCTCCAGCGCAACCCCGACTATGCCTGGGGCCCGTCGGTCTATGAACACCGCACGGCCAGGGTGAACGAGATCGAGTTCCGCTTCTTTGTCGATCCGCCCACCCGCGCCGTGGCGCTGGAGACGGGGGAGGCCGACGTGATGGGCGAGATTCCGCCCCAGGACGCCGCCCGTCTGGAGACCCATCCTGATTTTCGCATCGAGGCCGTCGCCATCCCCGGCGCCTCGCTGATGCTGTTCATGAACACCAACCGCCCGCCGCTGGATGACCTGCGCGTGCGCCAGGCGCTGCTCTACGGCACCGACCGCGCTGCCATCGTGGCGACCATCTTCCGCAACACCTCCCCCGTCGCCTACGGCCCGCTGACCGCTGTGACGGCTGGCTACGACCCCACCGTGCAGCAGTTCTACCCCTACGACCCGGCGCAGGCAGCGGCGCTGCTGGAAGAGGCCGGCTGGGTCGACAGCGACGGCGACGGTCAGCGCGAACGCAACGGCGAGCCGCTGGTGCTGGACATGTACCTGATGGGCTGGGGCTATATGCCCGAAATCGGCCAACTGGTCGCCGCGCAGTGGGCCGAACTCGGCGTCGGCGTGAACAGCCAGGTGGTCAGCTATCCGGACGCGCTCAGCATCGGCGCGCAGGGCCGCCACCACCTGATGCCCTTCACCCTTTCCGGCAGCGATCCCGACATCCTGCGCAAGTTCTTCTCCTCGCAGGCCACCTTCAACTGGTCGCTGGTGCAGGACGCCGAAATGGACGCCTGGCTGGAGCAGGCCGCCTCCATCTCCGACATGGAGGAACGCAGCGCCCTCTACAGCCAGGTGCAACGGCGGGTGATGGAACAGGCGCTGGTCATCCCCATCCGCGATTATGTCAACCTGAACGGCGTGAGCAACCGCGTGACGGGCCTCCGCTTCAGCGCCGAGGGCTGGTTCCCCTGGCTGATCGACCTCTCCATCTCGGAATAGTCAACACACCTCCGGGGGCGCCATCCAGCACAAAAACAGGGGACCTGTCCACCCTGAGCGAAACGGATGTCATCCTGACCCTTGTCATCCTGAGCGAAACAGAGTCATCCTGACCCTTGTCATCCTGAGCGAAACGGATGTCATCCTGAGCGAAGCGAAGGATCTCGTTGAATCTCATTGCGACGTAACTGCCTGACGAAGCTTCGCCTCAAACCGACGAGTTTATCTCACCGCAGAGCGCGCAGAGAACGCAGAGGTTTCTGTGTTCTCTCTGCGTCCTCAGCGGCCTCGGCGGTGAAATCTTGCTCTGTTTGTGCAGAATTGTATCCCTCAAGGATTTCAGGCTGGAGATCAACTGCGTGCTCGTAGCTTCTGCAAAAGTCATTCTGAGACGCAAAGCGCCGAAGCCTGTCCTTCGGCTTCGCTCAGGGCAGGCGTTGTCGCCGCGCTTCCCCAGAATGACGCCGCCTGAAAGCGACATCTGCGCAACCTGACCCTGTCGAGGCAGTGACCGTGACCGTCAGATATATCGGCCAAAGGCTGCTGGAAGTGCTGCTCGTCCTCTGGCTGGCGGCGACGCTGGCCTTTGGCGCCCTCCAGTGGGCCCCCGGCGACCCGGCGCAGGTGTTGCTTGCCGCTTCGGGGGCGTCGCCCCAGGAAGTGGCCGCGCTGCGCCAGCGGCTGGGCCTCGACGATCCGCCGCTCCAGCAATACCTCCGCTATCTGCTGGACCTCGTGCGCGGCGACCTGGGCCGCTCCTGGCTGCACGGGCGTCCGGTAGGACGGATGATCGCCGAGCAGTTCCCCTCGACGGCCGCGCTGGCCCTGGCAGCGACCTCTATCGGCGTGCTGTTGGGCGTATCCCTGGGCACGCTGGCGGCGATCCGCCGCACCACCTGGCTGGACAAGGCCATCACGGCGCTCGCCGTGCTGGGCCTCTCCACGCCGATCTATTGGTCCGGCCTGCTGGCGATCCTGCTCTTCTCGCTCACCCTGCGCTGGCTGCCGGCGACGGGGGAGGGCACATGGCGCCACCTGCTGTTGCCCGCCCTCACGCTGGGAATCACCCTCTCCGGCGCCATCGCGCGGGTGGTGCGGGTGCGGGTGGGCGAGGCGCTGAGCCAGCCCTATGTCACCGCCGCGCGCGCGCGGGGACTGCCGCCGCTGTGGGTGCTCGTCGTCCACGTGCTGCGAGTGGCGCTGGGTCCGGCCGTGGCCGTGACCGCCCTCCAGTTCGGCTTTCTGCTGGGCGGCGCCGTGGTCACCGAGTCGGTCTTTGCCCGGCGGGGGTTGGGGCGGCTGCTGCTGGGCGCCATCGTCTCGCGCGACATGCCGGTCGTGCGCGGCGTGGTCCTGGTGGGGGCGCTTTCCTACGTGCTGGTCAATCTCCTCGGCGACGCCGTTCAGGCCTGGCTCGACCCCCGTCTGCGGGACAGGGCGCCATGATCCGCTGGGCCGCCCCGCCGCGACGTCCTCTGCGCCGCCAGCCGGCAACGCTGGTCGCGCTGGCATGGCTGGCGCTGGTCGTCACCGCCGCGCTGGCTGCGCCGGCGCTCGCGCCGCAAGGCCCGCTGGCAGCGGACGCCGCCCGCGCTCTCCTGCCGCCTGGCCGCGGCGCCCCCCTGGGCACGGACTTTATCGGGCGCGACATCCTGGCCCGGCTGGTGTGGGGCGGGCGCTGGACGCTGCAGATGAGCGCCGTGGCCCTGGCGCTGGCGGTCGGCCTGGGCCTGCCGGTCGGCCTGAGCGCAGGCAGCCTGGGCGGCCGCGTCGAGACGCTCCTGATGCGCCTGGTCGACGCGCTGCTGGCCTTCCCGACCCTGCTGTTGGCGCTGACGGTGGTCGCCGTGCTGGGGAGGGGGCTGGGGCCGGTGGCCCTCGCCGTTGGCCTGGCCTCTGCGCCGCCCTACGCGCGGGTGGCGCGCAGCGTCACCCGCGAAGTGCGCCGCCAGCCCTACATCCTGGCCGCCCGCGCCGTCGGCGCTTCGTCCTGGCGGATCGCCCTGCGCCACATCCTGCCCAACGCCGCGCCGACCCTGATCGCTTTCGCCGCCACGCAGTTCGGCTGGGTGCTGCTCAACGGCGCGGCGCTCAACTTTCTGGGGCTGGGCGCGCCGCTGGGCGCTCCTGAGTGGGGGGCCATGCTGGCCGAGGGGCGCGGCTACCTGCGCGACGCGCCATGGGCCAGTTTCTTCCCCGGCCTGGTCCTCACCCTCACCGTCCTCTCGGCCAACCTGGTCAGCGACGGGCTGCAAGAGGCGTCAGGGCAACAGTAGAGGCAGCGCAGCTACACGCTCTCCGGCAGCAGCGCGCCGTCCAGCGCCTCGGCCACGGAACGGACGGGGATCACCGTCAGCCCTTCCGGCACCTCCAGGCTGCGGCGCCGCACGGCCCGCGGCGCGATGAGGCGGCGGAAGCCCAGCCTGGCCACCTCCTTCATGCGCGCCTCCATCTGGCCCACGGCGCGCACTTCGCCGGAAAGCCCCACCTCGCCGACCAGGGCCACGTCGGCAGCGACGGGCCGCTCGCGGACGCTGGAACCGATGGCCACGGCGATCGCCAGGTCAGCCGCCGGCTCGTCGATCTGGAGCCCGCCGACGACGTTGGCAAAGACATCCTGGTCGAACAGGCGCAGCCCCACCCGCCGGCTGAGCACGGCCGTGATCAGCAGCAGCCGGTTGAAATCGACGCCGTTGGCGGTGCGCCGTGGGTGACCAAAGGGCGAGTGGCTGGCCAGGGCCTGGATTTCGACCAACAGCGGGCGCGTCCCTTCCATAGTGACAGCAATGGCTGACCCCGGCGCGTTGACCATGCGCTCGGCCAGGAAAGCCTCCGAGGGATTGCTCACCTCGACCAGCCCCTCGTTGCGCATCTCGAAAACGCCCACCTCGGACGTGGCGCCAAAGCGGTTCTTGGTCGCTCGCAGCAGGCGGTAGGTGTGGAAGGGGTCGCCCTCCAGGTAGAGCACCGTGTCGACAATGTGCTCCAGCACCTTGGGGCCGGCGATGGCCCCCTCCTTGGTCACGTGGCCCACCAAAAAGACCGCCGTGCCGCTGGACTTGGCCCACCACTGGAAGCGGGAGGCCGCCTCGCGCACCTGGCTGATCGAGCCGGCCGCCGAGGTCATCTCCCCGCAGGTGACCGTCTGCACCGAGTCGACCACCAGCATGGTCGGCGCCAACTGGTCGGCGTGATGGAGGATGGCCTCGACGTTGGTCTCGGCAAGGACATAGATGCCCTCCATCTCCAGCCCCAGCCGCTGGGCGCGCATCTTGATCTGGCGCGCCGACTCTTCACCGGAGACGTAGAGGACAGGGCGGCGGGTGGCGGAGGCGACCATCGCTGCGGCCTGGGAGAGCAGGGTGGACTTGCCGATGCCCGGTTCGCCGCCGACCAGCACCAGCGAGCCGGGCACCAGTCCGCCGCCCAGCACGCGGGAGAGTTCCTTCATCGGCAGGGCCAGCCGCTGCTGCTCTTCACTCTCCACCTGGCTGAGCGGGCGCGGGCTGTCGCGCAGGGCCAGGGGGGTGGGAGCAGCGGCCGGCTCCTCGACCGTTTCGACCATCGTGTTCCACTCGCCGCAGCCGGGGCAGCGGCCCATCGGCCGTGGGCTCGTCCGGCCGCAGGATTGACAGACCCATGTCGTGCGTGCCTTGACCATCTCTAAACAACCTCGAAGCGAGCGGTAAAGTGCCGCAGCAGGGCCGGCCTGTAGGTGTAGCGCAGCCCGCGAATCTGCTCCCGCTTTGCCAGCAGCTCCTTGCAGACCTCGACCACATAGTCCAGATGGGCCTGGGTGTAGACGCGGCGGGGGATGGCCAGGCGCACCAGTTCCAGCGCCGGATAGACCGTTTCGCCTGTCTGCGGGTCTTCCTCGGCGAACATCACGCTGCCGATCTCGACGCCGCGGATGCCGCCTTCCAGGTAGAGGGCGCAGGCGAGAGCCTGGCCCGGCAGTTCGGCCTGGGGGATGTGCGGCAGCATGCGCCGCGCATCCAGGTAGACCGCGTGCCCTCCTGGCGGTTCCATGATCGGCACACCTTCCTCGATCAGCCGCTCGGCCAGGTAGCGCGTGTGGCCGATACGATAGGCCAGATACTCTTCGTCCAGCCCCTCCCAAAGCCCCCGCGCCATGGCCTCCAGGTCGCGCCCGGCCAGGCCGCCATAGGTGGGAAAACCCTCGCGCAGGATCAGTTCCTGGCAGGCGCGCTCATAGATCTGCGGGTCGTTCATCGCCAGAAAGCCGCCGATGTTGACCAGGGCGTCCTTTTTGGCGCTCATCGTGCAGCCGTCGGCGCAGGCAAAAATCTGGCGCGCGATGTCGATGACGGGAACATCGGCATAGCCCGGCTCGCGCAGCTTGATGAAATAGGCATTCTCGGCATAGCGGCAGGCGTCGATGAAGAAAAGGATGCCGTAGCGGTGATAGACCTCGGCCGTGGCGCGGATGTTCTCCAGCGAGACCGGTTGCCCGCCGCCCGAGTTGTTGGTGATCGTCATCATGCCGAGAGGGATGTTCTCCGGCCCCGTCTGGCGGATGAACGCCTCCAGCCGTTCCACGTCCATGTTGCCTTTGAAGGGGTGATGGCTGGTGGGGTCGAGCGCCTCGTCGATGGCCAGGTTGACCGGCCGCCCGCGCCGCGCCAGCACATTGGCCTGCGTGGTGTCGAAATGCATGTTGCTGGGCACGAACTGGCCGGGCTGGAGCATCACCGAAAAGAGAATGCCCTCGGCGGCCCGTCCCTGGTGGGTAGGGACAAAGTGGCGAAAGCCGGTGATGGAGCGGATTGTCTCTTCCAGATTGAAAAAGTTGCGCGCGCCAGCGTAGGACTCGTCGCCGAGCATGATGCCGGCCCACTGGTTATCGGACATGGCCGACGTGCCAGAGTCGGTCAGCAGGTCGATGTAAATGTCCTCGGCGCGGACGGCAAAGACGTTATAGCCGGCAGCAGCCAGGATGCGCTCGCGCTCGGCCCGTGTCGTGCGGCGGATCGGCTCGACGACCTTGATGCGAAACGGTTCGGCTGGGAACCTGGCCATGGTCAACTCCTTTCGATTGGAATTGTGCAGCGCCAGTTTAGCACCAATTCGCGTGGGGGGCAATTGCGTTCGTCAAGGGGGTGTCCGTCACATTTTTGCGCGAGAGGGGGAGATGGCTCGTTTTCCAGTCGAATCCGGTTTACACTCGCGTTTCCCAACCTGTCATTCTGAGCGGGCCGCCGAAGGCGGCGAGCGAAGCCTGCCCTGAGCGAAGCCGAAGGGAATCCCGTTAGCGGGAAACGAGATTCCCTTCGACCTGGCGCAGGGTCGCTTCGGCCGCTTCGCGGCCTTCGCTCCTCAGAATGACATGGGGGAGCAGTTGGCCTACCCCCCCGCAGGTTTGGATGCGACCTCCGCATTGGAGTGCGCCGCCAATGAGCTGCCTGCCCTCTTACCAGCCACTTTCTAACCTGCGGTCGGTTGTCCAATCAGCCAGACCATGCTACAATCGCCATCAAGCTGTTTTTTGAGGAGGAACAATGCAAGTCGATTGGTCTCCCCCCGAGGTCCCTGTAGACAGGCCTTCCGTGGCGCGGATGTGGGACTATATGCTGGGCGGCTACCACTATTTCGAGGTCGATCGGGTCATGGCGGACCGGATCGCCCAGCTCTACCCCGATCTGCCGCTGGTCGCCCGCGCCAACCGCGCCCTCCTGCGCCGCATTGTCCATTTCCTGTCCGACCAGGGCATCGACCAGTTCATCGATGTCGGCTCTGGCATCCCGACCGCCAGCAACGTCCACGAAATTGTCCAGGCGCGAAATCCCAACGCCCGCGTCGTCTACGTCGACATCGACCCCATCGCCATAGCCCACAGCCTGGCGATCTTGAGGGACAATCCCCTGGCCACAGCCATCCAGGCCGACTTTCGCCAGATCAAGGACATCCTGGACCTTGAACAAGTGCGGGCGCTGATCGATTACGAGAAACCGTTCGCGCTCATCCTCCTGGCCCTGCTGCATTTTATCCCCGACGATGACGAGGCCTATGGGGCTGTGCGCGCAGCGCGCGACAGAATGGCGCCAGGCAGCTTTATGGCCATCGTTCATACCTCCTACGAGTGCGCCCCTCCAGATGTCCTCGAACAGATCCAGAAAATCTCTGCCGGCGCGGCGACAACCAGGATGCGCACCCGTCAGGAAATCCTGCGCTTTTTCGAGGGCTTTGAGCTGGTCGAACCGGGCCTGACTTTTATTCCCCTCTGGCGGCCAGATAAAGAAGATGCGCTCTTCTTCGAGCACCCAGAGCGCACGCTCAGTTACTGTGGGGTGGGAAGAAAGCTCTGACGTGAACGCCGTCTCGCCCCTCTACAAGGCGCTGTGCGAACGCCGGGAAACCATTGCTGAGGGGTGGTATGCCCGCCTCTATCCCCTCTGCGCCGCCCCACTCGATGCTTCCCAACTCCGCCAGCTCACCCTGGAGCTGACCGACCAGCTCATCGCCTGCCTGGCCGGCGAGCCTTTTGCGCCAGAATGCGCCCGCGCTGTCGGCGAGGCGCTGGCAGACCTCCGTCTCCCTGACCCGACAGCTCTGGAGCAGGCCATGGCGGGATTGCCAGGGGAGATCGCCCGTGGGCTGGCGGAGGGAGAGGCCGCTGCGCTCCTGCCGCGTCTGGCCGCGACGTGGGCCGGCGTCGCGGCCGGTTATTGCCAGCGTATCCAATCTCTCCTTCTGCACGAGCAGGAGGAGATCTACCGGGCAACCCTCGCGGCGCTCAAGCGGACAGAGGAAGCGCTGCGCGAATCCGAAGCCCGCTACCGCACCGTCTCTCGACTCACCTCCGATTATGCCTTCGCCATCCGCGTCCATGCGGACGGCACATTCACCACCGAATGGGTGACAGAAGCCTACTGGCGCATCACGGGCCTCCCGTCGGGCACCCTGCTCGGTGAACGCTGGCTGGAGATGGTCCATCCCGACGACCGGGCCATTGCTGCGCAGAACATGCGCAGAGCCTTTGCCGGACAAGCCTCCGAGGCCGAGTTCCGCATCAGGACGGTAGCAGGCGAGGAACGGTGGCTGCGCGCCGCCGGCTGGCCGGAGTGGGATGCGGCCCACGAGCGGGTTGTGCGCGTCTATGGCGCGGTACAGGACATTACCCGCTACAAGGCGATCGAGGCGGCGCTGCGGGCCAGCGAGGAACGCTACCGCGCCATCTCCGAGCTGACCTCGGACTTTGCCTACGGCGTCCGCGTCGGGCCAGAAGGCCGTATGACCCTCGAGTGGATCACCGACGCCTTCCAGCGCCTCTTTGGCATCACCCAGGCCGAGCTGGAGGCGCTCGAAGATTGGTTTACGCTGGTTCACCCGGACGACCAGAGCAAGTTGAACCAGCATATCCAGACCCTGCTGGAGAGCGGCAGGCCAGAGACCATCGAGGTGCGTCTCATCACAGCCAGCGGCGCGGTGCGCTGGCTGCGCATCACTAACCGGCCTCTCTTCGACGAGCAGGAGGGGCGCGTTGTGCGCGTGCTCGGCGCGGCGCAGGACATCACCGGGCGCAAGCTGGCCGAGCAGCACGCCCTTCAGCTCGATCGCCTGGCGGCAGTTGGTCGGCTGGCCGCGACGATGGCCCACGAGATCAACAACCCGCTGCAGGCCATCCGCACCAATCTCGACCTGGCGATGGATTTCCCCCTGGAGGAAGAAGAGCGCCAGGCGCGGTTGCGGCTGGTGCAGCATGAGGTCGAACGGCTGATCAAGATCAGCAGCCGCGCCATGAGCCTGGTCCGCCCTCCCCAGGTGCAACAGGAGCCTGTTTCCCTTGCCACGGTTGTCCGCCAGGCTGTCTCTCTGATCGAACGCCAGCTTGCCCAGAGCGGCGTCGAGCTGACGCTGGATTTTCCCGCCGCGCTCCCGCCGGTCTATACGTCTTCTGACCTGCTGTTGCAGGTCATGCTCAATCTGATGCTCAACGCGGTCGAGGCCATGGAAGGGGGCGGCACACTGCACATCGCCGCCCGGCACGTGGATCGACAAGTCAGCCTGACCTTTGTCGACAGCGGTCCCGGCTTTACCCCCGCTGCGCTGCACAGGCTGTTTGAGCCTTTCTACACAACCAAACAGGGTGGCACAGGCCTGGGTCTTTCCCTGTGCCATGCCATCATCCAACAACACGGCGGCACGATCTCTGCGGGGAACGCCCCGGGGGGAGGAGCCATCGTGACCATCACGCTGCCGCTGGGACAATCGGCAGGCAACGAGGAGGAGGCATGATCGTCCAACCACCAACCGTACCCAAGGCGCGCATCCTGGTCGTGGAGGACGAACCTAACACACTCTCCGGCCTGGTGCGCCTCTTGACGTTGATGGGCTATCCGACCGACGGCGTTGGCAGCGGCGCAGAAGCCCTCCAGCAACTGGCAGGCGGCAGCTATGACCTGGTCCTGCTCGATCTGAGGCTCCCTGATATGAGCGGCGTCGAGGTGATGCAACAGGCCCATGCTGCCTATCCCGACCTGATGTTCATCATCCTCACCGCCTATGCCGAGCTGGACAGCGCCATCGCCGCGGTGCGCGTCGGCGCAACCGACTATCTGACGAAACCGAGCAGCGCCGACGAAATTGGCGCTGCCGTGGCGCAGGCGCTCCAACGGCGCTGGGAACGGCTGCGCCAGCAACACTACATCGACGTCATCGCCGCGGCAGCCAGCGCCCTCCAAACGTCCGACGGGAAATCGCCCCCTGCCGCTTCCAGCACAGGGGTCATCGACAGCGGGCCGCTGCTGCTGGACCGCAAGCAGGGCGTGGTCTGGATCAAGGAAGAGGACCGCCAGGTCAGCCTGAGCCGCACCCAGGCCAGTCTGCTGGCCTGCCTGATGCTCCATCCCGATGTCACCCTCTCCTGCCTCGAGCTGGCCCGCTATGCGTTGGGCCGTTCTGTGGAGAGCGAGCTGGAAGCCCAGCACATCGTCCGGCCACACCTCTCCCGTCTGCGCCGCAAGCTCGAACCCAACCCCGATGAGCCTTGCTGGATCTGCACGCGGCGCAAGGAGGGATATGTCTTTTGTAGCGCGGCAGCGCCGCCAAAGGAGTGAAACATGAGCACCCTACCGCCGCCGAGAAGAAAGCTCGAGATCGAGCTCCCGCCTGACCTGGAGGCCACCTATGCCAACTTTGCCGTCATCAGCCACTCTCCCTCAGAGGTCATCATCGACTTTGCCCGCCTCCTGCCCAACATGCCCAAAGCCAGAGTCTATGCCCGCATCGTGACCACGCCGCTGCATGCCAAGCTGCTCTTGCAGGCCCTGCAGCAGAATCTGGAGCGGTACGAGGCGCAGTTTGGCGAGATCCGCCTCTTTGACAGCGGCGACGACCTGGCCAGCCAGTTCTTTGGCGGGGTCAGGCCGTCCCAGCCATGACGAGCGATCCCTTCTCCGCTGCCTTGCTGGGCGTCTCTTTCCTGCTCAGCCTGCTGGTGGCCGGCGGGTTGTGGTGGCTGGCCTGGCGCTTGCCGGCTGCCCGGCGCTTCTGGGGGCTGCTGGCGGCAGGCGAAACGGTCGCCCTGACCGCCAGCATCGGCTGGGGCATCTACAACGTGCTGGGGGGAGAAGGGCAGCCGGCCTGGACCGACCTTTGTTATGTGGCGCGCTATCTGCTCGTCTTTGCCGCCTTCTGGTTCTTCCCCACGGCGGCTATGGGCCGGCGCTGGCTCGAGTTGCTGGTCGCCATGGCCGCCGCCGCGCTCCTGCTCTGGTTCGGCTTTGTCCGGGCGGCGGTGATGGCCGGCCATGTCACGCGCGCCGGGGGGCTGGGCCTGCTGCTCTACCCGACGCTGGACATGGGGATGCTCTACGCCGTCTGGCAGCGCTGGCGAGCGCCGCAGGGTCCCCCGCGCGGCGCGATGCCCTGGCTGGCGCTGGCGGCGCTGGCCTATGGCATCGCCAACTGGCTCAACTCGGGGGCCATGCTGGTTTCGCTGGAGGCCAGGACAGCCCTGCCGGACCTGTTGTGGTTTCTCTCGACCGTCCTGACTGCCATCGCCGCGCTGCGCGCCTGGCGCAGCCAGCGGACCGCTTCGGCAACGTAGCGGCCCGCCCTGCCGGCTTGACAGCCCAAGGCGTCCCCTGACGCAGCGCCGGGGACGGTCTCCTGACCGCGCCCCTCTTCAGCCTTTCCCGCCCTACCTCAGTTCGCGCAGGCGATACACCCGTTCCTTCCAGCCGATGCCGCCCCAGACGGTCATGCGGATGGAATCCAGCACAACCAGAATGATCAGAAGAACCGTCAGGGGATAGAGCAAAGCCGTGCTGCGCGGCAGGCGGAAGCGCGCCGCGACGGTGTACCACAGGCCGCTGTTCAAAAAGACCTGAAAGAGGGCCACCCGCACTGCCGGTTCCCCCATCTGCCCCTGCAAAAGCCCGGCGTAGAGCAGGACCAGCGGCCAGAGGAACAAAAAGCCATAAAAGAGCACCATCAAGGCAGTCGGCAGCAGCCGGTTTTCCAGGGCAGCAAAGGCGCTCTTTGCCAGGCCGTGCCAGGCCTCCCAGAAGCCGCGGTAGAAGTGGACATCCAGGTGTTCCGCGCCGTCCAGCAGGACCACGCGGCCGCCGTGTCGGCGCACGCGACGGGCCAGCACCACATCCTCGGCGATCTCTCCGCGCACCGCCGCATGTCCCCCGATGCGCTCGTAGCTCTCGCGGCGGAAAAGCAGAAAGGTGCCGATAGCCATCGTCAGGGCGGGAATGCGCAGGCGCGCGCCCAACGCCAGCGGGAAGCAGGCCAACACGCCAAAGGGGATGATGGGCAGCAGCAACTGTTCCCCAAAGGTGTGGGTGACGGCGTGGGGAATCAGCGTGAGCAGGTCGGCGCGGTTCTCTTTTGCCGCCGTAAGGGTCCAGGCCACCGTTTGGGGATGGTGATCGGTGTCCGCGTCGGTGAAGAGGAGCCACTGCCCCCGCGCTTGCTGGGCCAGTTGGTGACAGGCAAAGTTTTTGCCCATCCATCCTGGCGGCAAAGGTCGCCCTCTGATCAACCGCAGGCGCGGGTCGCGGCGGGCCATCTCCGCCACAATGTCCGCCGTCTCATCGGTGGAGCCGTCATCCAGCACCAGCACTTCCATCAGCGGATAGTCCTGCGCCAGGAGCGACTCCAGGCAGCGGCGGATGTTGCGCGCCTCGTTGCGGGCCGGCACCAGCACCGAGACCCATTCCAGCCCCGCCGGGTTGATGGAGGAGGGCATCGCCTGCCCGATCATGCGCAGGTTGGCGATGAGATTCAGTCCCACTACGACCAGCGCTGCGGTCAGCGCGACCTGGTAGGGGAACAGAGGAGAAGACATCCAATCGCTCATGGGCGGCGCAATGTCTGTGCGGAATCCGGGTCATCCCGATAGAAACCCGGCTGTCCATCCTGCCAGGGATTGCGCGCCCACACCTCCCGTTCGTGGGGCAGGTCGATGATTTTCTTCACCGCCAGGCTCAGGAACAGGCAGAGAATGTAGGGGGCGGTCCAGAGCGGCGCGCCAAAGGCGAGCGGCAGCAGGATGACGGCAGGGATGCCCAAGACCAGGGCTTTGTTCATGTCCCGAAAGAGGAGATACATCGCCGTCAGCCACAGGCCGCCGGCGAGGGTGGAATAGGGCAGAAATCCCAGCAAAAAGCCTGTCGTCACCCCCACCCCCTTGCCGCCCCGCAGGCGCAGGAAGGGGGAAAAGTTGTGTCCCAGGGGAGCAGCAAAGCCGGCGACCAGAAACGCTGTCTGGGAGACGGCGAGATGGCGGGCCAGGAGGCAGGCCACTGTCCCCTTGCCGATGTCCAGCGCCGCCGCCAGGATGCCCCATTTCGGCCCGACGACGTGGTAGACATTGCGGGCGCCGACGTTGCCCTCGCCGTGCTCGTAGATGTCGATCCCCGCTTTCCAGCGGGCGACCAGGTAGGAAAAGGGGATGGCGCCAATGAGATAGGCAAGGAGCACGGCCGTCAGATCGGCATAGGCGATACAGATCATCAGACCACCTCCCAACTTCTCCCGCAGGTTCTGAAAGCTGCGGGAAGGTGAAGCTGAACCGTTACACGGCATGAATAGAAAACACCCGTTGTCTGGAAAAGTATCGCCTGCGCGGGGTGGCCGTCATGCCAGCGGGGCCGCCGTTTTTTGGGCCACAGATTACACAGATTTCACAGATTTCATGGCCTATGACACAGTACCGCCGGCGCCCTCAACAACCGCCAACCAACAGATTACACAGATTTCATGGCCTGTGACCCCCGCCGAGGGGCCGCCAGGTCACAGACGCGGCGGGAACAGGGTGGGTGGGGCGTTCTACTCTTTTGCTTCGAACACCCAGCACACGGGGAGTTGGCGAATTTGTCGAACCGGTATACAATGTACCAGCTTCCCCGGCCGCGCCGGACAGCACAGAGCGAAAGGCCAGGGCCGGAGGACACAGCAAAAGAAATCTCTAAACGCATGATGAGGAACCCTATGAAAAAGCTGTTTCCCTTTGTCCTGGCTTTGCTCATTGGCCTGCTGACCTGGCTGGCGTTGCCGGCCCAGGCGCAGCCACAGCAGGAGCCTCCGCCGCCGCTGGCGCAGGGAGCACGCCCTCTGGAGCAGGTAGAGCTGCTGCGCATGCCGCCCCTCAAGCTCGACCGCATCCGCGCCGAGGACGACCTCTTCGCCGCCCAGGGCTATCCACCCCGCGTCGCCTATCCGCTGGAGGTCAAAGTCGATCCGGCCAACAACGGCACCTGGGAGACCCTGCCCGGCGGCGAGCGCCTGTGGCGGCTGCGCATCCAGTCGCCCGGCGCCTATTCGATCAACCTGGGCTTTACCACCTACCGCATGCCGCCAGGAGGCCGGCTGCTGCTCTACAACACGGACTATAGCCACATCGTCGGCCCCTTCACCGACGCCGACAATGAAGAGCACGGCCAGTTGTGGACGCCGGTCGTTCGCGGCGATGAGATCGTCGTCGAAGTCGTCCTGCCCCGCGACGCTGCCAACCAACTGGCGCTGGAACTGACCTCTGTCAACCACGACTATACCGGCTTTGGCGACCCCCGTGTGCCGCTTTCCGGCGCCTGCAACCTCGACGTCATCTGCTCCGCCGCCGACGGTTTCCCGCAGGTCGACGCCTGGCGCGACCAGATCCGCTCGGTGGGCGTCTATACCCGCAACGGCTCGTGGACCTGCACCGGCGCGCTGGTCAACAACACCGCGCAGGACCTGACGCCCTACTTTCTGACCGCCAACCACTGCGGCGTCACCTCCAGCAACGCGGCCACGGTTGTCGTCTACTGGAACTATGAGAACTCGTGGTGTCGCCCGCCAGACAGCCCCGCCAGCGGCGGGCCGGGCGACGGCACGCTCGACCAGTTCAACTCGGGCGCCATCTTCCGCGCCAGTTACAGCCCCTCGGACGTGACCCTGATCGAGATGGACGACCCGCTCAACCCGGCCCACAACCCGTATCTGGCCGGCTGGGATCGCCGTGACCAGGCAACCTCTTCCGCCGTCGCCATCCACCATCCCAACTGCGACGAAAAGCGCATCAGCTTCGAGAACGACCCCACTTCGATCACGTCCTATCTGGGCACGAGCGTCCCTGGCGACGGCACCCACATCCGCATCACCGACTGGGACATTGGCACGACCGAGCCCGGTTCCTCCGGTTCGCCCCTCTTCAGCCCGGAGGGACGCATCATCGGCCAGCTCCACGGCGGGTATGCTGCCTGCGGCAACAACGACTCGGACTGGTACGGGCGCTTTTTCCGCTCCTGGACCGGCGGCGGCACGAACGCCACGCGCCTGAGCAACTGGCTCGACCCCATCGGCAGCGGCGTCGAGGTGCTCGACGGGCGCAATCTGACGCCTTTCGATATCGAGGTCACGCCAGAGGTGTTGAACGTCTGCGCCCCCGCCGACGGCATCTATGCTGTCAACGTGGCCAGCACGGGCTTTACGGGCACGGTGACCCTTTCCGCTACGGGCAACCCCACCGGCACGACGGTCAGTTTTGCGCCCAACGGCCAGCCGGCGCCTTACAGCAGCACGCTGACCATCGGCAACACCGGCGCGGCCGTTCCCGGCAACTATGGGATCGACGTCAGCGGCGTCTCGGGCTCCGATACCGTTGTCAAGGCCGTCACCTTCAACCTCGCCAGCGCTGCCCCCGGCGCGCCGACGCTGGCCGCTCCGACCAATGGCGCGACCAACGTCGACCTGCGCCCCACCTTCCAATGGAACGCGGTCAGCCAGGCCGGCACCTACCATCTGGAAGTCTCGACCAGCCCCACCTTCGGCAGTCTGGTCTACAGCGCCGACGTGAACGGCACCAGCCACACCGCTGCTACCGACCTGAACAGCAGCACCCTCTACTGGTGGCGCGTGCGCGCCGACAACGGCTGCGGCAGCAGCGCCTACTCCTCCGCCTGGTCCTTTACCACCCGCCCCCTTCCGGGTGACTGCGGCCCCGGCAGCACGCCCACGACGCTCCTCAGCGAGAACATGGAATCGGGCGCGCCGGGCTGGAGCCACGGCGGCACGGGCGACACATGGGCCTTATCCACCGTCCGCGCCCACAGCGGCAGCTATGCCTACCATGCCAACGACCCCTCCACGGTCAGCAACCAGTACCTGCAAACCCCCGCCATCGCCCTGCCCACCGGTCAGTCCCCGCTCACCCTCCAATTCTGGAACCACCAGACCATAGAGTCGCGTTCCGGCGGCTGCTACGACGGCGGCCTGCTGGACATCTCGGTCGACGGCGGGCCGTGGACGCAGATCACCGCCGGCCTGGCCACCGATCCCTATGACGGGCCGATCAGCACCGGTTTCTCCAACCCCCGCGGCGGCAACGATGCCTGGTGCGGCGATCCCCAGAACTGGCTCAACTCGATCGTCGACCTGGACGCCTACGCCGGCCATTCGGTGCGCTTCCGCTTTGTCCTGGCCTCCGATACCAGCATAAACCGCGAGGGCTGGTATATCGACGATGTCATGGTCCAGGCCTGTGTGCCAGCGACGACGCTCTCGCTGGGCAACCGCGTCTGGTACGACACGGACCAGGACGGCCTCCAGGACGCGGGCGAACCGGGCGTCGATGCGCTGGCCGTCGATCTCTATGCCAACGGCACCTGCAGCGGGACGCCTGCCCAGAGCACGACCACTGTCAACGGCTCCTACCTCTTTGCCAACCTGACCGCAGGTTCCTACTGCATCCACTTCCCTGCTATCCCCGCCGGCTGGGAGATCAGCCCGGCGGATCAGGGCAGCGACGACATCGACTCCGATGCCGACCCCGCCACGGCGCAGATCGGCAGCATCGCCCTCAGCGCCGACGACCTGGACGAGGATATGGGCCTCTTTGCCTCCGGTACGGTCAGCGGCACGGTCTTTTGTGACCACAACAATAACGGCCTCTATGACAGCGGCGAGGGCGTGGCCGGCGTCACGGTCGATCTCTACGATGACACGGATGGCGACGGTCTGCCCGACGTGCTGCGCGAAAGCCAGGACACAGCCGGCGATGGGCAATACCTCTTCAGCGCTGTCCCTGCCGGCCCGCCCGGCGGCCCGGCGCTGGATTACGTGGTTGAGGTCGATGCGGCCGACATGGGCATGTGCAACGCGGCCATCACCCCCCTCCGCTACGCCGTGCCGTTGCAGGCCGACAACCTGGCTGCACCGGGCAACGACTTTGGCTTCCGGCAAAGGGAAATCTATTTGCCTCTGGTAATGTCCAACAACATCTCTGGCCCTGTGATGGCGCCTTTCGTTCGCCCAGGGCTCAGGTGAAAGGAGAGCAAGCATGCGCGCACAAAAACGTTGGACGGCCTGGTCGATTGCCGGCCTGACCGTCGGGCTGGCCTTGCTGACGCTGTGCACCTTTTCCGGCCCGGCGCAGGCGGCCCCGCCGAACCTGCCGCCGCGCCCCACGATGCTGCCGCCGTCTCCGGGAGACGCTCAAAAAACTGCAGGCGCTCTGATCGTCCTCCAGGCGACCTTTGACGAGAGATGGGCTACCTCTGGCCTGGCCTGGCAGGACCTCTGGACCGTGGTGCAGTGGCAGGACGCGGCAGGAGTCTGGCACAACGTCGACGGCTGGCAGGGCACGCTGGACAAGGTCGCCGACGGCGTGGGCTGGAAGGCGTGGTGGCTGCCAGAGGAACTGGCCGGCAAGGGGCCTTTCCGCTGGGTTGTCTATCGCAGCCGGGGCGGCAGCGCCCTGGTCACCAGCGAGACGTTCAGCCTGCCTTCTCCCTCCCTCTCCAGCCCCGTGATCGAGGTGAGCATCAGGCCATGACCTGACTTTTAACCAGCGGCCGAATCGTAACTGCCTACCCTCCCGCAGGTTAGAAAGTGGCGGGCAAG
>Ga0129299_1000641_pt1 | contig 22632 bp, 36 predicted proteins | sample ConPoolayeCmetaG_FD_94477 | JGI IMG/M metagenome (GOLD analysis project Ga0129299, IMG submission 94477) | Hot spring microbial mat communities from California, USA to study Microbial Dark Matter (Phase II) - Cone Pool mat layer C metaG ...
AGAAGAAGGAGGAGGAGATGGCGAAGGAGAAATTTCAACGGACGAAGCCTCACGTAAACGTAGGGACGATAGGGCACATTGATCATGGGAAGACGACACTGACGGCGGCGATAACGAAGGTATTGGCGGCGAAGGGGAAGGCGAAGTATGTGCCATTTGACCAGATAGACAAAGCGCCTGAGGAGCGGGAGCGTGGTATAACGATAGCGACGGCGCACGTGGAGTACGAGACGGAGAAGCGACACTATGCACATGTAGACTGTCCTGGGCATGCGGACTACATCAAGAACATGATAACGGGTGCGGCGCAGATGGATGGTGCGATACTGGTGGTAGCGGCGACGGACGGGCCGATGCCGCAGACGCGTGAGCACATTTTGTTGGCGCGGCAGGTAGGTGTACCGTACATTGTGGTTTTTTTGAACAAGGTAGATGCGGTGGATGATCCTGAGTTGATAGATTTGGTGGAGATGGAGTTACGGGAGTTACTGACATACTACAAGTTTCCTGGTGACAAGATACCGATAGTGAAGGGGAGCGCTCTGAAGGCGCTGAACACGGATGATCCGAACAGCGAAGATGCGAAGTGCATACTTGAGCTTATGGATGCGATAGACAGTTACATACCTGAGCCAGTGCGCGTGATAGACAAGCCGTTTTTGATGCCGATAGAGGATGTATTTTCGATATCTGGGCGCGGGACGGTGGTGACTGGTCGGATAGAGCGAGGGGTAGTGAGGGTATCGGACAAAGTGGAGATAGTGGGGATTCGACCGACACAGGAGACGGTAGTGACGGGTGTAGAGATGTTCCGGAAGATACTGGACGAAGGGCAGGCTGGGGACAATGTAGGGTGTTTACTGCGAGGGATAAAGAAGGAGGAGGTGGAACGTGGGCAGGTATTGGCGAAGCCTGGGACGATAACGCCGCACAAGAAGTTCGAGGCGGAGGTATACGTACTCTCGAAGGAGGAAGGGGGACGGCACACGCCGTTTTTCGACGGGTATCGTCCGCAGTTTTATTTTCGGACGACTGATGTGACGGGGGTATTACATCTTCCTGAAGGGGTGAAGATGGTGATGCCTGGGGACAATGTCAGGATCACGGTTGAATTGATTTCACCGATAGCGATGGAGGAGAGTCTACGGTTCGCGATTCGAGAGGGGGGACGCACGGTAGGTGCTGGCGTCGTTACCAAAATAATCGAGTAGAGAAACAACCAACGAGGTGATATCGTGAGTGATAAGATTAGGATTAAACTCAAAGCATTTGATCAGAAGCTGCTCGATGGAGCGGTCGGGGAAATTATTGACACCGTAACCCGCACAGGAGCTCGTATCGCAGGCCCCATTCCGTTACCGACCAAGATTCACCGGTATTGTGTACTCCGGTCGCCCCACGTGGATAAAAAGTCTCGTGAACAGTTCGAGATGCGTATTCATCGTAGAATACTCGATATTCTCAATCCAACGCCACAAACCATGGATGAACTCATGAAAACCGATATCTCTGCTGGTGTAGAGATTGAAATCAAAACCAACTAGGCTAGGGGCTATGAGTTAAAAAAGTGTTTGCAAGGAGAGGGAACATATGACCACAGGATTAATAGGAAAAAAGATCGGGATGACCCAGTATTTCAACGAGGAAGGCGTATGTGTCCCGGTCACCGTAATTGAGGCTGGCCCTTGCTTTGTCATCCAGAAAAAAATTCCTGAGAAAGATGGGTACTCGGCGCTACAACTTGCCTTTGAAAAGAAGGTAAAACGAATCGGCAAGCCAGAAGCAGGACACTTCAAGGCAGCAGGAAAAGGAGTATTCCGCCGACTCAAGGAATTCCGTATATCTCAGGACGAACTGGAAAAATTCAACGTGGGCGACGAGGTAAAGGCCGACGTTTTCAAGGCAGGACAGAAAGTCAAAATCACAGGATTTACCAAGGGACGCGGCTACACCGGAGTAGTCAAACGCTGGAACTTCAGCGGGGGAGGTGACGCCCATGGGTCAAAGTTCCACCGTAAGACCGGATCAGTTGGGCAAAATGTTCACCCTGGAAAAATTTGGAAAGGGAAACGGATGGCAGGTCGGTATGGCAACGAACAGGTGACTATCCGAAATTTGGAAGTAGTGAAGGTGTACCCTGAGGAAAATCTTATCCTCGTCAAAGGGGCAATCCCAGGAGCTAATGGCGGCGTGGTATACATTAAGAGCGAACAGTAGTGAGTGGAGGACGAAATGCCGGTTATAGATCTGCTCGACCGCGAAAAAAGAAGGATCGGCAACATGGAGTTAAGCGATAAAGTCTTCTCCGTTGCGTGGCAGGAAAAACAGTTGCCCGTTTATGAAACGATCCGCATGCAGATGGCGGGGTGGCGTGCGGGTACACATGCAACCAAGACTCTCTCGACTATTTCAGGAGGCAATTCCAAGCCATTCCGCCAAAAAGGAACAGGCCGTGCCCGTCGGGGAACGCTTCGCGCTGGCATCCTCCGCGGGGGGTATGTAATTCTTGGTCCTCAACCGCGCGACTACTCTTATACGGTGCCGCTCAAAAAACGCCGCCTCGCGCTCAAGGCAGTTCTATCGGAGCGGCTCCAGAATGGAAATCTTTTCGTTGTGAAAGGATTTGGTTTCGAGAAAATACGGACAAGAGATGCGGGACAACTCCTGAAGAAAGTATGGCAGGTTCCTGAAGCAATCATTCTCGTCGGTGATGGAGAAGATAACTTTGCTATGAGTGTTCGTAACATGCCGGAGTATCTTGTGTTGCATTACACTCAAGCAAACTTGTTCGACATTATGGCTTATCGGACAATTATTATGACCGAAGAGGCTGCTATCTACTTCAATGAGGTTTACGCGTCATGAAAAAGATTCGCTATTTTGGTATCATTAAACGGCCTATTATCACGGAGAAAGCGACTCGTCTCTCGCGTGGAGAGGAAAAGAAATACCTTTTCGAGGTTGATATGAAGGCCGAAAAAAAGGAGATAAAGGAAGCAATCGAAAACCTGTTTGGTGTTACGGTTGTAGGGATTAACACTGTCATTGTCCGCGGGAAAGTAAAACGCTTCAAACGACTGGTTGGTAAGCGCAGGAACTATAAAAAGGCCTATGTAACAATCCAAAGAGGGCAGAGTATCAGTTTCATAGAAGGTGTATGACGGAAAGAGAGGAAAAAAGCAATGGGAATCAAGACTTATAACCCTACATCAGCAGGACGCCGGAACATGTCGGTGCTTGACCATTCCGATGTTACCTCAGAGAAACCTGCGAAAAAATTGCTTCGTCCGCTCAAAAAGACAGGGGGGCGTAATGCAAATGGCCGTATTACGTCGCGCCGACGCGGCGGTGGCCACAAACGATTGTACCGCGTTATTGATTTTAAACGCGATAAACTGGATGTCCCCGGCAAGGTTGCCACTATAGAATATGACCCAAACCGCAACGCGCGCATTGCTCTTATTCATTATCGAGATGGAGAAAAGCGTTACATTATTGCTCCCGACAAATTGAAGGTTGGCGACGTGGTTATCTCATCGGTAAAGGAACTTGACATACGGCCGGGAAACACGATGCCTCTTCGCTTCATGCCAGTGGGCACTTTCATCCACAACCTTGAACTCAAAATTGGTAAAGGAGGACAGATCGCTCGAGCAGCGGCAGCAGGGGTTCAACTCCTCGGAAAAGAGGGTGACCATGCGACCATCCGAATGCCATCGGGCGAAATTCGACTGGTGCATCTCGATTGTCGTGCAACCGTCGGCCAGGTAGGAAACGCTGATGCTGCTAATGTGCGCATCGGGAAGGCAGGAAAATCTCGTTGGCTTGGGCGACGGCCGAAAGTACGTGGTGTCGCAATGAATCCTATCGACCACCCGCACGGAGGAGGTGAAGGGAAAACTTCCGGGGGGCGACACCCCGTTTCTCCATGGGGACTGCCGACAAAAGGTTATAAAACTCGTAACAATAAACGAACCGAACGTTTTATTGTTCGTCGGCGTCAGAAGTAATAGTATGGTGCACTGAGGAAGAATTAAGGTAAGGAGGAGTTATGCCGCGTTCAGTAAAAAAAGGCCCTTTTGTTGACGAGCATCTATGGAAAAAGGTGCTGAAAGCCATGGAGTCGGGAGATCGGAAGCCTATAAAGACATGGTCGCGCCGGTCAACCATTGTTCCAGAGATGGTAGGGCTTACGTTCGCCGTCCATAACGGCCACAAATTTGTGCCTGTTTTTATTACTGAGGAGATGGTCGGTTTCAAACTCGGCGAGTTTGCGCCAACCCGTGTTTTCAGAGGTCACGCAGGGAGCGAGAAGTAGAGAAAAAATATGTTGCAAAAGAGAAAAAGATATATAAACTAACTCCGCTTTTATTTTCATCGGCTGTTGGAGAGACGTGATGGATACAAAAATAGTGAGGGCAATGTTAAGATATTACCGGATGAGTCCTCGGAGAGTTCGAGAGGTAGCTGATATTATTCGGGGAAAACGCGTCGACGATGCTCAAAAGATTCTCGATTTCACTAAACGTCGCGCAGCATTGGCATTAAAAAAACTTCTTAGTTCGGCAATCGCAAACGCTGAAAACAACTTCAACCTCGATCCAGACACCCTTGTCATTTCACACATTACGGTGGACGAGGGCCCCATGTGGAAGCGGTTTATTACCAAATCCCATGGTCGAGCAAACCGTATCCTGAAACGCACCAGCCATATAACAATCGGCCTTGCTGAGAAAAGAGAAGAGAAAGAAAAGAAGTAACATACGAAGGAGGTATCACTTTGGGACAGAAGGTCAATCCCATCGGGTTCAGAGTAGGAACGACAAGAACGTGGAGCTCGGTCTGGTATTCCCACCGCAACTATGCAAAGTGGCTTCATGAGGATCTTGCCATTCGAGACACGATAAAAAAGGAATTCTATGCGGCTGGCATTGCTGACCTTCAGATTGAGCGTTCGGGGAACAAGATAAAGGTTACCTTGTACGCTGCCAAACCAGGGATCATCGTGGGCAAGCAAGGTGCTGGCATTGAAAAAATAAAACAAGTGGTTGCGCATATCGCAAAGGAAGCCCAAGAGATATTTGTCTATCCAGAGGAAGTGAAAAAGCCGGAAACCAATGCTCAACTCATTGCAGAGAGTATCGCTGAACAAATTGAAAAGCGGGCTCATTTCCGTCGGGCTATGAAGCGGGCGATGAGCAATGCGATGAAAAGCGGCGTCGAAGGGATTAAAGTACAGGTTGCCGGTCGCCTCGGTGGCAATGAGATTGCGCGAACGGAACACTACCAAGAAGGGCGGACTCCTCTGCATACCCTCCGCGCCGACATCAGCTACGGGTATGCCATTGCGCGTACCACTTATGGGACCATAGGTGTCAAGGTATGGGTATACCGTGGCGAGGTAGGGAAGCGATCGGATACTAAACGAAAAAGCATCAAAAAAGGTTAATTGGAGAATAGGAAAATACCATGTTAATGCCCAATAAAGTAAAGTTTCGCAAGATGCAGAAAGGTCGCATGGCTGGGGTTTCTGCTTCTTGCAATCGTATAGATTTTGGTGAGTACGGGTTGAAGGCGGTCGAGAGCGGGTGGATTACCAGCCGTCAGATAGAGGCTGCCCGGGTTGCTATTATGCGGTTTGCACGCAAAGGCGGCCGTTTGTGGATACGGGTGTTTCCTGACAAACCTATCACCAAGAAACCGCTCGAAACTCGCATGGGGAAGGGGAAAGGAAACCCGGAGGAATGGGTATGTGTGGTGAAGCCCGGTCGTGTTCTCTTTGAATTAGGAGACATGGATGATAGGGTTGCAAAGGAAGCGCTTCGAATTGCGAGTTATAAACTGCCGGTAAAGACCAGAATTATCGCGCGTGGAGACGAAATAAGATGAAAAATGCAGAAATGAAAAAGAAAAGTGTGCAAGAACTGAAGGAGATGCTCCTCTCTCTCCAAGAGGAGTGCTTTAACCTGCGTGTCCAGAAGGCAATGGGGCAGTTACAGAATTCATCGCGCCTTAGGTCGGTGAAAAAAAATATTGCGCGGGTGCACACGTTTCTCGCTGAAAAAAGATCTTCGGAAGAGAAGGGGTAGCGCTATGAAACCAGGAAGCCACAAACGGACACTCACGGGCATCGTTGTCTCAGATAAGGCAGCAAAAACAGTTACTGTCATGGTGACCCGGCGATATAAGCATCCACTCTACAAGAAAATGGTTACATCGCATAAGAAATATATGGCACACGATGAAGAAGAGTGTTGCAAAATAGGTGACCGCGTTCGTATTAGGGAGTGTGCTCCGATCAGCGCCCGCAAGCGTTGGTTGGTTGTCGCTAAGGTAGAGAAGGGAGCAGAAGTATGATACAAGAACAAAGCAGACTCGCTGTCGCCGATAATTCTGGGGCAAAAGAGGTACAGTGTATAAAAGTATATGGAGGCACCAGGCGGCGTTACGCCGGGATTGGCGACGTCATTGTTGTTTCAATCAAAGAGGCCGAGCCAAAGGGAAAGGTGAAAAAGGGTGAGGTGCGCCGGGCCGTCATCGTGCGACAAGCAAAGGAACTCAAACGCGAGGATGGGTCTTACATTCGGTTCGATGACAATGCTGTTGTTCTCCTCGATGAAAACTACGAACCAGTCGGCACCCGCGTCTTTGGTCCCGTGGCACGCGAACTGCGTCTCAAAGGATTCATGAAGATTATCTCGCTCGCGCCAGAGGTCTTGTAAGGAGGTATGGAGCGTTATGGCAAACATCAAAAAGAATGATACTGTACGCATCATCGCTGGTAAAGATAAGGGAAAAAGCGGGAAAATTCTCCAAGTATTGCCAAAAGAAGAAAAAGTGATTGTCGAGAATGTCAATGTGTACAAAAAGCACCAAAAGAAGGGGCGGAATAGAGAGTCGGGTATCGTAGAAAAAAGAATGCCGATACATATATCGAATGTACAGGCCATCTGCCCGAAATGTACACAACCGACATCGTTTCGGAGGAAAACGCTGAGCGATGGGAAAAGAGTTCGTTATTGCTGCAAGTGCGGCGAGACGATAGCGTGAAACTAGGGAGAAAAAACCATGGCTGAGAGTCAGAAACGAGAAAAGGCTGCCGAGCAGAAACAGACAAAAGCACTCCCGGAGAAGGCAGTATCGGCACCAAAAGAAAAATACGTGAGCCGATTAAAGACATATTACGAAAAAGAAATACGCCCGGCACTTGCAAAGGAGATGGGTGTCTCCAATCCAATGGCCATACCCCGCCTTGAGAAGATTGTACTGAACATGGGGGTAGGACAGGCAACGCAAAACAAAAAACTACTCGAGGACGCAGTTAAGGAATTGGCGACCATTGCAGGTCAGAAACCGATTGTAAACAAGGCGCGCAAGTCAGTTGCCACCTTCAAGTTACGCCAAGGAATGCCGATAGGGACATCGGTGACTCTGCGTCGCGACCGGATGTACGATTTCCTCGATCGTTTGGTAACGGTTGCTCTTCCCCGCGTGAAAGACTTTCGAGGGGTTTCGGGAAAGGCGTTCGACGGCCGCGGCAACTATTCGCTCGGCATAAGAGACTTCTTTATTTTCCCCGAAATTGACTTTAACAAAGTGGAAGTCCCCAAAGGGTTAAACGTGACGATCTGCACAACAGCAAAAAATGATAAGGATGCAAAATCTCTTCTAAGAATGTTCGGTATGCCATTCAACAATTGAGGACGGAAAACCATACGTAAGGAGGATATTTCGTGGCAAGACTCGCGATGAGACTCAAGGCGAAAAGAAAGCCGGCTTTTTCGACACGGGCTCACAATCGGTGCCCGCTTTGCGGTAGGCCGAGAGGCTACCTAAGGAAATTCGATATGTGTCGTCTCTGTTTTCGAAAATTAGCCTCCTTTGGTCTTGTTCCAGGCATCGTTAAGTCTAGTTGGTAGGTGGAAAAGATGAACGATATCGTAGCAAACTATTTGACACGTATCCGTAATGCAGTGCAGGCCAACCAGAAAACAGTAGTGGGAATTCCTTCCTCCACTCTCATTGAAGGAATCAGTCAAGTGTTGAAAGAAGAAGGATACCTAGATGATTTCCGTGTTACTGAGATCGGGTCGAAACGAACGATAGCGGTTGATATCCGCTATTACAAAGGACGTCCGACAATCTCTCACCTTGAACGGGTGAGTAAGCCGGGGCGCCGTGTCTATGTGTCGGCTGCCGAGATCCCCTACGTTCGCACAGGACTCGGTATAGCCGTCCTCTCTACCTCACATGGGATTCTCTCCGACAAAAAGGCACGGGAAGCCAAAGCAGGCGGCGAGGTGTTGTGCAAGGTGTGGTAAGTCCTAAGAAACATTAAGGAGGTTTTACTGTGTCAAGAATCGGGAAACGACCGATACCCTTTGGACCTAAGGTAGAAGTATCGCTGACGGGGAATGTAGTTCGCGTAAAAGGTCCGAGAGGAACTCTTGAACAAACAATCCCCCCTTCTTTGAATGTAAGGGTAGAAAAGAATGTGATTATCGTTGAGCGAAAAGACGACGAGAAAAAAACACGTGCTCTCCACGGACTCTATCGCATGCTTATCAACAACATGGTCATAGGAGTTACCGACGGCTTTACGAAAATTCTCGAAGTCAAAGGAACTGGATACAAGTTCGAGCAAAAAGGCAACAAGATCAGTTTTGCTCTCGGATTCTCACACCCCGTCGAGATGGAGATTCCAAAGGGAATTACGGCAGAGGTAAAACAGAATGAGATTACGTTAACTTCTGCCGACAAACAGTTACTGGGCGATTTTGCTGCGAAGATACGAGTATTACGACCAGTCGAACCATATAAAGCAAAAGGGATTAGTTATCGTGGCGAGATTGTTAGACGCAAGGCTGGCAAAGCCGCTGCCAAGTGAGGGAGAGAGCAAATGAGTAATAAAAAGAAAGAACGACGGGAAAAGAGGAAAAAATCAATTCGCAAAAAGATCTACGGGACACCACAGCGACCGCGGCTCACGGTGTTTCGGAGTTGTAAGCATATCTACGCGCAGGTTGTTGATGATACCACCGGTAGAACACTGGTAGCAGCCTCGACTATCGGCAAAGATTACAAAGAAGGAGAAGGTGACAAAAAGAGTGATGCAACGAAGGTTGGTGAAATCATTGCCATGAAGTGCAAGGCAAAGGGGATCACGCGGGTAGTTTTCGACCGCAACGGATACAAATATCACGGTCGTGTCAGATCTCTTGCTGATGCGGCTCGAGAAGGTGGACTTGAGTTCTAGAGAGAGGCAACAGGATGAAAAAGGAGAAGATCAAACCAATCAACCCTGAAGGGATCGAGTTGCATGAGAAACTCATATATGTCAATCGTGTTGCCAAGGTCGTGAAGGGAGGGAAGAATTTCAGTTTTTCCGCCCTCATGGTCGTAGGAGATGGACGAGGTCATGTCGGACTTGGCCTTGGGAAGGCACGAGAGGTTCCAGAGGCAATAAAAAAGGGGATAGCCCGCGCCCGTAAGAATTTGCGTCGGATTACCCTTTGCGGAGGCACTATCCCGCACGAGGCAGTAGGCGAATTTGGAGCAGGGCGTGTTTTCCTCCGCCCGGCGGCGCCAGGTACGGGAGTTATCGCTGGCTCAGCAGTGCGCGCAGTGCTAGAGGTCGCCGGGGTTACTGATATTTTGACAAAAAGTATAGGGTCGAACAACCCACATAACATGGCCAAAGCAACATTTCAGGCGCTCCTCTCCATGGAGGGGATCGATGATATGCAAGTAAAGCGCAATGTTACTATTTCTGATTACCAGATCAAAGTGAAGGGGTAAGCCATGCATCTACACGGACTTAAGAAACCAGCGGGTCTCAGGCGCCGGAAGATCATTGGCCGCGGTAACGGTTCTGGGCATGGGAGAACTTCGACAAGAGGACATAAAGGACAAAAGGCACGCGCAGGCCGCTCGGTGCGCCGCGGCTTTGAGGGAGGCCAGATGCCCTTTGCCCGGCGTCTTCCGAAAAGAGGTTTTCACAATATTTTCACTACCGATGTTACAGAGATCAACCTTCGTTACTTCGAAAAACTGACGGCAGGTACCACAGTTGATGTAAAAAAGATGGCAGAAATGGGGCTTTGTAAGGGTGACGAAAAGTGCATCAAAATCATTGGCCGGGCGGATCTCCGTGTCCCCCTCACTGTGAAGGCACATAAGTTTACTCGAGGTGCCCGAGAATCTCTGGAAAAAAGCGGTGGAAAGGCAGAGGAGATAAGCCTTGATTAGTAGGATACTTTCCAACATCTTCAAAATACCCGATTTGCGGGAACGTATTGTTTTTACCCTCTTCATTTTGGCGGTATACCGATTGGGCATTTTTGTAACTACCCCAGGAGTTGATAAGCATATTATGGCCGATATCATGGCTGCCAAAGGAGCAACCACTATCCTCGGCCTTTTCAACATGTTTTCCGGTGGCGCACTTGAGCAACTCTCTATTTTCGCCCTCGGCATCATGCCGTACATCAGTTCGTCTATCATTTTTTCTCTCCTCGCGGTTATCATTCCCCAGATTGGCGAGTTGCAAAAAGAAGGGGAACAGGGACAAAAAAAAATTACCCAATACACGCGGTACGGGACTGTCCTCCTCTGTATTTTCCAAGGGCTCATGATGGCAAAGTTCCTCGAAAGCCTTACCGGTAAAGCAGGAGAGGTTGTCGTACAGAACCCCGGATGGTTCTTCCGTGTCATCACCGTTATTACATTGACGACGGGTACTATGTTTCTTATGTGGCTGGGGGAGCAGATCTCAGAACGGGGTATAGGGAATGGAGTATCTCTCCTCATCTTTGCTTCTATCGTAGCACGCTTCCCGAGCATGTTTGCCCAACTGGTTAAGTATCTGAACGAAGAAATGATAAAGCCTTTCCATCTGGTGGTATTCTTTCTTGTTATCGTCGTTGCCTTTGCCGTCATTGTCTTCGTCGAAAGTTCACGCCGCAAGATACCAATCCAATATGCTCGTCGCGTCGCTGGCGGGCGAACACTTCAAAACAGTTACCTACCCCTTAAGATAAATACGTCAGGCGTTATCCCACCAATATTTGCTTCAGCGTTGCTTGTCTTCCCTGCGACTATCGGCGGGTTCATCAACGCCGAGTGGATGGGGCCGCTCCAGAGGCTGCTTCATTCAGGGGCATGGCTCTATGAACTGCTCTATATTGCGCTCATTATCTTCTTCGCCTTCTTCTATACATTCGTGCAGTTCAAGACCGAGGATATTGCTGAAAACCTCAACAAAAACGGCGGCTATATTCCAGGCATCCGTCCAGGCAGGGAAACGGTCGACTATATCAACAAGGTTCTCACAAAGATAACATTTGGCGGTGCAATCTATCTTTCGGCAGTTTGCCTTATCCCCGACCTCCTCCGCAACAAGATGGGGCTTCCGTTCTACATGGGAGGAACTTCAATTCTTATTGTCGTCGGTGTGGCAATGGATACTGCCTCTCAAATAGAGTCCTATCTTATCAGCAACAATTACGAGGGGTTTTCTATTGGAGGGAAAGGATCTCTCGTAAAGAGCAGGAGCAGATAATCTCGATGATTCACGCGGGTTGTTACCACTATGTCTTTTTTCTTGGAAAACCGGCATCGGGTAAAGGAACTCAGATACGCCTTCTTCTCGAGGCATATGAGGGACATACTTTTTCGACTGGTGATGCTCTTAAGGACCATATTGCACGGGGGACAGACCTGGGAAAAAAGGTAAAAGAGATTATCAACGCGGGGAAACTGGTTCCAGACGATATCGTAATGGATCTCTTTCGCGATACCGCAGAACGTCTCGATCCCCCTCTCGGTAACGCATTGTTTCTTGTTGATGGCTTCCCGCGTACGGAAGGACAGTATCGTCTTTTGAAACAGTACATAGGAGAGAAAAGGATCCCCTCGACTTTCCTCTATTTTGCAGTAGAGGACGATCTCATACTCCGGCGGCTTGCCGGGCGTTTGGTTTGCAACAAATGCTTTGCCCCCTTCACAGCGGGAAGAGAGGGGGTGATAGAGGGATCCCTGTGCCCTCAGTGCAAAGAGGGAGCATTGGCCCGTCGTTCTGATGATAACGAGGCAACCATACGGAACCGACTTGCCGAGTATCAGGCAATGACAGCCCCCATGGTTTCCCTGATTGCCGTTGAAGAGAAGGAACGATTCCGTGAAATAGACGGATCACGGGCTGCCGGTGTGATTTTCGAGGAACTCATTCGCTGTGCACCGTTCGTAACTATGGACCGGAAGAAACGGAGTTAACGGAGAAATGGCTAAGGAAGAAGGAATTATTCTTGAAGGAACGATAGTAGAGGCACTGCCAAACGCTATGTTCCGGGTAGAACTCGAGAACAAACATCAGGTCCTTGCTCATGTATCGGGAAAAATGCGAAAATATTTCATCCGAATTTTACCGGGCGACCGAGTACAGGTAGAGCTTTCGCCCTACGATCTCACACGGGGGAGGATTATCCATCGTATGAAGACGAGCGTTGAGGAGAGGTGAAATTATGAAGGTGAGGGCTTCCGTCAAGAAAATGTGTGCGAAATGCAAGATCATAAAGCGTAATGGGGTGTTACGAATTATTTGTGAAAATCCAAAGCATAAGCAACGGCAGGGATAGCATCACAGAATATCGTTAGGAGGTGTACCTTGGTTCGTATTGCGGGAGTTGAGCTTCCTCGAAAGAAACGGATGGAGGTTGCCCTGACCTACATCTATGGTATCGGGAGGTCAAGTGCACGTTCAATCCTTAACCAAGCGGGGATTGATGTGAATGTAAAGACAGACGACCTTACCGAGGCACAAGCGGTCAAAATTCGTGAGGTCATCGAAAAGGGACACACGGTTGAGGGCGATCTTCGTAAAGAGACGATAATGAATATCAAACGTCTTATGGACCTCGGCAACTATCGGGGTTTGCGTCACCGCAAAAAACTCCCGACAAGGGGCCAACGTACTCGTACCAATGCCCGTACCCGCAAGGGACCGCGCCGCAACACAATGAAAAAGAAGTAAAAAAGAGGAGGACTTATGGTCGAGCAAAAGAGGAAGAAGATAAGAAAAAACATTCAAACAGGGTTGGCTTATATCCAATGCTCGTTCAATAACACTATTGTTACCATTACAGATGTGAGCGGTAATGTACTGGCATGGTCGAGTGCCGGTCTCAAGGGGTTCCGCGGGTCGAAAAAAAGCACCCCGTATGCTGCTCAGACAGCAGCCGAAGATGCTGGCAAGAAGGCAAGAGAGTATGGCCTGCGTTCGCTCAGCGTTTATGTAAAGGGTCCAGGGAACGGACGGGAAGCAGCAATACGTGGCCTTAGTAACGCAGGCTATAACATCATGTTGCTTCGTGATATTACTCCAATACCTCACAATGGGTGTCGTCCCGCGAAGCGGAGAAGAGTATAAAAACGATCGCAAGCGTAAACTTTTGACGTGAAAAGGAGGAAGCTTTGGCGAAGTACACAGGAAGCAGTTGTCGTGTTTGTCGCAAAGAGGGGGTAAAACTATTTCTTAAAGGGGAGAGATGCCATTCCGACAAATGTGCATTTGAACGACGCCCCTACAGCCCCGGCCAACATGGGAAGGAGCGTAAACGCATCACAAACTATCGGATACAGCTGCGCGAGAAGCAGAAAGTCAAGTTCATGTACGGTTTGCTAGAAAGGCAGTTCCACCTGTTTTATGAGCGGGCATCGCGAATGAAAGGAGCAACCGGTGAAAACCTGTTGAACTTGCTCGAAAGACGGCTTGACAACGTCGTTTATCGCTTGGGGATGGCAACGAGCCGTATGCAGGCACGCCAACTTGTCAACCACCGCCACTTTACCGTGAACGGGAAAATAACCGACATTCCTTCTTACATCGTCAAACAGGGAGACATCATCCAAGTAAAAGAGAAAAGCCGATCGATTCCTGCTTTCAAAGCGTCGCTTGAGTACGCTGGCGAACGGACCCAGATCCCGGCGTGGCTTCACCTCGAGAAGGAGCATTTCAAAGGTACAGTACTCCGTGAACCGGAGCGGGCTGATATGCCGGCCGACATCAAAGAAAACCTTATCGTTGAGCTTTATTCCAAGTAGACTGCGAGGTACGAGGAATGTATCGTGCAAACTGGAAAACGCTTATTATGCCTAAAGAAGTGCGGGTAGTAGATCAGAATGAAAGCGGTACCTATGCCCGTTTTATTTGCGAACCGCTCATGAAGGGGTACGGGATAACGCTTGGGAATTCCCTGCGTCGAATTCTTCTCTCTTCCCTTCGGGGATCCGCTATTGTGGCGGTAAAGATTAAGGGGGTAGAGCACGAGTTCTCTACTCTTGCGGGTGTCAAGGAAGATATCGTCAATATCTTTCTCAACCTCAAGCAGATTCGTTTCTTGGCTCACGAAGACAAGATGCATCACCTCGTCCTACGCCGCAAGGGAAAAGGAAAGGTAACTGCTGGCGACATTCCGGAGACTGCCGCGTTGAAAATACTCAATAAGGACATCTACCTTTTCGAAATGGACAGCAGTGCCGAGGTCGAGATGGAGATGCTCGTAATGTCCGGCCGTGGTTATGTGGCAGCAGAGGAGCATGACCCCTCGCTATACAGCGAAGGATTCATCCCGATCGATTCTTTCTTCTCGCCGGTTACCCGAGTGAACTATGCCATTACTGGTGCTCGTGTCAAAAACAGCTTTAATTATGACAAGTTGACGATGGAAATAGAGACCGATGGATCGGTTTCAGCGCGAGATGCTCTTGCCTACGCAGCGATGATCCTCAGAGAACACACCCGCTTCCTCATTAACTTTACCATCGAAGAAGAAGAAGAGAGGCACTTTGACGAATCGAGCGAAGAAATCAATTGGAACTTTTATAAGACTATTGATGACCTCGATCTTTCGGTGCGAGCATACAACTGTTTGAAGAGTGCGAATATCCGGTATGTAGGCGACCTCGTCAAAAAGACCGAAGCAGAGATGCTCAAAACGAAGAATTTCGGTAGAAAATCGCTCAATGAAATCAAATTGATACTCCTTAATATGGGATTGTACTTCGGCATGGAACTCCCCAATTTCCCCGACCAGCGGGTTCTCGAACAACTGGAGAAGAAAAAAGAGAAAGAAAGCAAGTAGGAGGGATGGATGAGACATAGAAAAGATAACCGGAGGCTCAGTCGTCCATCGGCGCATCGCGAGGCACTGTTGACCAATTTGCTCCAAGCGCTTGTAAAACATGGCCGTATTGTGACAACCGTTGCCCGCGCCAAGGAACTGAAACGGATTGCCGATCGGGTTATTACCATTGCAAAGCGCCGTTCTCATGCTGCTTACGTACAACTATCACGGTACATCAAAGCGGAGCGTGAGATTCTCATCCCCAAGTTGATGGAGGAAATCGCTCCGAAGTTTGCCAGCCGCAACGGTGGCTATACACGCATCATAAAGTTGGGATTCCGGCGTGGTGATGCGGCACCAACCGCAATCATCGAGTATCTCTCCGAGGTACTCACGGGAAAACAGGCGGAGAGTGCCGTAGATGAGCAGGAAGAAAAGACAGCAAAGAGGAAGAGATCATCATCCGCCAAGCCTTCGACAGAGAAACCCTCTCGGGGAAAGAAAACGGCAGGGGAAAAAGAAGATGGCGGAAAAGGTATAAAGGCAGACCTCTCGAAGAAAAAAGAGGTGCCTGGTAAGAAGGAAAAGTCAAAGGAAAAGTGATTTTCGTAAGGGTATCAGGGTTCTGTATCAGACGAGGGATCGGAAACGGTCCCTCGCTTTCTTATAGAGGGTATTAGATGGCAGATTTGATTGCTACCCTTGTTTTTCTCGCAGCAATGTTGGCAGGCTATCTTGCCGGCGGGTTTCGCGAGATTGTCAAGGTAGTAGTGATGGTAGGGGTCATGCTTCTGTTTCTCTTGCCTTCGGTGAAGTCGTTTTTCCTCATTTTCGGCGGTGCGGCAAACGGTGCTTTTATCGTCGCTTTCCTTGTCGTTTACCTTGCCACATCGTGGTTCGTGGGATGGATCGTCAAAGGGATCATCGAATCCCGAGAGGGAATTGTGGGCAGTATTAATAAAGGAATCGGTATCCTTGCCGGCTTTGTAAAGGCAGCGCTCCTCATCGTGTTTGCCACCTACATCATACGTTTCCTCTGGTCAAAGAAGATGCTTGCCGAAGCAAAACCATATCTCGACGATTCTTTCATTTTTTCCGCTGCTTCCGCTATCCTCGATTTTATTCTGTAGCGGCACGTGAAAAAAGGAAAGGTGAAGGAGATAGGGCCATGAACAGTTTTGGCAGGATTTTCAGAATATCGCTTTTCGGCGAATCCCACGGATCGGCCGTTGGAGTGACTATTGACGGCTGTCCTGCAGGTCTTCCTCTGTCTGCCGAGGACTTTACTGAAGATTTGGCGCGTCGGCGCGGTGACGGACGTTTTACCACCGCACGCCGTGAACCGGACGAGGTTGTTTTTTTGAGTGGACTTTTCGATGGGAGAACAACAGGGGCTCCGCTTACGATTATGTTCCAGAACAGAGATATTCGCTCAAAAGATTATTTTATACTCAAAAATACTCCGCGCCCCGGTCACGCCGACTTTACGGCGATGATAAAGGCGGGAGGGTGGAACGACTACCGGGGCGGCGGTCATTTCTCGGGGCGGCTTACCCTCGGAATCGTTGCCGCAGGCGTTGTTGGGAAGTTACTTCTAGAAGATCTAGAAGAAGTGACGATCAAGGCACGGGTCACCGAGATTGGCGGGGCAACAGATACAGCAAAGAATCTGCTCGATGCCCAGAAGAAAGGGGATTCACTTGGCGGTATCATCGAATGTATTGTAACTAATCTCCCGGCGGGCCTAGGAGAGCCCTTTTTCGACTCAGTAGAGTCTCTTCTTTCCCATCTGCTTTTCGCAATCCCCGGAATCAAAGGGGTTGAGTTCGGTGCCGGTTTTGCTGCAGCACGCATGAGAGGATCCGAGATGAACGACATAATCCTCGACAAAAGCGGGAAGACCGCTACAAACCATGCGGGAGGCATCAATGGAGGTATCACCAACGGAAATCCGGTTGTTTTCCGTGTAGCAGTGCGCCCTACACCAAGCATCAGGATACCTCAAAAAACGATCAATCTCGAAACAGGGAAAAGAACCGAACTGACAGTAGAAGGACGTCACGATACCTGCTTCGCCTTGCGTCTTCCGCCAATTGTGGAAGCAGCAGCAGCCATCGTCTGTACGGACCTCATGATGCTCGAAGAGCGGATACCACGGATCCTGCCATCGTAACAGGTGGGACGCTCCTCCAAGAAATGGTGCCCAGGGACAGAATCGAACTGCCCACGCAGGGATTTTCAGTCCCTCGCTCTACCGACTGAGCTACCTGGGCACCGTAATAAAGGCTATTCATTCTCCTTTTTCTTGTCAAGGATTTTGCACTGCAGGACTTCTCCTCTCGTTCCTTAGGAAGCCATACCGATGTTTAGCGTCCGAGCGCGTCCTTCCCTTTTCCTTTTTCTGTCCGATAACCCTTCAAAAGGGTCGTCGTCTGGGGGGTCAGCGCACCGCCGGGGGTTTCTTCGGTGAAAGTTTCTATCTTGACAATACCAACTGTCGGCGCGAAGTAGTGGTAAGATTTCAGCACCCTATCAGGAGATGCCTTGACTACCGTCTCAACCACCGCCACGCCGGTGAATGTCCCCGCAGGCGTTTCGATGGTGGCATCGGCACCCACGATAGTGCGTGTTTCATGTTCTACTGGCGACAGGAACGAAACCCATGTTCTCCCCTGCTGGATGGGGAAGGTAAGAAGATAGCGATCGCGGTCACGGATGCCGCGATGGTCGGTCATGAGTGCTCCACCGCGGTTGTCTACGAACCACTGTCCCTGCTGCTGGACAATCTCAACAGTCAAATCGCCTTTCTGCCCGAGATAGTCCACTTCATAAACCCACTGGTTTCCAACGGCAAGCGGCAAGTAAGTTCGTGCCGCTTCGTAATAGGCAGGCACCGGTTCCGGAACTGTGTTCACAGATGCACAGGAAACAACGAAAAACGCTACAGTACAGAAAACTAGGTTTCTTTTCATGGCCTCGGGTACTCCTTCAGGTTGTCCGATCCGTATCGTTTGGCAAGCATACGTACTATCATAAGAGCCATCTCCTCCTTCCTCGGAGACATGCCGCGCTCACGGGCGACAGAGGTCACCCCTCCATCGGCAATTCCACATGGTATGATACCGCCAAATGGTGTCAAATCCGTATCAAGGTTGATGGCAAAACCATGCGCCGTGACGCCCTGTCTCACATGGAGACCGACAGCTGCTATCTTGTTCCTTCCCACCCAGATACCAGTCCGTTTCTCGTCCCAGTGCGCTGGGATACCGTACTGTTCGTTCAGTATCCGAGATAGCCCGTCGCCCCACCAGACGACGAATTCCTTTACCGAACAGAATCGAGATCGGCGTAGATCGAGAATCGGATAAATGACCAGTTGTCCAGGACCATGATAGGTCACGTCACCACCGCGCCGTGTCCGATAAAGCGCTATGCCGCGCCGTTCACGTTCATCTGATGACAGGAGAATATGTTTCTCAGTGCCGCGTATCCCGATCGTATAGACTGGGTAATGTTCGAGGAAGAGAACAACACCCTCCTCCCATTTTCCGGCACGCACCTCGTCACGTATTCGCTCCTGCAGGAAAAGCATCTCCCCATACTCTTGCAGTTTATCAAAGAGTCTCCAGTACATTTCTCATCGTCCTTCCGGAAGACGATCAGCAAAAGTACGCGGTAGTTTCTGTTTTTTGATCTGGGTAACCGTTTTCTCGACATCGTAGGAGACACGGTGGAACTGAACCACCATTTTCTCCGTATCGAAGGTAACGAAACCTGCCCGCGGATCCCCATCGCGCGGTTGTCCCACTGATCCGACGATACAGACTGAAGGGTAGAGAAAATCTATGTTGACACACCCCGACGTAAGATCGAGTTCGATCACCTTTCCCTCCCCCGTTAGGACAAAGTACCCAAAAAAGTGAGAGTGGGCAACGAAAATCATACGGCGCAGAAACGGTTCTACCTCATAGAGCGTTGCCACCGTTTCTTTACTGTATAGGTAATCGAACTGCTCTGGATGGCGCGGCGAACCGTGTGCACACAAGAGGAGCCCTGTTTCATCCACGAAAACATGCTTCAGCCCCGCCAGGAATGAACGTTGTTGTTCGTTCATCTGATCCCGCGACCAATCTATCACGTAGCGGACAGCGTCGTAGTAGTTCGACACATCCGTACGATTAACCACACCAGCGTCGTGATTGCCAATCACGCCAGCATGGACATTACGGCGTATGAGTTCCGTTACCTCTGCAGGCCATGGCCCGTACCCCACGGCATCCCCCAGGAAATAGAGCCGGTCGGGGCGTATCTCGACGATACGGCGGATGACCGCTTCGAGCGCCGGCAGGTTACCGTGAATGTCTGCAATAAGGGCAATAAGCATATCGTTACAACAACTCCGCCGCTGCGTTTGCAAGCGCTGAACGTTCCCCTTTTTCGAGCATGATATGTCCGGCAAGATCAAGTTCTTTGAAACGGTCCACGATGTAGGAAAGCCCGTTACTCGACTCATTCATGTAAGGGTTATCTATTTGGAATGGATCGCCGGTAAGAATGATCTTGGTATTCTCACCGACACGCGACACTATTGTTTTCACCTCGTGCGGCGTAAGGTTTTGTGCCTCGTCCACAATGATGAACTGTTCTGGGATACTCCGACCGCGGATATAGGTGAGTGCCTCGACCTCGATGACACCCGAGTTGAGAAGGTCACCCATTTTCCCAAAGTTGGTTGAATCATAGCCTGCGAGCAGGTATTCGAGGTTGTCGTAGACCGGTTGCATCCACGGCTTCAATTTATCCTCCACCGTACCAGGAAGATACCCTATGTCGCGCCCCATCGGATAGATAGGCCGCGCAACGAGCATTCGCGTGTAAACCCCCTCGTCGAGGCATTTTACAAGGCCCGCCGCGATGGCGAGCAAGGTCTTACCGGTGCCGGCGATGCCGATGAGCGAGACGAGTTTTATGCGGTCATCGAGCAAAAGGTCGAGCGCCATTTTCTGCCCGACATTTCGTGCCGAGATACCCCACACTGATTTGTACTGTCTGAGCGGCACAATCGCCTTTTCGAATGGATCAATCCGAACAATTGCCTGATGCTGTTCGTTTGCGGTGTCTTTGAGCAGGAAGAACTGGTTAGCAAAGCCCTTCGCAAGCGGGGCGGCAGCAGGGTCATCAAGCGCCAGTCTCTTTGTCTGGTGTATACGATCGATGAGATCCCCAGGCACATCGAGATACTCGAATCCCTTGTGCAAGTTACTAAAGTTGACAGTTTCGTTCTTGTAGGTCTCCGCTTGTATACCTAGTGCGTCCGCCTTGATACGCATATTCACATCTTTGGTGACGAGAATGACCGGCACACTGGGATTCTCTTTTGCAACACGGTAGGCGCTCGACAGGATGATGTTATCGGATGCTGGGCCCCCGAGATCGAGAGTGGGAAGTTCCACTTTCGAACCAATGTCTATACGGATAGTGCCTCCTTCCCGCAGAGGAACCCCCGTCAGCAGGCTTCCCCGTTTGCGAATGCTGTCAATGTAACGGGAGAAGGCTCGCGCTGCAAGTCCAATCTGGTTCATGTCTTTCTTGAACTTGTCGAGTTCTTCGATGACGACGAGAGGAATGACGATATCGTTCTCTTCGAAACTAAAAATCGCCTTCGGATCAGAGAGAAGCACATTGGTATCAAGCACAAAAATCTTTCTCGACATACTGCCTCCCCTGGTTTCTATGCTACGGCGCCTGCTTGAGGTCTATGTTCACCGTCATATCACGGTCGAGCGCTATCGCCATCGGACGAATGTCGAAGTCATCCTTCCTAAAACCGAGCACCATGATCTTTTTAGTGTCCCGCGGCAGTTTCGTTCGACAGGGGGTGACACAGATCACCTTGCCATTCTCATTGTCAATCACGGTGACTCCTTCCACGTTCGAGTTGACCGTAAGGTTGATCGTTCGATGGGAAGAAGAAACAACGCTCCCTGCTTTCACCTGCGGCATTCGCTGGCTCTGCCGAGCACCTGGCTTTGTTTGAGAAGGGATTTTCTTTTCCCCGTCCTCGCCTGCTTTTTTTTCCTGTTCCACTCTCTCCTTAGGAGAAACAGGCATCGTCCGTTCCGCAACAAGAACTTTTTCTTTTTGCGTCACCATGCGATACCCGAGAATAACAGCAAGTGAGAGGAACAATACCGTAACAGCAACGGTTACAAGCACTGCCTTGCGGCGCGGGGAGGCAATGGTGTCGGTCCATCCACGGCGCGGGGATGCCATCGTTCCCTGATTGAGCATGAGGAGCATGTCACGCTCCGAGGGCGGAGGTTCATGCGAAGAAGCGCTTTTTTCCTCCCCAGTGGAGCGCGACACTATTGTGGAATTAAGGAAGAAAGAGAGGTTGAGTTTTTTCTCGAGTCCATATTTGGCATACACTTTCTTAAGATCGCCGACGAGATCGAGCATGGTCTGGTAACGGTTTGCCGCACTTTTTTCGAGACACCGCATTACAATGGCATCCATCTCGGGCGGAACACTCGGTTCTTTGGAAGAAGGCAGATCAGGTATTTCATACTGATGCTTGTGGAGAACCTTCATATAGTTCTGATCGGTAAACGGCAAGACACCGGTCAGCATTTCATACATCATAACGCCGAGCGAATAGATATCGGTCCGCGGGTCAACCTGTTGTCCGCCCGCTTGCTCCGGAGACATGTACTCCGGCGTACCAAAGATCGCACCTGCTTTGGTAAGCGTCCTCTCTTTGCGCGTCGTTACACCTGTCCCGATGATCTTCGAGATGCCAAAATCAACGATCTTGACGAATGGCGAAATCTCATCCTTTGCCGTGATGAGAATGTTTTCCGGCTTCATATCCCGGTGGACAATCCCCTTGCCATGGGCGCTGTAGAGCGCAAGCGCAACCTGCGCGGTGATCGCAACCACATGGTGGAGAGGCAGAGGCGCCCGTTTCTTGATAATGTCAGCAAGCGATTCGCCTTCCACATACTCCATGACAAAATAGGCGTTCCCCTGCTCGGTGTATCCGAAGTCGGTAACATCCACGATATTGGTCTGGCCGATGTTGCTTGCCGCTATCGCTTCCCGTCTGAATCGTTCAAGGGTATCCTTATTCTTCGACAGTTCGAAGTGTAGGATCTTAACCGCCACCTTTTTTTTGAGAATGACATGTTCGGCAAGATAAACATTCCCCATTCCACCAGAGCCAATGAGTCCAGTGATGAGGTACCGCTCGTTGATGGTTTGTCCCAGGAAAGGATCTTTCTTTTCTTTGAGTTCCAGCTCACGAGAAGATGTTTCAGGTATCGTCATGTGGTTACTATAGTGTCTCGCACCAGCACTGTTGACCGTACCATTTCAGCGCCTCTTTGTCAATGATGGGGCAGAGAAGTCAACCGTTTTTTTTGATTTTTCCGAGACGCATGATACGCTTGGACTTGTTACCTGTGACTCATTGCTACTGCAGGAGGATACTATGCACGCAGCAGGGAAGAGA
>Ga0129299_1000642_pt1 | contig 22626 bp, 40 predicted proteins | sample ConPoolayeCmetaG_FD_94477 | JGI IMG/M metagenome (GOLD analysis project Ga0129299, IMG submission 94477) | Hot spring microbial mat communities from California, USA to study Microbial Dark Matter (Phase II) - Cone Pool mat layer C metaG ...
GACCACCAAGAGCGGCACTCCGAACGCCATGTGGGCACGCATGCCCGACGTAATGCTCGCCAAGTGCGCCGAGGCGTTGGCGCTGCGCAAGGCGTTCCCGCACGAATTGAGCGGGCTGTACACCACCGAGGAGATGGGGCAGGCAGACAATCCCATACCCATCAACACCGAGACTGGAGAAATTGTCGACGCGCCACCGCCTCAGCAAGCCACCAACGGTGGCAACGGCAAGCATACATGGCCTCCACGCCCGTGGGATGCAGAGATGTTGCGCGAGTATATGGCGCAGAAGGTCGCCAACTACAAGCCCCGTGTCCAGGACACCGAAGGCCACATCGCGGCGTGCCTGGCGTCTCTGAACCGCATCGCGCCCGACGACGACGACCGCCATGCAATCACCTCCTACCTGTTTGGCGTCCAGTCGTCGAAAGACCTGACCGAGGCGCAACGCTCAGTATTGCTGGATTGGATCGGTGCCAACAAGGAGAACGAATACCAACCCAATCAGGCCAGCGTGACTGAGGCACAGCGTGTGATTCGGACATTCCGGGAATCAGCGGGGCAGCAGACTCTCCCGCTGGCCGAATTGCCAATCGAGTAGCCATCGTGCTGCGCCGTGCGCCAGGCCAGATGGTACAGCGGCGGCGCGGCACATTTACATCAACATCACAGGAGGTTATGGCCGTGGAGATCGAATGGAGCGACAAGATGCGGAATCGGAGTCGGTCGCCCTCCCTATATCTCGTGGATGGAGAGACCATCCACACATTCAATGGCAAGCCAATCCCCGGTGTCTGCGCCGTGAAGTCGGCGCAGTACACCAAAGCCGGCAAGTGGAGTGGCACGGACTACCGCCTCGCGATTCGCGATGGTGTCATCCCCGTCCAGGTGTGCCGGGGATGGGAAGAATGGGGACGGACGTGGACCGACATCGCCCGCGAGAGCTTTGCTGACCTCAGCCGTAGCAGCGACATCCCCAGCAGCGACCCAGATTATCCACGGTGGCTGGAGACCGTCAAGCGTGTAGCAGCACATCACATCGCGCGCTACCCAGAGTCACGGTTGCGCGATGCAGTTGATGAGGCCAACGCCAATGAGGCGGCATTGGAAGCACTCTAAGGAGGGCAGAATGAAAACCATCCTCACGAATGCGTTCAGTCTGAACATGTTCGCCGACCATCACCGCCACATCGTGGAGTTCATCCCGAAGACTGCCCACGAGGCGGCGCAGTACCTCACCGAGGATTGGCAGAGTGCCGTCGGTCACACGGACACCGCAGCGCTCTTCTCCGAGCAGCTGGGTATCCCCATCCCCGTCAATCGCGTGAACGTGCAGCTCATTCCCCACCAGACGCGCCTCATCGTCGGGCAGTACGTCGGCCCCCGGCTGCCGGAGGGCGCGACGACGCTGCCAGATGGCGCGGAAATTCGCTGGTGGCTGGTCGTGGCTGACAGATGATCGGCTACGACTGGTCATCGCTGGGCGAACGCGACCAGTTGCTCGACTGTGTGCGCTGCGGGCAACCGGCGGAGTGGCTGTTGTACAAGCATGAGCCACCCGACGATCCGCAGTTCTCGGATTGCTGGTGGTACTGCGACGAGTGCCGCCAGGTGACCACCCGAGACATGGTGCGTACCGGGCGCGTGCCGGAGGAGACTGATGACAGGAGCAAAGATGAAGTACACCATCCCACCGCAAACAGGACTGAGTGACGAGGACGCCGAAATCATCGGCACCGAGATCGAGGCGTTGGCCGAGCAGAACCACGTCGTGACGCCGGCAGCCATTGTGGCAGCTGCGCGTCCCAAGAGTAGCAGGCTGCATCCCTACTTCGAGTGGGACGACAAGAAGGCGGCCGAGCGCTATCGCCTGAACCAGGCGCAATTTTTGCTGCGCATGGTTCATGTCGTGGTTGAGTCGCAGCCGGATCCGGTGCGGGCGTTTCACGTGGTGACCGTTGCCGAGAACGACCGCATCGAGCGCGGGTACGTGCCGTTGCGGACGGTAGTAGCGCAGCCCGTGCTGATGGACCAGGTGCTGGAGTCCGCGCGTCAGGAATTGGAATCCTGGCGCAAGCGGTACAGCCAGTACCAGCAGTTGAGCAGCCACGTTGCCCAGGTGACCGCCATCATCGCCCAGATGCACGCATGACACGGCAGGGCTAGGCCAGGCAGGGCGCGGCATGGCTAGGCTTGGCGCGGCAGGGCCCGGCGCGGCAGGCGGGGCTTGGCAGGGCAGGCATGGCGCGGCTTGGCAGGGCAGGGCTCGGCTTGGCTCGGCGTGGCATGGCAGGGCTTGGCAGGCACGGCGAGGCGTGGCTGGGCGCGGCAAGGCATGGCACGGCAAGGCCGGGCCGGGCGTGGCTTGGCGTGGCCAGGCTTGGCAGGCACGGCGAGGCGTGGCCTGGCACGGCGAGGCCTGGCGTGGCAAGGCTTGGCGAGGCAGGCACGGCAAGGCATGGCTGGGCCAGGCAAGGCTCGGCAAGGCTCGGCATGGCAGGGCTTGGCCTGGCATGGCACGGCAGGCGAGGCGCGGCTGGGCGTGGCTAGGCAAGGCCAGGCGCGGCTGGGCCAGGCGGGGCGGGGCTTGGCGTGGCATGGCACGGCAGGCGAGGCGGGGCGAGGCAAGGCCCGGCCCGGCAGGCACGGCTTGGCTGGGCGTGGCGGGGCCAGGCTGGGCTTGTCGCGGCATGGCCAGGCATGGCAAGGCAGGCTGGGCGCGGCGTGGCAAGGCACGGCCTGGCTTGGCGCGGCGAGGCTTGGCGAGGCAGGCTTGGCTTGGCTCGGCTCGGCGGGGCGCGGCTCGGCCCGGCCGGGCACGGCAGGGATTGGCACGGCATGGCACGGCAGGCGCGGCAGGCATGGCGTGGCAGGGCCCGGCGGGGCGGGGCACGGCATGGCTCGGCGGGGCACGGCATGGCCAGGCATGGCAAGGCAGACAATCCAATAACCATTCACAAGAAAGGACACGACAATGGCTACCAAAACTACTCAGCAGCAAGTGGCAGTTACTCCTCCCAAGATGGAGCGGGCCGAGTTCCGAATTATCGGCGTCGCTCCCTACGTCCAAGCGCGGTTCTCTGGCAAGGCGATGCAGGCTATGGCTCAGAAGATGCTCGCGGGACAGCAGGCGCGCAAGGGCAAGGCGCGCGAACCGCGGGACTTCGAGTCGGACTACCGGGAAGCGATGCACGTCAGCCAGGAGGGCTGGGTTGGCATCCCCGCGAGCGCGTTCCGCAACGCCCTCATCTCGGCGTGCCGCCTGGTCGGCTTCCGCATGACGCTCGCCAAGCTCAGCATCTTCATCGAGGCCGATGGTTTTGACGCGGTCGATGGTATCCCACTGGTGAAAATCGAAGGCGAACCCGAGATGATGCAGATGGCAGTCCGGAACGCCACCGGCGTCGCCGACATCCGCGTGCGCCCGATGTGGCGGCAATGGGCGTGCACGCTGCGCATCATCTACGACGCCGAACAGTTCAGCCTTCAGGACGTGACCAACCTCCTCGCGCGCGTCGGCATGCAGGTCGGCATCGGAGAGGGACGGCCAGACAGCCGGGAGAGCACCGGCCTCGGCTGGGGGCTGTTCTCCATCCAGTGAGGAGGCGTGCGATGGAGTTCATCTTCGGGATGTTGATCGGCGCATTCGTCGGCGGGGCGCTGGGGCTGCTGCTGGCCAGCATCGTTGCGACACGCGACAACCGAGGAGGGTGACATGCCACACGATACACGCCGTGAAACACTTGGACAATACCTTGACGTGCCCAGCGCGGATGTGCGTGCGCTGGTGTTGCGGTGTGAGGGGCTGGAGCGCGAGCGTGACGAGGCGCGCGTCTGGGCGCAGCGGCTGGCAGCCCGACTGCGGGTGGCGCAGCAGATTATCGAGACGCTGACCAGCGAGCGAGACTATTGGCGTGCTACGGCCCGGCGTGAACAGCATTCCGTCGCCATGGCCGAGAAGGCCACCGACCATCTCAGACGGCAGCTGGCTGCACTGAGTGGGGCTATCGGCGGTGGCGAGAGCTGACGCGCCGTTCTACCGCTTCGAACTCGCCGGGCCGGTGAAGCCGTATGTGCGCATGACCCGGCGAGGGAAGTGGACTGACGCCCAGGCGCGTGAGTACCTCGCGTGCAAGGCGCGGCTGGCGTGGCAGATGCGCGCCGTGATGACAGAAAACAACTGGGAGATGCTGCCGGCGCGCACACCATTGCGCTGCTATCTGCTGGTGTGGACGCCGGCGCGTCTCCACACGTGTGACCTCGACAACCTACTCAAGGCGGTGCTCGATGCAGCGCAGGGCGTCGTCTACCGCAACGACTGCTGGATAGACAGCGCATGGGCGCACCGACTGGCGGGGCCGGACGCGATCAAGTTTGGTGTAGGGGTGTTGGGATGAACGGCTCGGACTGGACTGACCTCTACGACGACCCTACGCCGGAAGACGCCAAGGCGTTGCTCGATCTGTGCATCCGCCAGATCGAGTACCACCGCGACGAATTGCTGCGCTGGCGCTGTCTCAAGCGGTTGGCAGAAAAGGCAATACCCAAATCACCAGTCGAGGAATTGCTGGACGTGGCGAGGGCGGCATGGGAGCACGACTGACGCGCATGCAGATCGAGACGCTGCCGCATTACCGGCGCAAGACGAGCAAGGAATGGAGCGCTGCATGTCCGGCGTGCGGTGGGCGCGACCGGTTTCTGTACTGGCCGGAGACGGGCAACTACTGGTGTCGCCAGTGTGACCTCAAGGGATTTGTCGAGGATGGGCCACGGTCGTGGAGTGCCGCCGACCGCGAGCAGTTTATGCGCATGGTGGCCGAGCGGGCAGCGCAGGAGCGGGCGGCGCGCAAGGCGGCGTTGGACATCATGGCCAGCAAGGCGGACCGCGCCGCCTATTACCACCACATCATGCACGACCGCAGTTACTGGTACTCGCAGGGACTGACGGATGAGACGATAGACCGCTATCAGCTGGGCTGGTGCCCGCGCTGCCCGACATACCCGCAATCCCCATCGTGGACAATCCCGGTGACATTCCGTAGCCGGCTGCTGAACATCCGCCATCGTCTTGCCAGTCCACCGACGCCGGGCGACAAGTACCGACCCGAGATGCCAGGCATTGGCAACGTGATCTTCAACGCCGATCTGTTCGACCAGCACGAAAAAAATCCGGTGCTCATGGTAGTCGAGGGTGAGGTGAAGGCGATGGTGTTGACGCAGAACGGTTTCCCGGCGGTCGGGATACCCGGCGCGTCGTCATTCAAGCCGGCATGGGCGCGCTGGTTCGAGCCGTTCACCGAGGTGATCATCTGCCTTGACCCCGGAGCGGACAAGCAAGCGGAGCGTGTGGCAGCCATCATCGGTGGCAAGTCGCGCATCGCGACGTTACCAGTCAAGCCAGATGACTTCTTTGTGGTGCACGGCGGTACGCCCGATTCGTTTCAACACTGGCTGAGGTATGGCGTGCCAGCAGGAAACTGACGATGGAGAACGAACCATTCACGCCGCTGTTTGATCGCCTCATTGCAGCTAGGTGCTCCACTACCGAGGGGCTGGTGTATGGCGCTATCTGGCGCTTCTGCCAACGCAACCGAGGCTACTGCTATGCCACGCACGAAACCATCGCGGCCCAATTGGGGATGAGCGAGCGCAGCGTCAGACGCGCAATCGTGACGCTGCTCAAACGCGGGTTCATCATTGACAACACACCTGGCCTCAGAAACGCGCCACATCGCTATCAGGTGACCAATTCAGACTCATCGGACAAAATGTCCGATGAGTCTGTGATACCCGATACGGCGATTGACTCATCGGACAAAATGTCCGATGAGTGCAAAAACGAGACTCATCGGACATTTTGTCCGACCGACTCATCGGACATTTTGTCCACTGACTCATCGGACAAAATGTCCGATGAAGATACTGAAGATACAATAAGACACACATGCGCGCGCGCGTCTGCGACGTGGTTGCCAGACGTGCAGACGCAAGCTGCAGTGTTGTTTGGTGGTAATGGTCACCACGCGAGAGATGACGCGGAGATCGTGCTACAACGATCGGGGTGGACATTGCCAACTGATGAGCTACGCAGCGCATGCATCGCATTCATCCGCGCTACTGGTATTGCTCCACCTCGCACACGCTCAGCTCGCAATGACTGGCTACGCTCTCTGACTGAACACATCGAGGAGTATGGCACGGAACGTCTGGGCCAGCTCTACAAGGCGGCGATGGAACGGCTGGACGGCCTCACTATCTCACGCCCTGGCGCACTCACAAAAACGCTCCCCGTGGTAGCACAACCAACCAGAAGGAGAATCGTGCTATGAGTGAAACACGATGGTTGTACACGCCAGCTGAAACCGGATCGGCATACGTGCAGTGGGCTGACAAGCTGCGTACTGATCCGGGCATTGATTATGGCTGCGTGCTAGATCGCGTCCTCATCCCGTTGCACCCGGGCGACCTGATGGCGGTGGTCGCCCGGCCCGGCCACGGGAAGTCGTCGTTCATGGCCTACATGGCGAAGCGGACCGCACAGCGCATCCGTGCTTCTGGACGAGACGACCGCGAGTGCGTGGTCTATGTAACCTGGGAGCAATCGGTCGAGGAGATCGAGGCATTTTTCCAATCTGGCGATGCATACAACTCGACTGACCTCGCATGGGGGCGCGTTCCCCGCGACGTTATCATCCGCCGCTGTCTGCAACGCCCAACGCTGCCCGTCTGGCTGATGGGCAACAGCGTCATGGCGGCTGATCCACACCGCCAGCCGATGTATGTGGACACCGTCTTCGAGCAAATCCGCTGGCTACAGGACAGGTTTGGCATTCGTCCCGCCCTCATCTGCCTTGACTATCTCCAGATCATCCCGGTTTCCGGTGGGATGGAGCGCAATCGTCAGGTACACGAGGCGGTAATCAATGCAAAAGCGTTGGCATTGGCGGTTGGCTGCCCGATCATTGCCGGCGTGCAGGCCAGTCGCGCCGTAGATGACCGCCGGTCCCCTATCCCGACGCTGTCCGATGCCCAGTGGTCAAGCAGCATCGAGCAGACGGCCGACAAGCAAATCGCATTGTTTCGTCCTATCCGTGAGTGGACTCCGGATGAGGAACCCAGCATCCCCGTTGGCAAATACCATTATGCCAACACGAATGAATTGCTGGTGATCCGGGTGTTGAAGCAGCGGTTCGATGTCGGGTATGGCACGTATGCCGTGCGGTTCGTGCCGCAGACGCTGGAGATGGCTGATTACGAGGTGCGCGACCTATGCGACTTCTAGCCAGCGAAACGAATGCCAGTAGGCAGCGTGAATCTCGCCCGCGCTGTCCGAAGTGTGGGCGGGTGATGAAGAAGGGCAAGATCGAGCGCGGTAGCCAGAAGTATGAGTGCGGCTATTGCTCTCAGGATGATGGTATATGGGACGGGTTGGAGGTGGTCACCGAGTTGCCGCCGGCGGTGGATGGGGTGCGGGCGTGCCACCAGCAATATGGCAGTGTGAGGATACGGTGTCAGTACTATGCCGAGTGCAAGGACAACATCGCGCGCGGCGGGGCGGCGCTGTGCGAGCGTGTGTTTGTGCTGGCCGCCGGTGGGCAGAGGGTGGCGCTGTGACTGACGTGCGCGTTGGTGACTGGGTGACGTGCTGCGGCGAGCGGTGGCGGGTAGTGGCGGTGAACCAGCGCTACGTGTGGCTCATGTCTCCGGTGTGGGGGCGGCTGGGCTACCAGCGGGTGGCGCGAGAGAGTGTGACGCGTGAGGAGGTGAGGAATGCGTCTGAAGCCAGGTGAGCAGATGCAAACAGTTAGTGTCGGCGACCGCGTGCTGATCGGCGGGGCATTCTGGGCGACGGTGAAGGCGGTATCGCCGGCGACGATTGTGGTCCATCGCGACGGCAGCCCGCCGCACTCGCTCATCACCATCCGGAGTGAGATGGTTGGCACGCACTATGTGCAGTTGGAGCAGGAGGATAGACGTGATGGATGAGCTGCTGGATGGGTGGCGGCGGACGGTGGCAGCGTCGTCGGATGGCTGCGACGACTATGCGGATGGTTATGGATGGCGGGTGGTGGCTGAGGATGCTATCCAGCTGCTGCGGGAGATTCTGCCGTGGGCGGCTGGCGCGGAGATGCGGGCGGCACTGCTCGGCGGCGGGGCTGGTGGTGGCGACCTGGAGTGGCTGACGAGGTGGATTGATCGTGCGCGTGCTGTTGTGGCGCAGATGGAGGTGCGCAATGACGTGGGGTGAGCGGCGTGATCGTGACTGCGAGTGAAATGATCTGGGTGGCAGCCGGCAAACCGCAGCAAGCCGGCGCTGTGCGTGGAAAATGTGCTCTGTGTGGCGCGGATGCTGTGGGGTTGCCGTTTGCATATTGGGTGCGACCCACATTCTCCAACTACGATCTTCTGCAGCACGGAGACATCTGCTGCCATGCGTGTCAGTTCTGCTGCGCAGACCACAGCGAGACATTGCGTGTGCGGCTTGGTCTCGATAGAGCGCCACACATGCGCAACTATTCGCATTTGGTCATTGAAGGTGTGTGGCTGCCGCTCAGCAAGGCACAGAAACGCGAAATTGCCGCTTCGTTGCTGCTACAGCCCGATGTCGCAGTGGTCGCAGAAAGCGGACAGAAACACCTCATCTTCCGCGCCCGGCCGGGCTGGTGGCTGTTCGAGGAGACACAGATTGCACCGGATCCATCGGGCCTTACTGCCCTATTGCGCAAGATCGAGGCGCTGTACGGTGCATTCAGCAAGGCGGAGATCGAGACTGGCCGCTATCGGCAGCATCGGGTCATGGCTTATGGACTTGACAAGTGGTGTGCTCACGAGGACAGCATTCGGGCGGCGCGGGGCACACCGCTGTTTCGGTTGGCGCTGTTTCTGGCGCAGAGAGGAGAGACTGATGACGGAGTTGCACCAGCAACTGGCGGAGCTGCTGATGCTAATCTGGGCGGGCATCGGCAGCGCATACAAGAGTCGCTACCGGGCGACCATCTGGCAGCAGTTCGAGGATCAGATACGCAGTGCGGCGTATACGTCCAGTTTGACGAAGTTCGTCAGCTCACTTTGTTTGAAGCTTGACGCTCAGATTGGAACACGTGCTGAGCATCGGGCGCGCGCTGATGAATTGCTGCGGCAGTTGCCAGAGCGGCAATCACTGAAACTGCTGCGTGAAGAGACAACCCTTCTGGTGCTGATAGTTCGTGTGGCGCAGCAGGAGCGCCGGGAGGCGTGGCTGGCACAACAAGGAGAGGATGATGAGACAGCTGCGATTTGAAGGCGTGATGACGGCTCTTACGTCGGTGAGCCACATCGGTGACACATTCGGCGTGAACGCCAAGTTGCGGCGTGAGAAGTTCGCCCAGCCAGATGGCACGGTCGAGGAAGTTCCGGTCGTGTCAGGCAACAGTCTGCGCGGCATTCTGCGTGACCGGGGTATGTTGCACATGCTCAAGGCGCTGGGCTATGGCGTGAACGAGGAGACAGGTGCTGTGCGTGGCCTGCCGCTGGCGGCCTTTCACTTCCTGTTCTCCGGAGGAGCGCTGACCAGCACAGGGCGCGCTGGCCTGGACATTGACGAGGCGCGACGGTGGCGGTCGCTCATCCCGCTAGTGAGCGTGTTCGGAGGCGCCATGGGTAACCAGATCATGCCGGGCAAGGTGACGGTGGGAAAGGCGATACCGATCTGCACCGAGACGGCACATCTCATCCCGCCGCGCTTCGTGACGGGCACTCTCCAGAGCATCTGGGAGTTGTGCCAGGAAGAGGCGTACACGCGGCGGGATGATGAAAAGAGCGAGACGCTACGTCAGTTGATTGCTCCTGACGTGCGCGCGCTGCTGGAGGATGTAGCGCGCGAGAAGCGAGCCAAACGGGGGACGATTGACGACCTTGCTGACGCGCCCGGTGCATCGCAGCAGATGCGCTACTTTGTCGAGACCTTGTGCGCTGGCACCCGCTTCTTCTGGGATATCGTGCTCGATGACGTGACCGACATCGAGTTCGAGGCATTTGCGGCGGCGCTGGGAGAGTTCGGCCGGCATCCATACATCGGCGGCAGGGCCGGCGTCGGGCATGGCAAGGTGGCGGTGTCGTTCGATGGTTGGATTGAGATCGACCCATTGGCGCGGCCTGTCGGGTTGGATGTTGCGCTGCCATTGGGGTCGCGCTATGAGCAGCATCTGCGCGACCACGCTGATGAAATCCGGATGATACTGAATGGCCTGGCGTAAGACATTCCGGCCGCTCAAGGTAACTGCTCACCTGCGCACTGGGGTTGTTGCCGACCGCTGGTTGCCGCTGGACGGTATCCTACTGTATCAGATCAGCAAGTTGAACAGCGTAGAGCAGTACGCAACGTTGCCCGGCGGGGATGACCGCGAGTGCCACCAGAGCATGCCGCTTGCCGTTGTCCATCCTGGGGAACGCAATTGGTACTATGCGTGCAGCTGGGCGCAACCGCAGCCGTGGTGGTTTGCGGAGGGCTGCGATCACTGGAACAAGCGTTTCGACACCATGTATTCCGACTTGATTGACTTCGGCGGCCGGCGTGGCAACGTTTTGATTGAGAAGGGACGTTACAAGTCATATCACATGCCGGTGTACTATCGCATCGCGATCCGTATTCACTGGTATTGCGTCGGTGACCGTGATGAGATCGAGCAACTACTGATGACGGTGACCCACATCGGCAAGAAGCGTGTGTACGGCTGGGGGCGCGTGTTGGCGTGGGAAGTGACGCCGTGGCACGCCGATTGGTCGGTGTGGAGAGATGGGCGTCTTACGCGTGGCGTGCCGGTAGAAGATGCTCCGTCAGTCACAACCAGGCTGCATTACGGATTGCGGCCCGGCTATTACAAGCCGGCGAACCAGATGACCTTGGCAATGCCCGATGAAAGGGGGTGATATGGATGGTGTGGCAGACACCGCCGCCACCCAGCCCGGCGCCCGGCGGGGGCGAGGACGGCGGAGGCCAGGAGCAGAGGTAGACCTGCTCTACGCCAGATTGAGCACGCACCAGCAATTGCTCGAACGGACGCGGCGACAGATCGAGCAGGCATTGTCGCGTGAATGTGTCTGGTGCGTGCTCTTCTCTGGCGGCAAGGACTCTACCGTGCTGCTGCATCTGGTGCGCGAGCAACGACCAGATGTGCCAGCATTGTTCATCGACTCGGGCGCCGAGTTCCCGGAGACCTACGACCTCATTGGACGCACGCCCAACGTGATCACGCAACACGTCGGCATGACTTTGCTGGACATGTACCGCACCACCGGGCTATTCGGCGCTGAGGCGGTGCAGCCGGGCACACATTGGCGGGCTAATGACATAAAGCAGACGATGATAACGACCCCCATCGCATTCGCCAACCAACTGCATGGCTTCACTGGTAACTTGAATGGGCTGCGAGCTGAGGAGGCGGCCGGTCGGCGCAAATTGGCAAAGGCACACGGCTGGCTGTGGCAAGCCAAGGATGGGGTGTGGCGTTGCTCGCCGTTGTTGGACTGGTCGGTGCGCGATGTGTGGGCGCATATCGCTGCCAATGATCTGGACTACAACGCCGCTTATGACGTGATGGACCAATTGGGAGTGCCACGCGAGCAGCAGCGTGTTGCCCCATATTGCGGGGGAACGGCGATAGGGCGCGGGCGGTGGGCGGTGTTGAAGCGTGGCTGGCCGGAACTGTGGAATCGCTTTGCAGCTGAGTTCGTGAAGGCCACGCAATACGTTTGAGATTTACCTGGACTGGCGGTGCACTGAGCGGAGGTGCGCAATGACGTTGGGTGAGGTGTGGGCGTTTCTGTGTGATAACGACTGGGCACTGATCCTGGTGGTATTGGCGTTGACGCTGGTGCTGACGGTGATCACGCTGTTCATCTGGAACGTGTTGGAGATCACCGGTTGCGTGGCGCGGCGGATGCGCGACGAGGAGCGCCGGAGGCGGGGATGGTGACGCGGGCGGATGTTGTGGCGGGGTTGCTGGCGATGCCGACGCAGCAGCGGGAGCGGTTGCTGCGCGACACGCTGGTGGCGTGTGCGGATGAGGCCATCATCGAGATGGCCGACTATCTCGCGGACGAATTGCGGCGGCTGGCGCGGAACAATCCGGCTGGGCGCGGGGTGGCGTTGGAGATTCTGGCGAAGGTTGGGTGGGTGATGGGGGATGACTGACGTTGTACGGTTCGGGGATTCCGCGACGCTGTACCACGGGGACTGCCTGGAGATACTGCCGACGCTGGAGGCGGGTGGTGCGGAGTCGGTGATAACTGATCCGCCGTATGGCCTGGGCATTGAGGAATGGGATCGTCGCGGGCCGTGTGATGAGGTATGGCAGCATTGCAAGCGGATTGTTGGATATGGATTCCTGTCTGTGTTTTGCCAGATGCCTATATTGTCGCAGTGGGATGCTCGCATTCGAGAGGCGGGGTTTCGGTTCTGTGAGCATGTTGTCTGGGTGAAGCGAATGCCGGTTCCGAGCGCCAGGTTATCGAGGAGTCATGAGAGTGTTCTGATCTACAGTGGCGGGCGGCGTCGGTTTCATTGCACGCACGGCGCGTATGAGGATGTGAAACTGCCTGGCCTGCTGGTTGGCACGATGACCATTGAGGGGATTGACAGACACATCAAGGATTTGCGAAGCAAATTGAGAGGGCGCGCGACTGGCATTCCTGCGGGCAGGCAGCGACATTCTGCGTTTGGTCGGTTCAGCACCTGGGGCGGTAGTGATAGATCGCCGGAGCGAGTAAATTTCACAAACGTGTGGAGTTTTCTTCCTGATAGTTTGGCGAGGCGGGATGGCAACCATAATCATCCGACCACAAAACCGTTGGCTATGATGGAACGGTTGGTGGAGATGCTGACTATCTATGGTGGGGGTGTGGTTGACCCGTATATGGGCAGCGGAACAACGGGTGTGGCGTGTGTGCGGCTGGGGCGGCGGTTTATTGGGATTGAGATCGAGCGGAGGTATTTCGACATGGCATGTCGGCGGATTGAGGCGGAGATGGCGCAGTTGCATTTGCCGCTGGGATATGAGGTTGGTCTGAGCGATGATATGTCAGAATGATGTGGGCGAGATTAATTGACAATGTCCGCTAGAATGGCCTACAAGGCCTCTAGCGGGCCCGTAGAGCCTTTTATTGTGCGTTTGCATATTAAGAGACATGAAATCGCAAAATGGCCTCTAAGGCCCACGAAAACGTTTGCTTTCGAGATGACACCTTGAAGCGCACCAATGACACTGCCGAATTCCCGTGGCTGTCCACGCGGCCAGCGAATGCGACGCTGGAGCGCCAGGTGGCCAGCCGCGTGCCGACGGTCGAGGCCGATGTGCTCGTGCCGTTGCACCAGGCACTGACGACCGGCGTCTTCGGTATGGCGGCCGGCGCGGGGATCGCGACGCTGCTGTTTCGTGACTGGCTGGCGGCGGTGATTGGCGCCTCCGCCGGCTTCCTGGTGGTCGCCGGCACAGCCTGGCTGCTGCTGCTGGCGGATCACCGCCGTCTGCTGTGGGACATCGAGCGCGCGGCGCGGCTGGAGACGGCGGCGACCGACCGGGTGCTGCGTGTGGAGGTGGCGCACATGGACGCCACCGGCCGGCTGGCGCGAATGCAATTGCTGAACGTGCCCGGCGTGACGGAGGAGCAGTTGCGTCAGTTTGCGCGGCTGGCGCTGGATGGCCGGACGCTGGCAGTCGGCGCGTGGTGCGGAGCGGGCAAGCCGTTCACGCGGGCGCAGTACGATGCTCTCATGGCAGAGTTGACGACCGCCGGACTCGTGCGTGACCACGGCGGCAACATCGGGCGGCAGCTGACGGCGGCTGGTCGCGCAGTACTACGGAGGATTGCAGGATAATGCCTTTTCCCTACCCAATGCAGGCGGTACATTGGCCATGACGTCTCAAGCGCACGCATGCATGCACACAAACGACGATACATTGGCGGTTCTGGCGCCGGTCATACCAGAATTGCGCCGTGCATTGCACGCTGTCGCCCAGATCGGATTTGGCTGCGTGACCATCCACATCGAGCACGGGCAGCCGCAACGGGTGGTATTCTCGTGCAGCCTCAAACGACAGGAAGGCTTGACAAACACAACGGATTGTGGTAACATAACGGTCGACAACGAGATATAGCGCGACTGAGGTATCACATCCCGGCGCAACTATCTCGGGACTGAATAGCGATTGGCACGACCGTCAGATCGGTCGTGGTTCGCGATTCAATCCCGGGGTAGATGCGCCGGGATTTTTGATTCTTGGGATTATGGATGACGCGACCGATCACAGCACTCATCGTCGAAGACGAACACAATATCCGTGAGATGTGGGCGCAGGTGATAGCGCCAATCGTGAAGGTCAAGTGCGCGGCAACCATCCCCGAAGCGTTAGCGGCGATGCCAGGGGCTGACATTCTGATTCTCGACTGGCATCTGTGTGGTGTAGATGCCGACGTGGTGCTCGATAAGTGGGTGACTGATATAGGCGGTCCAGTGTGTGTGCTATCTGGCGTGATGGACTTGCAGCATCTGTACGAGATGTTTGCGCGTGGTGTCTATCACGCGTTTCAGAAACCAGTACCAGTCGCTACGATCACGGCGGTAATTCGCCAGTACTGCAACGAAATTCAGATGCGGCGTGACATTGATCAATTGTCGCGTGAGGTACATGCATTGCGGCGCTGGACAATCGTATTCGCTGTCCTGGCAGCGGCAGCGCTCGGGCCAACGGTCGCGATGAAGATTGTCAGCATGCTCACGGGAGTCGTGTTCTGATGGCTGGCGGAAAAGCGAGCACGCACAAGATCACTATTGCCAGGCGGCGTGAGACGGCGTTGCGGTTGCGGTTGGAAGGGCTGGATTATCGCGAGATCGCCGCACGCATGCAACCCGAGTATCCCAGCTACACGTTCAGCTCGGCGTGGCGTGATGTCACCTATCTCATGGCAGAGCAGCTCAAGAAAAACGCCGAGCTGGCAGAGCACGTATGCCAGTTGGAGATGAACCGCCTGGATGCGCTGCTAAATGCGGTATGGGCACGCGCTATGCAAGGCAGTGTGGAGCATATCAATGCTGTGCTGCGAGTGATGGAGCGCCGGGCACGGCTGCTCGGGCTGGATGCTCCGGTGAAGTCGGATGTCACGACCGACATCCGCAGGGTGGTAATCGAGTATGTCAACGACTGGCGCAATACGTCTGCCATATCCACATCCTGGCCAGACGACAGTCCGCCAGCACTCGCGGCGGATTACGGTGCTGAGCGCGGGGCGGCGTTGGCGCAAGACGACGCTGGCAATGGCGCTGATGATTGAGTCGGCGGTGCGCGGTGGCCAATATCTCTGGTGTGCGCCGACCTTTGACCAGGTGCGCGTGGCGTGGGATGAGACGCGCCACGCCGTCGGCGGCCACGTGGCGTTTCACCAGCAGCGGATGGAGGCAACCTTCCCGCTGGGCGGCGTAATCCGCTTCCGGTCGCTGGATGATCCCGACAACGCGCGCGGGCACACCGCTGATGGGGTGGTGATTGACGAGTCCGCAGACGTGAACGAGCGGGCGTGGTACGAGGTACTGCGGCCGATGCTGATTGACACCGGCGGCTGGGCGTGGCTGATTGGCACACCGCGCGGGCGCAATTGGTTCTACCGCGAGTTCATGGCGGCGCGGGAACGGCCTGACAGTGTGGCATTCCAGGCGCCGACGCTGGGCGTCGCCATTCGTGATGGGGCGCTGGTGCGCGAGCCGCATCCGCTCGAGAACCCGCACGTGCCGTTTGAGGAGATCGAGCGGCTATGGCAGATGCTGCCAGAGCGGACGTTCCGCCAGGAGATACTGGCCGAGTTTGTCGAGGATGGCGGTGGCGTCTTCCGGCGTGTGCGGGAGGCGGTCGGTGAAGTCGTTCCGTCTGGTCAATTCGCATTCGGGGTGGACTGGGGGCGCAGTGAGGATTGGACGGTCATCACGGTGATTGACCTACCGACGCGTGCTGTGGTGGCCATAGACCGGTTCAACCAGATTGACTATGCGCTCCAGACGCAGCGCCTCAAGGCGCTGGCGGAACGCTACCGGCCCGACGTCATCATTGCTGAAGCCAATGCAATGGGGCAGCCAATCATCGAGCAGTTGCAGCGTGATGGATTGCCAGTGCGCGCGTTCACGACGACGAACGCGACGAAGGCGCAGATCATCGAGTCGCTGGCGTTGGCATTCGAGCGGGGAATGCTCACCATCCCGGATCATGGCGTATTGATCGAGGAATTGATGGCCTACGAGATGACGCGGTTGCCGTCGGGTATGGTGCGCTATGCAGCGCCGCAGGGAATGCACGACGACTGTGTGATGAGCCTGGCGCTGGCATGGTCGGCGTGCGTGAAGCGCGAGATAGCGTTCGCAGTCGTGTGAGGTGGGGTATGCCGTACGAGATCGTGCATGAGGATGACAAGGTGTGCGTGGTCAAGGAGGGTAGCGAGAAGGTGCACTGCTACGAGGGCGACGACGCCGAGGAGAAGGCGAAGAAACTGCTGGCGGCGCTGTATGCCAACGTTGATGACGCCACCCAGAAGAGCATGGCGGTCAAGATGCTCACCGAGGACGACGCCGGGGCTGTGGTGGGTGGCTACCTGCTGCTCTGGGGCAATCCGGCGGCCAAGGACCTGCAGGGCGACTATTTCACGCCTGACACGGAGCTGATGTTGGACCACTACAAGTCGGCCCCGGCGCTGTTTCATCACGGTCTGGATGACAATGTCGGTCTGACCGTCATCGGCAAGCGGCTGGAGGCGAAGACGGATGATGTGGGCGTCTTCGTGCAAAACTGGATTGACAAGAGCAATCGCTACTGGAAGATGGTCGAGCCGTTGCTGAAGGCGGAACGGCTATTCTACTCGCCCGGCAGTGCGCCGCATCTGGTGAAGCGTGCGCCAGACGGCAAGTTGCTGTCGTTTCCGGTGGTCGAGGACACATTGACGCCAACACCGGCGCAATATCGGCTGCGACCGGTTGAGCAGATCAAGGCGGCGTACAAGGCAGCATGCCTGGAGTTGCCAGACCTGGCCGAGGCTGCCGACGCGGGGGCGTCGGGTGTGGAGGCGGTCAAGGCGCGGGCATTGCTGGAAGAGTTACTGATCCAACTTGCGGAGGAGAAATGATGAACACTCAGGAGTTGCTGGCGGCGGCCAAGGTCAAGGCTGCCGAGGCGAAGGCAATTTTGGCTGGCGATGCGCCAGATGTCGAGAAGGCCAATGCGTTGCTGACGGAGGCGAAGGGCTACCGCGAGCGCGCCGAGGCGATCAAGGCAGTTGACAACGTGTTGGCGGCGGTATCCGAGCCGGAGCGGCCCGACCTGCCGGTTGGAGATGTGCAGCAGGCCAGCACGAAGGCGATTGACGCCGCGCATGTGCTGCGGTTCGGTGCGATTGACGAACCGACCGACAAGGTGATGCGTGAAATCTACGGCGGTGACTACCGGCAGGTGGCGTTTGAGCAAATCAAGGCGTTCACACGTTACCTGCGGTCTGGTGTTGCTGACCGGGCGCTCACGCGGCAGGTGTGGGACATCGCGGACGTCAAGGCGATGCTCAAGGACGGCATGACAGTCGCCGAGATCAAGAGCACGATGGTCGAGGGGCATGACGTACTCGGTGGCTACGCCGTGCCGCCGCAGATGGCCAACGAGATACTCGGCCGGCTGCCCGGTCTGACAGTCGTGCGCGGCGGTGGGGCGCGGGTCATCCAGACGGCCAGCAACGCCATCCAGTGGCTAAAGCTGACCGGCGGGAATGACCAGTACCGCACGGGCATGCGCGGCCAGTGGGATAGCGAGGCTGCGTCTCCGGCGGAGAAGAACTTCACCGTTGGGCTGGAGACCATCAACGTCAACACCTACACCTACAAGGTACCGATGTCGCAGAGCCTCATCGAGGATGCTCAGAACATCGTGCCCATCTTCAACTCGCTGGTGACCGACACGCTGGCGATTGACGAGGACGCGGCGTTCCTGGTTGGAGACGGCGCGGGCAAGCCGCGCGGTATCCTGCCCGGATCGGCGAATGCGCATGGGCTGACCGAGGTGGTCAGCGGCCATGCGTCGCAGTTGACTGTGGATGGCGTCAAGAAGTTGCGGCGCGGTGTGGCGAGCCAGTACCGGCGCAACGGGTCGTGGATCGGCAACAGCGACACAGCCGGCGTCATCGAGACGTTCAAGGACGGGCAAGGTCGCTTCTACTTCGAGTATCTGGAGGCGGGTGAGGCGTTCATGCGCCAACCGTGGCGGGAAAGCGAGAGCATGCCAGACATCGCGGCCAGCGCCTACCCGCTCATATACGGCGACCTGTCGGGGTACTTCATCGTCGAGCGGCTGGGGCTGTCGGTCGTGCGCTTCCAGGACAGCGCGACCGGGATCAACAAGGTGGAGTTCCATGTGCGCCGGCGCATCGGTGGCAACCTGCTGGAGCCGTGGAAGTTTGCTGTGCAGAAGGTGGCGGCCAGCTGAGGCCGGGAGGAGTGAACAATGAGCGGTGAGATCTTTGCCAACCAGTACAAGATCGTACCGGGCAAGGCTGCGCCGGAGTCGCAGATATCGGCCGGCAATTACCCGGCGTCAGGGTCGTATGTGGACGTATCCGGCTGCGAGCGCTTTCACGTGCTGATCCATCTCGGAGCGGTGCACAACAGCGATGCGCCGACGTTCGAGGTCAAGCAAGCGGCTGCTGCCGATGGAACGCTCAAGGCCATCTCGGAAGCTGACTGCAAGTGGACTGGCGCGGGAACGTCGGACAACAACCTGGTGATGATCACCATCGAAACGGACAAGCTGGACATCAACAACGGCTACAAGTACGTCACGGTGGTGGCGGCTGGTACGCTGACCAATGGCACGTATGGGGACATCATCTTCCTGCTGCCGCTGACCAGCGAGCCGGTGACGCAGAACACGACCATCTGCCCGGCGGCCAACCAGCTGGCATATGTCGGCTAATAGACTGAACTGGGGGGGGGCGGGGCGACTCGCCCCTCCGGAGGAGAACGACGATGAGCAAGCGAAGTCTGATTGTGATTGCGATTGGCGTCGCGCTGGTGATGCTGCTGTTCGCATTGCCGACGCTGGCGCAGTACCAGACCAAAATCTACTTCGATCAGGGCGGTGACCGGATGGTCATTCAGTCGGGCGGCGCGGTTGCGGTGACGCCCGGCGCAGCGATGAACATGCTGTACTACTCGACTGCTGGCCAGGCCGAAGTATGCGGGTCGACCGTCATCACCGGCACAGGTGCATTGCCACATGGATTGGCGACGCCGGTGTACGTGAATGTGAGCCTGGGCACCGATTTTCACGAGGATCACGCATTTGTCACATTCACGAACACGTCAGGGACGGTAACCGCGAAGGTCTGGAAGTACAACGCGACGCCGGCGGCGGCGGCCACGGGAGTGCCGGTCAACTGGTGCATCAAGGGCACGCCGTAAGGAGTCTGCCATGAAGCGAGCAATACTCGCCGCGCTGCTGGTTGCTGTACTACTGCTCTGCACCGGTGTACTGGTCGCGTCTCCAGCTCCAGCGAACACCAGTGAGGAGTACGGGTGGCTACGCGTAGAGCAATTCGGCGCGCCGTCCAGCGGGACGGAGGGCAGCGCGACGATGTCTGCCACCTCGGACGGCTATGTGCGCGGCCACGTCTACGCGGTCTACGTGGACTGGTCGCCGGGCGTGACGAGCACCAGTGACCTAGTGCTGACTGGCGACAATCCTCCCCTGACGATCCTGAGCAAGGCGGACAGCGCCACCGACGCGTGGTTCTATCCGACCGTCGCGCAGCACAAGAACGGCGACGGGAGTGCCTCGGGCACGTATGGCCTGATACCGGTCAATAGTCGCCTGACGGCGGCGGTGGCGCAATCCAGCCTGGTCACCACGACCAACCTGGTCACCATCACGGTCTATTGGGGGCAGTGATGAAGGTCGAAATCACGGTCACCGGACCATACAGTGACTTCACGAGCGATCCACCCGGCCGCGCGGTCGTGCGCCGGGCTGGTGAGATCGTGGAGTATCCCGACTGGTACGGTCGCGGGCTGTGTGATGCTGGACTGGCGACGCCGGTCGGTGATGTTCCGCCTCCGACGCCACAGCCAGAACAGCGCGATGTCACAGCCAGAGACTACACTGGCCGGAGGCGGCGCAAGTGAACGAGTACTGCGTGCTCCATGACCTCAAGGCGTATCTGCGGGTCACGGAGACCGACAGCGACGTGGTGCTCACGCTGTTCGCGCAACAAGCCAGCCGCATCCTGGATGCAGCCTGCCGGCGGCGCTTCTACCCGCTGGTAGCGACGCGGTACTACGACCATCCCGCCGACGCCAGCGTGTTGGTGCTTGACGACGATTTGCTGGATGTGAAGACATTCACGACCAACAATGGCGCGGTGACGCTGGCGGCCAGCGACTACTACCTAACATGCGGTGAGCGACATAACGTCACGCCATATGACCGGATCAAGATGCGCAGTGACGGCCAGCATGCGGCATTGCAGTACAGCACGACGCCGCAGCGCGCGAATGCTGTGACCGGCGTATGGGGCTACCACGAGGCGTGGGGGAGTGCGTGGGATGCTGTAGATGTGCTGACGGCGGGTGTGAACAGCAGCACGACAACGCTCGCGGTTAATGACGCCGACGGGCCAGACCTGGACGGTCTGACGCCACGGTTCAAGGCCGGGCAGTTGATTCGGGTAGATGACGAGTACATGGCGGTGACCGTGGTGACGGCCGGCACGACCAACACACTGACCGTGCGGCGCGGCGTGAACGGCACAACGGCGGCGACGCATGATGCGGCTGCGGCGGTGATGGTGTATCGCCCGATGTCCGACATTGTGCTGGCGGCGCAACGATTGGCGGCGTGGCTGTATGGCCAGCGTGACCAGCCGTACACGGAGCGCATCCAGGTTGCACAGCAGGGCACAATCAGCATCCCGGAGGCGATCCCGCCGGATGTGCGGCTGGTGATTGCGAGGTATGCGCGGTGAGCATCGAGACGGTGACTGATGCACTGGCGGCCCTGGAGAAGACCATCCAGGGTGTCAAGGCGGCCTACAGCCTGGATGAGATTCCAAACGGGCTGCATACGCTGCCGGCGTTCATCAACTGGCCGGGTGCGGCGACGTATGTGGTGCACACCGGCATGGCTGTAGAGGTGCGCACGTATCGCTGCATCCTGTATGTGACGCCGGTGCAATCGCCGGTGGAGATGCGCTACAAGGGCAAGCTGGCGCAACCATTGCTGGAAAAGGCGCGGGCTGCATTCCTGGGCGCGGCCGGGTTGGCCAGCACGACCGGCGTGTTGGCCATGCGATTCACGGGTGATAGCGGGTTGGTCGCTATTGAGGACTATGGTGGCGCCTACATCGGCGCAGAGTTCACAGTTGTGGTGGAGGAGCAGATCAATGTCACGTACACGAATTAGCACCGTGGCTTGTCCTCGCTGCGGCAAATCACTGGAGTTGCGCCCCCATCCGGAGCGGGCGGGGCGGATGATCGCTGATTGTGAGTGCAATCTAGGTGCACTCGGCGAGTATCGAGGGCCGGTAATCGAGACGAATGCAGATGCGCCGATTGCGCGCGAGGAGGTAACGAATGACAGCACCATCAGTTAGGTTCACTGGAAGCGGTTTCCGCTATTGCACCGTCTATGCGCTGGACAGCAACGGCTACCCGGCGGCTAGCAGCACGACCGTCTACGAGGGCGTGCAAGCCGAAGGCGCGAAGACGCTGGAGCTGAACGAGCCAGAACCACGCATCATCAACATCTCCGGCGACGACCGGCTGTATGCGATGGACGCCCTGCCGGCATTGGAGGGCATGAACGGCACGCTCACCATCGCGCGCACGAACATGGCGTTGGAGGCGATTGTGCGCGCGGTCACCAACTTCACGGTCGGCGAGGCCAAGGGGCTGGTGGGCGGCATCACTGACAAGAGCGGTAGTGAGCCACAGTGCGGCTTGATGGCCTATCGCCAGGCGCTGACAGAGGCCGGCGCGCGCGTGTATGAGAGTGTCGTGATCCCGCGGGCGTTGTTGTTCGCGCGCAACAGCGGCTACAACGAAAACGCGGCCGAGTATGCGTTCAGTGTCGTGCCACAGTTGGTGACCAAGCATCTGTGGGGCACGGCGCTGGCTGCCAACGTTGAAGGGGCAACGCAAGCGCAGGTGATCCGGTTCGTGACGCAGTACAAGCCCTACGTCGTGGCCTGGAAGGGGGACAACGTCGTGACGAAGTTCTTGTTTGCGGCGGCCCGGCAGGCGGTCAGCACAGACAAGATCCACGGTGTATGGGTGAACGGCGTCAAGGACGCGACGGCGACGCTGGCGACCGACGGTGTGACACCGACCAGCAAGCCGGGCAGCGGCGACATGGTGGTTTGCTTCTACGAAGTCGCATAGCGGGAGGGCCACATGGCCTTTTATGACCGGTGGCTGGATCAAACCATCGCCCGTCTCGGCTATGTCAAGGCTTCCCGCACGCCGGCGGCGGCTGTATTCGCCGGGGAAGCGCCGCTTGGCGCTGGCCTTGGTAGCAATGACTACTCGCAAGAGGAACGCGAGCGGCTGGCGATCACCAGCGCGTGGGTCTACTC
>Ga0129299_1000643_pt1 | contig 22621 bp, 22 predicted proteins | sample ConPoolayeCmetaG_FD_94477 | JGI IMG/M metagenome (GOLD analysis project Ga0129299, IMG submission 94477) | Hot spring microbial mat communities from California, USA to study Microbial Dark Matter (Phase II) - Cone Pool mat layer C metaG ...
GAAAATCTCGACTACATGCGCCGCCACCGTGATGTCATCGTCCGCTTCGGCCGTTTCCCGCACCGCAATGCGGTTCTCGGCCGGGACTCGACGCCGGAAGAACTCGACTTCCTGAAGCTGCCCGGCTCGTCGTTCTGAAATGCCGCGGCATTGCGTCTCCCGCCGGTTGAAAACCACGCCGAGGACTTGCGCTCGCACGATTGCGCGCTAGGATGTTCATGGTTCGTTTCCATTGCGGATGTGCGCCGATGCGCCTCAAATGGCTCATGCTCGACCTGAACAGCTATTTCGCCAGCGTCGAGCAGCACCTCAATCCCGAGCTTCGCGGCCGGCCGACCATCGTCGTGCCGCTCATGTCGAACCACACCTGCGCCATCGCGGCCAGCTACGAGGCAAAGGCGTTCGGCATCAGGACCGGCACCAATGTGGGCGAGGCGAAGCGGCTGTGCCCCTGCCTCGCCATCGTTCCGGCCCGGCACGACGTCTATGTGGAGTTCCATCACCGCATCGTCGAGGAAGTGGAGCGGCACCTGCACGTGACGAAGGTCATGTCGATCGACGAGATGGCGTGCGAGCTGATGGGGCCGGAGCGCGAGCGCGAAAACGCCGTCGAACTGGCCCGCGCGGTGAAGGCGGGCATCCGCACCAATGTGGGGGATTGCCTCACCTGTTCCGTCGGCATCGCGCCGAGCCGCCTGCTCGCCAAGATCGCGAGCGACCTGCAGAAGCCGGACGGCCTCACCGTGATCGAGGCGGGCGATCTGCCCGGGCCGCTGCTCTCGCTCGCCCTCACCGATCTGCCTGGCATCGGCGCGAACATGGAACGCCGCCTGAGGCGCGCCGGGGTGCTGAGCGTGGGCGATCTCTATAGCCTTTCCCCATCGCGGGCGCGCGCCATCTGGCATTCGATCGAGGGCGAGCGGTTCTGGTACGGCCTGCACGGCATCGACCCGCCGGAAATGGAAACCGCGCGCCGCTCCGTCGGCCATTCCAACGTGCTCTCGCCGCATTTCCGCGCGCCGGACGCCGCGAAGCTGGTGGCGCGCCGGCTCACCGCCAAGGCCGCCACCCGTCTGCGCCGCATGGACTATCGCGCCCGCGCGCTCAGCCTCGCCATGCGGCTGGAGGACGGCGACTGGCTCGGGCTGGAGGCGCGCTTCGGCGCCACGTGCGACACGTTCTTCCTGCTGCGGACGCTGGAGGGGCTGTGGACGCGGCTCGCCCGCGAGCTGCGCGGGCGGCGGCTGAAGAAGGTGGGCGTCACCCTGCACGGGCTGATCGAGAACGCCGCGCAGCCGCCCGATCTATTCGGCTGGACGCCGGAGCTGGCCGAGAACCGGCGCAGCCTGAAGCTTTCCTCCGCCCTCGATGCGCTGAACCGCCGTTATGGCCGCGACGCGGTGACGATCGGCCCCGCGCTCACCCGCCTGCCGCAATACACCGGCGCGAAGATCGCCTTCAACCGCATCCCCGACCGCGCCGAGTTTGTGGAGTGATGGCGGATCGCCATCGCCAGCGGCCGCAGCATCAAGCCAGTGGAAGCAGGGGCCTTGTCGGCGATATCTCGGCCGAGAGAGCCAGACCGCTTCAATTTTCGCGGGTGAAGCTGTGCCAGACGCCGGTGGCGGAAATGGCGAGCCGCCAGCCGGTGTAGTTCCCGCCTTCGCGCATTGCCTTGAAATCCTCCGCCGTGACGAGCGTTAGCAACTCCACCTGCTGCGGCGGGGTGAGGTCCTTCAGCGGCACTTCGGCGAAATAGGGCCAGACGATCATTTCATCCGGCTTGCCGGCGTTGATGCGCGCGAAGCCCGTGCGGAACAGCTTAACCAGCACGGCCAGAATTTCACGCCCCTCGCCGTCGCCCGATATCGCCTTCCAATGGGCCACCGGGTCGGCCACCTTCTTGCCGGCCAGCACGGGCGGGATCTCGTTCATCTCCACCGCCACGCGCAACTCCTCGATGGAGCCGCTGAAGGCCGCGCTAAGGATCGCATCGCGCATGCGCTGCACCTCTGCGGGCAGTGCGGAAATGTCGCGCTCCACGGGAGGATTTAGCGTCTGGGCGAGCGCTGCCCCTGGGATGTGGACAAGCAACGGGAGGGCGGCTAGGAATGCCACAGTGAATCGAAGAACCTGAGTTTGAAAACTGGGCACCGTTTCTGAATATCTTTTCGATTTCATGGGTTTCGATTTCATGGGTAAGGCTGGAAGGACTGGCGGCTCCAAGGATAACCCATCGGCTCTTCACTTTCGCAAAACATATCCGAAATTATGGCAGGCGCCAGCCAGCGCGGAACCAGGGCACAAGAACAGGCGATGATGAAACGATCCCGGCAACCACGATGCGCTTGGAGACGGCATGGTGAACGGTGATCCGTTCACGACAACGATCTATTTCGTTCTGTCGGGGCTTGCCGTCGGCATCATCATCGCCGCGCCGGTCGGGCCGGTGAATGTCGTGTGTATCCAGCGGACGCTGGAGCGCGGCTTCTGGGGCGGTTTCGCGGCGGGCATCGGCGCGGTGCTGGCCGACGGGCTGATCGCCACCGTGGCGGCCTTTGGCCTTACGGCCATTTCCGGTTTGATGTCCGATCACAAGCACAAGATAAAGTTTGTCGGCGCCGCCATCATCATCGCTTTTGGCATCAAGCTCATGCTGAGCGAGCCCAGGATCGTCGCCACCGCCACAACCAACATCGCCAGGCTGCGGCGGCTGGTCGAGCTTTTGCCCAAAAGCCTGCTTCCGGCCCTGCGGCTGCCAATATGGCGCCTCATGCCGCATGCCGCCATCATTCCGCAGACCTTCTTCCTAACGATCACCAATCTCGGCGCGATCCTGGGACTTTTCGCGATCTTCGGCAGCCTCGGGTCGATCGTCGGCGGCGTGCACACGACGACGCACGCGCTCACCATGGTAGCCTCGATCATGCTCGGCAGCCTGCTGTGGTGGGCGGGGCTGTCTTGGCTGATTTCCCGCGTCAGGCACAGGCTCAACAACAGCCGCCTCAAGATGATCAATCAGATCGCAGGCGCCATTCTTGTCCTGTTCGGCGCCATCCTTCTTGTGCAGTTCACGACGAGCCTCTTCAACCATTACAAGACCGCCGGAGCGAGCAGCGTGGCCCCCGCTTCCAACCTGTTCTCGCTCTACTGAATTATCTTGCGAATGGTGAATTCGCCATTCTCTATGCGCTTGGAGAGATTGGCCGTCATGGAGGCCACAGCATCCTCGCCATAGGTGGAGATCAGGTCGGAGAGCGCGGAGAAAAGGGCGGCATTGGCCAGCATTTCCGGTTCGACACCGTCCCGGAGCGCTTCCTCCCAGGCCTCGAGGATGTACCGCAAGGCAACCTGTCTCTGTTCGGCGTCATTGTTGGTTGAGGGATGCGGCATTCCGAACTCCTGCTACTTGCAATCGCGAGCCTCTAGGAAAGCTGCGCGGCTTGTTATTGTCTGAATGATGCCCCCTCGCCGCAAGCCTAATCTTGATCGCGGTGGCAAGACAAGTGCTCATTCGCGCTCCCAGGGTCCGGCCCCTGACGCTCAGCGGTTATCCTGAATCAGCACATTTGTGATGGCTGCGCCCTGTTCGACGAACCGGTTGGCAGCAACGGCTGCGGACTTGTTGCAGGTGCGGTACGTGCGGGAGTAGCCGCGGTAGCCCTTGTTAAATGCCTCGACCAGCCGGGCACGGCGCAGCGCGCTGGTCCCCTCGGCTGCGACCAGATCGCGCATCTGATTGCGCCAGTTCTGCCCCTCGTTTGCGCCGCACAGCTCGCGCAGATAGTGCAGGGCGCCCAGGATCTCAGCGAGGCGGAGAAGGCGGTTGTCGTAGGGCCGCGTGTCGCGTTCGGCCTCCGCAGGTTGAGATTGCGCGCAAGCAGGAGGCGGCGGCGCACAGCACAGAATGAGAACCGTCATGAGCGCGACTGCAGCCGCCCGGGACAATGGCCGCTTTGCACACAGAGCGATGGGGAGAGGACGTGACATGGTGCTGTTTTACACGCCGGCCGGTGCGTTCGTCAAAGCCTAGCCGCTTCGAGAAAGGCAAGGGCACGCTGCGCATGGCCAATGATGCCGGGCACAAGCTCCATGTCAGGCAACGCGCCAAGGCCGAACCAGCCGGCGTCGGAGGCGTCGCTGCCCGCCCGCAGCATGCGCGATCCTGCCCGCCCCGCAAACACGACGAGCACGTGATGCGCAACGAGCAGTCCGCTTTCGCCGCGCACGATGACATCGGCCACGCCACACACGCCGCAGAGCGTCACCTCGATGCCGGCCTCCTCCAGCACTTCGCGCCGTGCCGCCGCCGCCGCTTCCTCGCCCGGCTTGATATGGCCGCCGGGCATGCTCCACAAGCCGGCGTAAGGCGGTTTCGCGCGCTTGATGAGCAGCAATTCGCCCTCGCTGAAGATGGCTGCGCTGATGCCGGCCCGTGGAACGGGCGCCGTTGGATGTCGATCGGGCATGAGGTTTCTTAACCCGCATCGGAGCCCGTCGCCAGCCCTGTGTCGGCGATCCCGCCGGGCTACCTTCGGATGAAGAACGGCGAAGCCGAGACGATACGCCGTCCCGTCGCCATATCGGGATCGGCGTAGGTCATGAGCGCTGTCGCATCGCGCCGCAGACTGTCAGCGTTCTCGATGCACAGGCGGCGCCGTTCCGCGGGGTCTGTTGTCTTGCGGGGCGAAAGTGCGCTCTCGATCGCATCGAGCGCGGCGCGGGCGAGGCTTTCCTCGGCGCGCTCGAAGGTCTCGCGGATGTGTCCGGGGCAAAACCGCAGCGCAAGCGCGATGAACTCGCTGCACGCCGGACGGGCCAGGGCGAAATAGTCGAGATATGAAAGCGGACGCCACGCGGACAGCCGCGGCCCGATGCGTTGCGGGTGGTCGGTAAACAGCCGCAGCAAAAGCACGGGTTGCGCATATTGGTTAAGGGCATCCCCACACAGCATCGTCCGGGGATTGACACCAAAGCCGCGCGCGTGAAGCTGGACGTGGGCCTTGAGGGCCGCGCCGCCTTTCGTTGCGCTACCGAATTCGCCCGGACGGTCCGCAGAACTTTCAATACCGGTATTACGCATGACATGTCCGCCAGAAAAGGAACCCGCGATCCGAATTGCGCGGTAACGACAAAATGACAGACAAGCCTTGCGAAAGCATTGCGCGCAGCCCCATAAATTGAAGGATATGCAGATTGCGCCGAGTGCATGTGACAACGCTGGAGGGTGGTTCATGTTTCAAGGTCTGAGCGAGAGGCTGTCCGCCTGGTTCTCGGGGGAAGAACGTCCGCGTGAGCCCGACCCCGGAGAGCTGAGGCTCGCCGCGGCGGTCCTACTCGTCCATGCGGCGACCATCGACGGCCGTTTGAGCGAGACGGAGGCGGAACGATTGAGAGAACTCCTTCGGGATCGGTTCGATCTGTCGCCGGACGAAACGCACGAGCTGCTCATCGCCGCAGAGCGCCGCGAGAAGGAGGCGATCGACATCTACAGCTTCACCTCGCGCCTGAAGCAGCTCATGAACGAGGAGGAGCGGCAGGGGCTCATCTTCATGATGTGGGAGATCGTCTATGCCGACGGCGCGCTCGACCCGCTCGAGGACAATCTCGTTTGGCGCGCAGCAGAGCTTCTAGGGGTGAGCAGCCGCGACCGCATGCTCATGAAGAAGCGCGCCGCGTTCAAGGCATGAGCGCGGCGGGCGGGCGGCCGGAGGTCGGCGCGCCAAGGCCGGTATGCGTCGTAACGGGGGGGAGCGAAGGCATCGGCTATGCGCTGGCGATGCGGTTCGCCAAGTCCGGCTCGGACATCCTGCTTGTCGCCAGGACAGTGACCAATCTCGAAACGGCGGCAGCAGCCATTCGTGCCGCGACTGGCCGACGCGTCGAGATCGCCGCCATCGACCTCACCGGCACGGCCATCTGCGAACAGCTTGACGCAGCGCTCGAAAAGCACGGCTTCTATTGCGACATCCTCATCAACAATGCCGGCATCGGGCTCGGCGGTGAGTTTACCAGCCACGAAACCGCGGACGTTGTGCGCCTCATCGACCTGAACATCCGCGCGCTGACCGAACTCATGCACCATTACCTGCCCGGCATGCTGGCGCGCGGGGATGGCGGCGTCTTGAACGTCGCCTCGCTCGGCGGCATGCTGCCCGGCCCGTATCAGGCGGCCTATTACGCCAGCAAGGCTTATGTGATCTCGCTCACCCGCGCCGTGGCGGTGGAGATCAGCGGCAGCGGCGTGCGCATGTGCGTGCTGGCGCCGGGGCCGGTTGCAACCCGGTTCCACGAGCGGATGAGCGCCACCAGCGCGCTTTATCTGAAACTGCCTGGAACCATAAGCGCGGAGCGCACCGCGCGCGCGGCCCATTTCGGATATCGGCTGCGCCGCACGGTGATCGTGCCCGGCCTGCTTGCCTGGATCGGCTCGCTGTTTCTCAACATCATTCCGCAGTGGATCATGGCGCCGTTCATGGGCGTTCTCTTGAAAAAGCGTTACCGTTGAATTAATGCACATGCTATCGGTTCTGCCTCGAAATCCGATTTCGCCCCGCAATACTGCCATGCACTCCGACACGATCCTCCTTGTCGTGCACAAGCGCGAGACCGACCCCGGGCATGTCGGGCGGCACCTGCGCGGCCTGGGCTACCGGCTCGAAACCCGCTGCCCGCGCTTCGGCGATCCGCTGCCTGCAACGCTCGCCAACCATGCGGGCGCCGTCATCTTCGGCGGGCCTATGAGCGTCAATGACCCGGACGATTACATCAGCGAGGAGATCGACTGGATCGGCGTTGCCCTGCGCGAGGAGAAGCCGCTTCTTGGCATCTGCCTCGGCGGCCAGATGATCGCGAAGCATCTCGGCGCGGAGGTGAAACGTCATGAGGATTGTGAGGCTGAGGTTGGCTATCACCAGATCGCGCCATGCTGCGCGGCGGAAGCGGGCGACTGGCCGTCATGGGTCTATCAATGGCATTCCGAAGGCTTTGGCTTGCCGCACGGCGCAAAGGCGCTGGCCAGCGGCGCCATATTCGAGAATCAGGCGTTCCGCTTCGGCCGATCCGCCGTCGCGCTGCAATTCCATCCCGAAATGACGCTGGCCATGATCAATCGCTGGACGGCGCGCAGCCTTCACAAATACAGCGGCCCTACCGTGCACCGGCGCGACCGGCAGATCCTCGACCACATGCGGTTCGGTCCGGTGAAACAGCGCTGGCTCGGCAGCTTCCTGAGATCCTGGATCGGATCCCATGAGCGCAGGGCCGGCGCGGCGGCGCCATGAGTTGAAGCGTTGCGTTCTGCGTGTCTATGCCCGTATAGCTACGCAGCACCCCACTTCAGGATATAAGCCTTTTGCCCCGGCACCGTTCACATCACGCGCCGCGATGCGTGCGACATGGCGCTTGAGCCGCCGGCGGTTTGCGGAGTAAATGAAACTGACGATGGGGCGGGAGGACATCATGGCACAAGCAAAGACGGCAATCGTCACAGGGTCCACAAGCGGCATCGGCCTCGGCATGGCAGAGGCGCTGGCGGGCGCGGGCATGAATGTGGTTCTGAACGGTTTCGGCGATGCGCTTGTCATCGACGACATTCAGAGGCGCCTCACCGGGAAATTCGGGGTGAAAGTGCTTTATCACCCGGCCGACATGACGAAACCCGCCGAAATCGAGGATCTGGTCAACAAGGCGGTCGAGCAATTCGGCCAAATTGACGTAGTGGTGAATAACGCCGGCATTCAGCATGTCTCGCCGATCGAGGAGTTCCCGGTCGAGAAATGGGACGCGATCATCGCCATCAACCTCACCAGCGCTTTCCACATGATACGGCTCACCTTCGGGGCGATGAAGGCGCGCAAATGGGGGCGCATCATCAACCTTGCCTCCGCGCACGGGCTTGTCGCATCGCCGTTCAAGAGCGCTTACGTGGCGGCCAAGCACGGCATGCTCGGGCTCACCAAGACCGTAGCGCTCGAGGGCGCGGAGCACGGCGTCACCGTCAACGCCATCTGCCCCGGCTATGTCAAGACGCCGCTCGTCGAACGGCAGATACCCGATACCGCCAGAGCGCGCGGCATCTCCGAGGAAGATGTCATCCGCAATGTACTGCTCGGCGCCCAGCCCACGAAGCGATTCGTCACCACCGAGGAAATCGGGGCGCTGGCGGTGTTTCTGTGCTCGGATGCTGCGGCGTCCATCACTGGCACATCCATTTCCATGGATGGCGGCTGGACGGCGCAATGAAGGACACACCAAACGGCAGCAAGCTGGTCAATCTGGGCTTGCAGGGTGGCGGCGCACATGGGGCCTTCACCTGGGGCGTGCTCGACCGCCTGCTCGAGGACGGCCGCATCCGCATCGAAGGCATCAGCGGCACCAGCGCCGGAGCCATGAATGCGGTCGTGATGGCCGACGGCATCGACCGCAACGGCTATGACGGCGCGCGCGAAAGGCTTGCCCGGTTCTGGCGCGATGTGAGTGACGCGGCACGCTACAGCCCCATCCGCCGCGCCCCCATCGACATGCTGTTCGGCAACTGGAGTCTCGACGCCTCGCCCGGCTACATCTTCTTCGACCTGCTGAACAAGATGGCCTCGCCCTACCAGATCAACCCGCTCAACCTCAATCCGCTCAAGGACATCATCGAGCACATTGTCGATTTCGAGCGGCTGCGGCGGACGAACGACATCAAGCTGTTCATCTCGGCCACGAATGTGGAAACCGGTCGCGTCAAGGTGTTCAAGCGCGAGGAATTGACGTGTGACATGGTGATGGCTTCGGCTTGCCTGCCCTATGTCTTCCAGGCGGTCGAGATCGACGGCGTGCCGTATTGGGACGGCGGCTTCATGGGCAACCCCGTGCTGTTTCCCTTCCACTACTCCACGCGGACGAAAGACTACATCATCGTCCAGATCAACCCCGTGGAGCGCAAGGGCACGCCGCGCACGGCGCGCGAAATCCTGAACCGCATGAACGAAATCTCGTTCAACGCGAGCCTGCTGAACGAATTGCGCTCCATCGAGTTCGCCGGACGCCTGATCGACGAAGGCAAGCTCAGCCCGAACGACTTCAAGCGCGTCAACATCCACATCATCGAGGCAAACGACGAGTTGAACCCGCTTGGTGCATCCTCCAAGTTCAATGCGGAATGGGATTTCCTGACCCACCTGCGCGACATCGGCCGGCGCGCGGCCGATCGCTGGCTGGCGGCCAATTTCGAGATCATGGGCACGCGCTCAAGCGTGGACCTGAAATCCATCGTGCGCGGCATCAAGGCCGCTTTCAGGCTGAAGAAGGCGGAGTGAGCGCCCCTCATCGGGACGCTCACATTTCTAAGTGGAAGGCCGTTACAAATTGAAGGCCGCCAGGGCCGCCATGTTCATGATATCGCTGTCGGTTGCCCCGAGCTGCACGATCTGCACCGGCTTCGACAGGCCCACCAGCAGCGGGCCGATCACCGTGCCCCCGCCCAGCTCCTGTAGCATCTTGGTGGAGATGCTGGCCGAGTGGAAGGCCGGCATGATGAGCACGTTCGCTGTGTCCGAGAGCCGGCAAAACGGATAGAGCGACATCGCCTTGCGATTGAGCGCCACATCGGCGCCCATCTCGCCGTCATATTCGAAATCGACGCGCCGGCCATCGAGAATGCGCACTGCCTCCCGCACTTGCTCGGAACGCTCGCCCGTCGGATGTCCGAAGGTGGAATATGCGAGCATCGCCACGCGCGGCGTCATGCCGAGCCGGCTCGCCACGCCAGCGGCCTCGACGGCTATGTCCGCGAGCTGCTCGGCATTGGGCATGTCGTGCACGGAGGTATCGGCTACGAGCACCGTGCGGCCGCGGCTGATGACGAGCGAGACGCCGATCACCGTGTGCCCGGCCTTGGGCTCAAGCACGCGGCGCACGTCACCATAGGCGGTGGACCAGTTACGCGTTGCCCCCGTCACCATCGCATCGGCATGGCCCAGCGCCACCATGCAGGCGCCGAAGATGTTGCGGTCGGTGTTGACCATGCGCTGGCAGTCGCGCAGGAGATAACCTTTGCGTTGCAGCCGCGAATAGAGGAATTCGGCATATTCCTCGTTGCGCTCCGACAGGCGGGCGTTATGGATTTCGAACAGGTCGCGGTTGTTCACGCCTGCGCTCAGAAACGCCTGTTTCACCTGCGCCTCGCGCCCGATCAGCACCGGCTGGCCAAGCCCGGAATTGATGAAGGCGTTGGCCGCCCGCACCACCTGTTCCTCCTCGCCTTCAGCGAACACCACGCGCTTGTTCTGGTTCCTGAGCGCCTCGAAGATCGTGTTGAGGAAGCCGGCGGCCGGGTCGAGGCGGGCCGAAAGCCTCGCTTTGTAGCCCTCCATGTCGATGATGGGGCGGCGGGCGACGCCGGAGTCGATGGCCGCCTTCGCCACGGCCGAAGGGATGGCCGAGATGAGGCGCGGATCGAAAGGGGCGGGGATGATGTATTCCGGCCCGTAGCGCAGCCGCCGCCCCTGATAGGCCGCCGAGACCTTGTCGGGCACATCGGCACGGGCGAGCTGGGCGAGCGCTTCTGCGGCGGCGATCTTCATGGCATCGTTGATCGTGGTTGCCTCCACATCGAGCGCGCCGCGGAAGATATAGGGGAAGCCGAGCACGTTGTTGACCTGGTTCGGGTAATCCGACCGCCCCGTGGCGATGATGGCATCGTCGCGCACGGCCTCCACCTCTTCGGGGGTGATTTCCGGGTCCGGGTTGGCCATGGCGAAGATGATGGGCTTCGCGGCCATGCTCGCCACCATCTCCTTGGTGAGTGCGCCGGCGGCGGAAAGCCCGAAGAACACGTCCGCCCCTTCCAGCGCCTCGGCCAGCGTGCGCGCCGGGGTATCGACCGCGTGAGCCGATTTCCACTGGTTCATGCCCTTTTCGCGGCCCTGGTAGATCACGCCGTTGGTGTCGCAGAGGATGGCATTCTGATGCGGCAGGCCCATCGCCTTGATGAGTTCGAGGCAGGCGATGCCGGCCGCGCCCGCGCCGTTGCACACGAGCTTCACGTCGCGCCAGTCGCGCCCCGTGAGGTCGAGCGCGTTGATGAGGCCGGCCGCCGCGATGATGGCGGTGCCGTGCTGGTCGTCGTGGAACACGGGGATGTTCATCAGCTCGCGCAGTCGCTGCTCGATGATGAAGCAGTCCGGCGCGCGGATGTCCTCCAGGTTGATGCCGCCGAAGGAGGGGCCGAGATAGCGCACGGCGTTGATGAATTCGTCAACGTCGGTGGTATCAACTTCGAGGTCGATGGAGTCCACGTCGGCAAAGCGCTTGAACAGCACCGCCTTGCCTTCCATCACCGGCTTGGAGGCGAGCGCGCCGAGATTGCCGAGCCCAAGGATGGCCGTGCCGTTCGAGATCACCGCGACGAGATTGCCCTTCGAGGTGTAATCATAGGCAAGGCTCGGATTTTCGGCGATGGCCTCCACCGGCACCGCGACGCCGGGCGAATAGGCGAGGCTCAAGTCGCGCTGCGTCGCCATGGGCTTTGTGGGCACGATTTCGAGCTTGCCCGGCCTGCCCAAGGCGTGGAATTGCAGCGCCTCCTGCCGGGTGAACTGGGTCTCGGCGTTGCGGATGTGGGTTGGCGCCTTGCGCGGCGCGGCATCCGCGGGGGCCATGGTTTTCACTGCGCCCGCAGGCGGTTGGGAAACGGCTTTGGGGTTGAAGGTTTTCGACATGGGCGTTTCATTTTTCTGTCATGATTTGCCGCCGCGGCTTCCGGCGAGGTATCTCAAGCCGTAGAAGCATCGCACATTACTGCCTGCCGCAACGGCGCACAAGCCGTGCATGAGCCCGGCAAGGGACTTTGCAGCCCCTGATTCGCCGCGTTATTGCTGTTGGGCAACGCAACCCGGAGACAGACTTGAGCAAGCCCACAGCAGGCGAACCGGCCGCAGGCTCGCCGGCGCACGCTCCCGCGAAGCAGCGGCTCGAAGCCGAAGGACTAGCCTTGCCCACGCTCAGGGGCGGCGCGCCGACGCCCATGATGGCCCAATACCACGCCATCAAGGCGAAGCATCCCGATTGCCTGCTGTTCTACCGCATGGGCGACTTCTTCGAACTGTTCTTCGAGGATGCCGAAACGGCGAGCGCCGCGCTCGGGATTCATCTCACCAGCCGCGGCAAGCATCTGGGGGAGGACATCCCCATGTGCGGCGTGCCGGTCGTGCGCGCCGAGGATTATCTGCAAAAGCTGATCGCCAAAGGGTTTCGGGTGGCGGTGTGCGAGCAGCTCGAAGACCCGGCCCAGGCCAAGAAGCGCGGCGCCAAGGCTGTTGTCGAGCGCGGCGTGGTGCGCCTCGTCACCCCCGGCACCATCACGGAAGACTCGTTGCTCGATGGCCGCAGCAACAACTTCCTCACGTCGCTTCACCTCGAGGATAAGGCGGGGGTGTGCGCGCTTGCCTCGCTCGATCTCTCGACCGGCGATTTTCTCGTCTCTTCGGCCGAAGCCGGCGCGCTGGCGGGGGAACTGGCGCGCCTCGATCCGCGCGAAATCCTACTGTCCGAAAACGCGGCGCATGTCGCGGATGCCTTTCCGGCGGGCGCGACCACGACACGGCTGCCGAAGACATATTTCACAGCAGGCGCGGGCGAGGCCGCCATGAAAGCCGCCTTCGGCGTGGCGCATCTCGACGGCTTCGGCAGCTTCAGCGAAAGCGAACTCGCCGCCGTCGGCGCACTTCTGAAATATGTCGAGATCACTCAAGTTGGCGGGCTGCCCGCCATCAAGCCGCCGAAGCGCGAGACCGCAGCCGACACCATGGCGATCGACGCGGCGACGCGGGCCAATCTCGAACTGTTCGCCGGGCGCTCGGGCGACAAGGGCACCAGCCTGTTCTCCGCCATTGACCGCACCGTGACGGCCGCCGGCGCGCGCGAGCTTGCGCGCCGCCTCGCCGCGCCCCTCACCGATCCATCCGCGATCGCGCGGCGGCTCGATGCCGTATCGTTCTGGCTGGAACGGCCGCGGTTGCGCCACGCGCTGCGGGGGCATCTGAAAACGGCGCCGGATGCGGACCGGGCCGTCTCCCGCCTGAAGCTCGGGCGCGGCGGCCCGCGCGATCTCGGGCTCGTGCGCGACATGCTCGGCGCTGCCGCTGCGATCCGCGCGGAGCTTGAGCCCCTTCGCAGCGATTTCGCCGGGCTGGAGGATATCGCCTTCGCCGCGGATGATCTTGTCCGCGCCCCCGACGACCTGCTTGAAAGCTTGAAGGCGGCGCTTGCCGACAATCTGCCGCTTCAGGCGCGGGATGGCGGCTTCATCCGTCGTGGCTTCAGCGCCGAACTGGACGAGGCGCTGCGCCTCAGCCGCGACGGCCGGCAGGTGATGGCCGAACTGCAGGCCCGCTATGCCGCCGAGACCGGCATCAAATCGCTGAAAGTGAAGCACAACAACGTGCTTGGCTATTTCATCGAGGTGCCGGCCGCAGCCGCCAGGCCGCTCGCCCTCCCGCCCTTCGATGCGCTTTTCCGCCATCGCCAGACGCTCGCCGGCGCCGTGCGCTTCACCACGACGGAGCTGAGCGAAACGGAAGCGCGGATGGCGCTCGCAAGCGAACGCGCGCTGGCCATCGAGCTTGAGATTTTCGATGACAAGCGCCGGCAGGTTCTCGACGCGGAACGGGACCTGTCGGCCGCAGCGGATGCGCTCGCCAGGCTCGACTGCCAATGCGCGCTGGCGGAACTGGCGGAGGCGGAAGCCTATGTGCGGCCGCTGGTCGATGCCTCGCTCGCCTTCGAGGTCGAGGGCGGCCGTCATCCGGTGGTCGAGCAGGCGCTGCGGCGGGAGAACGGTGCGCGCTTCATCGGCAATGATTGCAAGCTGGGCGAGGCGCGACTGTGGCTGGTGACGGGCCCGAACATGGCCGGCAAGTCCACCTTCCTGCGGCAGAACGCGCTCATCGCCATCCTGGCGCAGATGGGGTCGTTCGTGCCGGCAAAAGCGGCCCGCATTGGCGTCATCGACCGGTTGTTCAGCCGGGTCGGCGCATCCGACGACCTGGCGCGCGGCCGTTCGACCTTCATGGTCGAGATGGTGGAGACCGCCGCGATCCTCAACCAAGCTGGCGAGCGGTCGTTCGTCATCCTCGACGAGATCGGCCGCGGCACGGCCACCTTTGACGGCCTCTCCATCGCCTGGGCTTGCGCGGAGCATCTGAGCGGCGTCAACCGCTGCCGCGCGCTGTTCGCCACCCATTACCACGAGCTCACCGCGCTCGCCGGGCGCTTGCCCGGCATCGCCAATGCCACCATGGCGGTGAAGGAATGGCGCGACGGCATCGTCTTCCTGCATGAGGTGCGCATGGGCGCCGCCGACCGATCCTACGGCATCCAGGTGGCAAAGCTTGCCGGATTGCCGCAAAGCGTGATCGCCCGCGCCCGCGCCATCCTCGCCGAACTGGAGCGGGGGAATGCCGTGCAAGGCGGCTTCGCGGAGGATTTGCCGCTGTTTGCGAGCCTGCGCGCAAGCGAGCCCGAACCGCCGCCTCGCGCCGGGCCTGACGCACTCGAAGCCGCCCTTGCCGAAATCGACCCGGACGGGCTTACCCCGCGGGAGGCGCTGGAGGCTCTCTACCGGCTGAAGTCTCTTCTGGGCGGGGGGTGAGCCCGTAAGGCGCAACCAGCTGCCACACATGGGCCGGCACCATGTGCTTGATGCGCGCCGGCTCCTCGCGGCGCAGATGGAGGACAGTTTCGACCGCTTTCATCTCCACCCGCGCCCGGGCGAATTCGAGGCCGCGCGGCCCGATCCTGGGCATCAGCCAGCCGACGAGCGGGCGTAGCCATTGCGGCATGCCGCGCAACGGCAGTCCGCTCGCCGCCCGCTCCACATTCTTGAGGAAAGCCGCTACATGCGCGCGCCGCTTGCCACCGCTTCCGGGCGCGCGCGTTGCAAGCTCATCCCCGAGCAGGCCGATGAGTTCCTCGCCGCGCTCGTTGCGCACCAGCAGCCACTGCTCGCCCTCGCCGCCCATATAGCCGACGGTGATGTCCGCCAGCACATTGGTGTAATCGACGCAGGTGCGGCAGGTGAGCGGAAAGAAATCCGGCGGCAGCTTCGATATCGGCAGCATCAGGAACGGAATGTGCTGGCGCGTGCCATCCTCGAAGCGCAGCTCCACGTGATAATCGGCCCTGAATTCCAGATAGGTGATGGTTTCAGGACGCGGCGAGAGAATGGCGAGGAACTGGTGGAAGCGCTCGGTCGTCGTGTTGTCCGAGCAGGGCGTGCCGATGACATACAGCCGCTCGAAGCCCAGCTCTGCCTCCAGCGCGCGCAGCGCGTAGACCTGGCAGGGGATGCCGATGATGGCGAGCCGCTTGAAACCACGCTCTTGCGCCGGCTCGAGCAAGGCAAGGAGCGGCGCGTAGCCCATGCGCATGCCGCGGCATTGCGCCATCCCTTCCGGCCGCGTGACCAGCACCGGCACCGGCCGCCATCTGTCCTCCGGGTCGGGCGCGACCGTCAGCACGGCATCGACTGCCCCGGTTTCGAGCAGGCGCTCGCCGATGCGCGTGGCAATGCCCGTCCACTGCGCGCCTTCGCGTGCGGGGGTGAGGCGGGCCCGCAGCATGCGCCGGAACGGCCCGAAGAACATCTCGTCAGGCCGCTGCGGATCGCGGGCGCGGCCATGCACGCGCGCCTCGAGCGTGGCGTAATCGGGCTGAATGAACTGGCAAGCGCGGCCGCAGCGTTTGTCATCCTGGGTACGGGAGATGCCGCAATCGGTGCACAGGCCGCGCGGCTTGGCCTCGCTCAACTCGGGCGCCCACAGCGCTGGCGACGGCTGGTCGATATGCGTCATTGGTGGCCAGCCTTGTTGTGTGCCGGTCGCATCGAAATCCCCCGGGTTCCACATCCCTGCTCAATACAATCATGACCGCGCAGGACTGTAAACAAGGCTTGACGCCGGCAAGCAAAACGCTGCCCGCTTCAGGTGCCGGGCGGGCTGATGTGCATCGAGCGGGCGCTTCAGTGCCGCGATGGCAGGGATGGCAAAGCCAACTCATGCCAAAGCCAACCACAAGCCGGATGGCGTGTAGGGTGAGTGGCCAGGCAGCTCATCGCTGAGGCTGCGCGTTCTACAGCGTCGTGCCTGAGTGAGCGCCCATGCTCTCATGGCGCACACCCCTCATGGGGCAACGCGCCGGGACAGTCAGCCCTGCCAACCCTTGCCGCCCCAGCATGGGCACACGATGAAGCCGATGCTGTGAAACCTAATTCGTTTCTTGCCCCATCTGCCGGGAAGCAGGCTTGCATGGCGCCGGTCATGGGATGTGCGTATCGTCGTAGTGTGGTGTCCCCGACAGGATTCGAACCTGTGACCCCCAGATTAGGAATCTGGTGCTCTATCCTGCTGAGCTACGAGGACGAAACCGCATATGCCTTCTTCTACCATATCGCGTTTGTCGGCAAACGGCAAAAGCACATCTCAGCAGCGCAATATGATCTTCGAAACAATTCGCGCCGATCGGTTTGTTGATGGAGTGCAATCTTGTTAAGGTCGAGCCGGCAGCCGCCGGGCTTGCTGAAGCATTGGGCCATGACTGGGATGATGTTCCACCTCAAGGGTCTTGTTGCTGCCACGGGGCTTGCGCTTGCAGCCGTTTCTGTTGCGTGTGCCGAACCGGGCGGCGAGCCGGCCGGGTGCGCCAAGTCGAGCGCCGGCCGCGCGACTGTCGCCGCCGTCTACGACCACAGCACGCTGATCCTCGATGATGCGCGCGTGGTCCGTCTTGCCGGAGTGCATTTTCCCCTGTGGACCCGGACGGGCGGAATGGCCGCGGATCCCGCTCGCATCGTCAAGGCCGCGCTTGCCGGCTGGGTGCTCGGGCGCAGCGTTGAAATTCTTCAGGAGAGACCCGGAACCGACCGTTACGGACGCCTTGTCGCCCAGATCCGGTTCGAGGTGGATCACCGGCCCGCCTGGGTACAGGCGCTGCTTGCAGGTGAAGGGTTGGCGCTCATCGAGACTGGCGAGGGCGCATGCGCCGCTGCGCTTCTTGCGTTCGAGCGTGCGGCTCGCGAAGCTGGCAAGGGCTTCTGGGGCAGCGGGCTGTTTCGTGTCAGACAAGCGCGCGAAGCAGCAATGATGCGCGGCCTGGTCAACACGTTTCAGGTTGTCGAAGGCTCGATCGTCGGTATTTCGGAGTCTGCTGGCGCGATATACGTGAATTTCGGTTCAAACTGGAAGAGCGATTTCACGGCAGTGATCAAGCGTGGCCGCCGTGCGGATTTGAAGTCCGTCGTCCAGCGGCTCAAGCAAACACGGAAACAGCCCGTTCGCGTTCGCGGATGGCTGAAGTGGCGCAACGGCCCAATGATCGAGATCGAAGCGCCCCATCAGATCGAATTTGTCGAAGGGCCATATTTGCCCCCATCGCCGGGCAGGTCGAAAGATCCGTTTCGATCGCTGCCCCTGCCGAGCCATCTCTAACTGCGGCAGGATGAAACCGGGCCTTTTCGACCACTTAGCTCAGGCTGCCTGATCCTGTTGGTCATCCTCGGCGACGCGACGCATTTTGCTTCCCTTCGAGAGGATTTCGAAGACGCGCTGCTGAGCAACAGATTCGTCGATATCCTGAACGGCCGAGATTTCTCGCACCACGCGGTCAAGCGCGGCTTCGTAGAGCTGGCGCTCGGAATAGGACTGTTCCGGCTGGTTGTCGGAACGGTAGAGATCACGCACGACTTCCGCGATAGCGATCAGGTCGCCGGAATTGATCTTTGCTTCATATTCCTGGGCGCGGCGGCTCCACATGGTGCGCTTCACGCGAGCACGGCCTTTGAGCGTTTCGAGCGCCTTATTGAGAATTGCCTCGTCGGAGAGCTTGCGCATTCCCGCGCTGACCGATTTCGAGGTGGGAACGCGAAGCGTCATCTTGTCTTTCTCGAAGGTGATGACGAACAACTCAAGCTTGTGGCCGGCGATCTCCTGGTTTTCGATACCAACGATGCGGCCGACGCCATGGGTCGGATAGACCACGTATTCATTGGTTTTGAAGCCGTTGCATTGAGTCGGTTTTTTTCTTTCAGACATACTCGTTCCCACTGGTTCATTAGAGCAAATAGCTCATTGCGCCGTGTCAGCCACCCCAACCGACGATTACAAACGCTACCCTGGGCATTGCGCCCATGCGCGCGATGGCGATTGCGGATTACGCCCCCATATGCCACTTCGCCGTATTGTCGAACGTTTCAAAGCCAAAGAATAAAGCACACAGCACCCAAACACTATTGGTTGCCGCTATGCGTTATTTTACAAAGAGATAATAACTGACGTTGATGCCAGCGTTTGCCGCTTGGCTTTGAAACCAAAATCGACAATTTCTTTATATCACATCTCAAACAAAAAGAAAACCGTTCAGGTGCCACGACTCCCGAAAAAACCGGTGTGCTTCTGGGGATTTGAGGAATAGTGTTAATTATCGCGCTGAGCTTGCACCACTGGGCTTGTCATTTGCGGGCAGCCATAATCCGTAGTTACGATCCATGGCGCCCGGATTTCACCCTCAGCCCGGCAGAAGGCCGTTCGAGCAAGATTTCGCGTCTGAAGCGATAGACCTTGGCGGGTCTCCCGCCGGTTCCCATCCGCACATCGCCCGTTGGTTCCACCAGCCGCGTCGTTTCCACCAGCCGGCGGAAATTCTGCTTGTGGACATGGCCGCCGGAGATTGCTTCCACGGTTTTCTGCAATTCGTAGAGCGTGAAGTCTTCCGGCATCATCTCGAAGATCACCGGGCGGTATTTGATCTTGCCCCGGAGCCGCCCGAGGGCCGTCGCCAGGATGCGGCGGTGATCGTACTGCATGGCCGCGCCCAGCGGCGCTTGCTCGCCCCAAAGTTGTGCCGCTTCGCGCCCGTCGCGCAGCGCTTCGCTGACCAGCCCAGCTTCATAGAGCAGCTCATAGCGTTCAAGAACCCTTTCGTCGTCCCAGGTGCCGCCGTCCAGCCCGAAATTGACCTTGAGCCGTTCGGCCCGGGTGAGAGGCCGCAGCGGGGCGCCCGGCGCATCGCTGCGCCTGGCCCATTGCGCGAGGCACGGCTCTATCCGCGCGTCGAGAACCGCTGGTTTTCCGCCGCGCCAGTCCTCCCATGGAAAGAACGTGTAGATACTGACCCAATCCACCCCGGCACCCGCCCTGTGTCCTTCGGCGCGGGTGAGGGCAAGATACCCGATCGAGACGGTATGGGTTCCGGTGTCGCCCGGGCGGGCGTGACGGCCGCGATCACCGAAGGTGTAAAGCTGTTCGACATAGCCGAGGTCGAGCCCCGTCTGCTCTCTCACCCAGGCGCGCAGACCGATTTCAAGGGTGCGGTGCGCAAGCGGGGTAAACGGGCCAAACGGGAGACTTGACGCTGTGTCGCTGCCCGTCTCCGGGTGCACGACGAGGATGTGAGGGTCGTTGCCCTGATAAGAGAGGATCGCGGCGTTCAGTCCGATGTTGACGCCGATGTTCGTGAGGCCGCCACTGCCCGACATGGCCGAGTCTCGCGCAGATGTCGCTGGCCCGGTCGCGATCGCCTTTGCGGCCACATGCGGAGATTTGCTCATCCGTGCTCTCGTCCGGCAAGGCCCTCAGCGGTTCCCTCACGCGGGTTTTCTAGCACGTTCCTGGCAATCCCGCAGACATTCGAGGGAGACGCTTTTCGAGGAAGACCCTCAGAGACGCGTCACCCCACGGTAGAGTGCCAGGAGCGCTTGGGCCGCTCCTGGCTATATCTGGCCTTGCATCGGGTTCGCTGCAACTGCTCAGGTATCGGCGCTGCCGAATGCCACGTCGCGCTTGGCGGCGCGTATGGTGATGGTAAAGCCCGCGATCACATCGATGAGCACGATGATCATGATGATGAAGAAAACCGATGTGGCGGCCTGCTTCACGGCAAGGAATTCGATGATGCAGACAATAAACACCACCATCGAGAGGCCGTGGTCCACGATCGAATAGCTGCTCGTCCGGGTCGCCTTCACCAATTCAACAAAGAGAATGACCAGCGAAAGGATGATGATGATGTCGCCAAGCTTCATCGACCACACCGCGCCGGAGATCAGCGTGAGCGAAAAAAGAACGCTGTCGAACACTGTGGCCGTTTCTCCTTCGACAGGTGCGGCGCCGAAGCCGAAGGCAATGATGTTGTAGATAATCACCGGGATGATGAGCCAGGGCAGATGGGAGATCATGTTTGTTTCCTTATGTCGTCTTGGAGTTCGGTTGCGACGGTTCAAACGGCATGTGAGCGAATTGGCGTATTGCTCCCACTCATCCTTTAAGTTCATCAATCGAAAGATCAGGTGAGCCTTCGACCGAAATATCGCGGCGCGCAAAGCGGATCTGGATGACGAAGCTTGAAATCACGTCCAGGAGAGCAAGGACAAGAATGACGAAGAAGACAGATGTCGCCGCTTCCGGAATGATAAGAAATTCCACCAAACAGAATACAAACAGCACCATCGACAGGATCTGGTCGCCCAGTGCAAAACTGATGTTGTTCGAAATCTTGACAATCTCGATGAAGAACAGGAAAAGCCCTGCCGCCATCAGCGCATCGCCCACCCTGAGTGTCATCAAGGCGCCGGCAAGCGTGTTGATCGCAAGCAGCGGAGCTTCGAGTATGTTGGTCTGGCCGTTTGGCGCTGGCGCGAGGAACACGACAGCGTTATAGGCGATAACCGCTACCACAAGCCATGGCACAGTCCTTAGCATCGCCCTCAACCCTCGAAGCCCAGCCTAGCTTTCGTTTACGTATTCTATGGCACAAGAAAACGTCGCCACGGTGACAACGTTATGTTTCTTCTCGCGGTTCGAGCACCTGGCGGCCCCTGTACATTCCGGTTTTCAGATCGATGTGGTGCGGACGGCGCAGCTCGCCCGAATCCTTGTCCTCGACATAGACAGGGGGCGTCAGCGCGTCGGCCGAGCGCCGGTGGCCGCGCCTCATGCGCGATGTTTTTCGCTTTGGGACTGCCATTTACAACTCCTTCGTGATGTATTCAAACCCGTCTTACCCTGCGCGAACGAAAGAACTCGCTGAGATATGCGGTTTGCAATTGCGGAAAATGCTGATCGCATTTTAGGTCTCTATATCGCCGCGCGGACGAAAAATCCAGCACATCGCGAATCCCTTGAACTTATGAGAAGATGCATGCGGCGGCGGATGCGCTTTCGCGGCGGAAACGGGCCTGCAGCCTGGAGGCGAGCCTCGACACCCCGGGGCCGGGCTTGCCCGCCCTCCGCACGATGGGATTGGGGAGCGAGGCGGCAAGCAGCGCAGCCTCGCCGATTGTAAGGTCGCTTGCCCTGCGCCCGAAATGATACCGCGCCGCGGCCTCCGCGCCGAACACGCCCGGCCCCCATTCGGCGATGTTGAGATAAACCTCAATCACCCGCCGCTTCGGCCAGGTCAGCGATATGAAATAGGCGATCGGCACCTCGAGAGCCTTGCGGAAATAGGTCTGCCCGGGCCATAGGAACAGGTTCTTCGCAAGCTGCATGGGGATGGTGGAGGCGCCGCGCGGGATGTCGCGGTCGCGCGCGGTTTGAACCGCGTCCTTCACGGCGCGCCAGTCAACCCCCCTGTGCTCGCAGAAGGCGCTGTCCTCCGACACCACGACCATGCGCACCAGGTTGCGCGATATCTCGTCGAGCGGAACCCAAGTTTGCTCGATGGACGTTCCCGCCAGAGCCTTGCGCGCCATGAAGGAAGAGATTGGGGGGTCAACGAAGCGGTAGACCAGAACCAGGGCGTAAGGCAGAAGCAGCAAGCCAACGATCGCGATGGCGCCGATGCGGGCGAGGCTGGAGATGGTGGGGAAGCGGGCGCGCCACTCCTCCCGAACGGTCGGCAAGACGAACGCTACACTTGACGTGGTGTGATTATGCATGGGCTGCGCCAATTTCACGCGCTTTCGCATCATCGCCGGTGGACAGCACAGAGTAACGGCGTTATGCGAAGGTCTAGAATTTCGAAGTTCGGTTTTAGCCTATGACGGTGTTTTCCGTTCCGTTTAACCAGCGTCTGGAGACGTGTGCAAGCCTTGTCGAGGACAGGCTTGGCGAATGGCTGAAACCGCGCGGCGACGTGCCGGACCGTCTGGCGGCGGCGATGCGGCACGGAACGCTCGGTGGCGGCAAGCGGCTGCGTCCCTTCCTGCTCATCGAAAGCGCAAGGTTGTTCGATGTCCCCGAACCTGAGGCCATCGATGCGGCCTGCGCGCTCGAATGTGTGCATTGCTATTCGCTCATCCACGACGATCTGCCGGCCATGGACGACGACGACATGCGGCGCGGCCGGCCGACGGTGCACAAGGCATTCGATGAGGCAACGGCAATTCTGGCCGGTGACTCACTGTTGACGCTCGCCTTCGAGATCATGGCCTCGCCCTCCACCCATCCGGACCCGGGCGTGCGGGCCGGTCTGGTGCTTGGTCTTGCGCAGGCCTCCGGCTGGGCAGGCATGGCCGGCGGTCAGATGCTCGATCTCGAGGCGGAAACGGCGGCCGAGCCGCTCGGCGAGGAGGAAATCCGCCGGCTGCAATCCATGAAGACCGGCGCGCTCATCACCTTCGCCTGCGAGGCGGGGGCGATGC
>Ga0129299_1000645_pt1 | contig 22566 bp, 17 predicted proteins | sample ConPoolayeCmetaG_FD_94477 | JGI IMG/M metagenome (GOLD analysis project Ga0129299, IMG submission 94477) | Hot spring microbial mat communities from California, USA to study Microbial Dark Matter (Phase II) - Cone Pool mat layer C metaG ...
CTAGCATGGAGTCCGGTGATCTTCTTCATCTGGTATCTGTTCGGGGCGGCGCTCAATGCGGCCTGGCTGGGGCATGGTACGTTGTACCTGCTGGTGAAGAAGCGCTGGGTACACGCCGTGACTGCTGTTCTGGTGCTAGGTAGCTTGGTCGCGGGGGCGCTTATGCTCACCACGCCGCTGGACGGCGGAGCTTACCGCGCGGGGCTGGCGATCAGCCAGCAGTACCGCGAGATCATGCCGCCCGGCGCGCCGGTTCGCATGACCACTCCTTTCTTCAACATCTATGGGCTGCTGACGCTGGTCGGTGGCGCGATCTACTCCGCGTTTCTGTTCTGGCGTAAGCGCGTATTGCCCAATCGGGTGATTGGCAACGTTCTGATCGCGACGGGGGCGCTGTCCATTGGCTTTGCAAGTTCCCTGACGCGCCTGGGGATCGGTGAGTACCTGTATCTCGGCGAGCTGATGGCGGCGATTCTCATGTACAGTGGCTTCCGCCTGGCTTCCGGCCCACGCTCTGAGCCGGTTCCGGCTACCGAGCCGGCTGCGGCGACGACAACATCGCGCTGAGAGCGCGCCGGGCGAGAATCGGGCATGAGTATGGAGCTGAGTGAGCAGCGGGATGTGACCATGTGGCGCAAGCGATTGCAATTGGGGCTGATCCATACAGCGGTGGCGATCACGCTGGTGCCGTTCACCAGCACGCTGAACCGAGTCATGATCTATGAGATGGGCCTCGCCGCCACGGTGGTGACCCTTCTGGTGGCGCTGCCTTACTTCTTCTCGCCGATCCAGGTGGCGATTGGTTCCTATGCGGACCGCCACCCTGTGGCAGGGTGGCGGCGCACGCCGTATATCTTGTTGGGGTTGCTGATGTGCGTGGGCGGGGCGTTCCTTGCTCCCCAGGCGGTGCGGGTGGTGGAGGCACAGGGTTGGACGGCGCTAGCCCTGGCGCTGAGTGCCGCTGCCTTTGGCGCGTGGGGGATGGGCTACAACTTTGCTGCCGTCTCCTACCTCTCACTGGCCTCCGAAATAGACGAACAGGGCCGCAGCCGCACGATCTCGACCATGTTCTTCATGATGATCATCGGCATCATCCTCACAGCGGCGGCAGTGGGGCACATGGTCGATCCCTACTCGCTTGACGCGCTGCGCCGGGCATTCTGGGCAGTGGGCAGCGCGGCGCTAGTCATTGGCCTGATCGGCCTGTTGGCGCTAGAGCCTCGCGCTGAATTGCTGGGGGCTACCGAGGAACGGCATAGCTGGCAGCAGATGCTGTCGACCGTGTGGAGCAACCCCCAGGCGCGGTTGTTCTTTGTCTACCTGGTTGTGCTGCTGGCAGCATTGTTAGGTCAGGACGTGCTGCTGGAGCCGTTTGGGGGGCAAGCGCTGGGACTATCTATCCAGGCGACCACCCGCATCACGTCGATCTGGGGCACGTGCATGTTGGTCGCCTTAATCGCGGCGGGCTGGCTCCAGATGCGTTTTAGCAAGCGCGGGCTGGCGCGAGTCGGCGCGTGGGCCGCGCTGATCGGATTCCTGGCCATCGCAATCAGTGGGCTGGCGATCAGCCGGGGCCTGTTCTACGGCGGGATTATGGTGCTTGGGCTGGGCACAGGTCTGTCCACCGTCGCCAACCTCTCCCTGATGCTGGATATGACCACTGCCCAGAACGTGGGGCTGTACATGGGCGCGTGGGGCGTAGCCAATGCCATCTCGCGGCTGATGGGTCAGTTGATGAGTGGCGTCGTGCGCGATCTGCTGACCAGGGCAGTCGCCAATCCGGCGGTCGCCTATGTAGCGGTGTTCGTGATCGAGGCCGCCTTCGTTGGCGCTTCGCTGATCATGTTGCGCCACGTGGACGTGGTGGCCTTCCGTCGGGCTGCATCCGACCAGCCCCTACCGTTGCCCGAACGCGCGGCTCTGCTTGGCGAGGCTGGCGATTGACAACGTGTTCCATCGGGCGGGTGGCAGCGCCCGTTTGGTGCATTCTCCTTGCGAAGCATCCCCGGCAGCGCCGGGGTTTCGCTTTTTGGGGGCTGGGCGGCCATAATCCAGGGGTCTTTGCACGCTCCACTGCAGGGAGGAACGTATGCGCGTTGATCTGATTTTGGTTCCCTATCACATGGGGCAGGAGCGCGTTGGGCCAGGGAACGGGCCGGAGCGCTATGTTGAGGGGGGAGCGGAATGGGCACTGGCCGAGGGGGGCCATCAGTCCCGGATCAAGACAGTGCTCCGCGCCCACCCGGAAGAAACCGATGAGATCGCCGCTGTCCTCGATGTGGATAAGCAGCTTGCATTGGCAGTGAGGGACTCGATGGAGAGTGGGCGCTTCCCGCTGGTGCTGGCAGGCAACTGCAACTCCGCGCTGGGCACGCTGGCGGGGATTGGGTCAGCAGAGCTAGGCATCGTGTGGTTCGATGCGCATGGTGATTACAACACGCCTGCCACCACGATCAGTGGCTGGTTCGAGGGGATGCCGCTGGCGATTGCCAATGGTCAGTGCTATCCCGACGTGTGGCAGGGGATCGGCAACCGGCGGCCCATCCGTGAGGCGAACACCATCCTGGCCGGGGTGCGCGACCTCGACCCTGGTGAGCGCGACCTGCTGGAACGGTCGGAGGTGCAGGTGATCCCTGCTGAACGGCTGCGAGCGTCGGGATCGGAGATGGCGCTGATCTCCCCCTTGACGGTGCTGCAATCTCGCGCCCGTGCCATCTACCTCCACCTGGATATCGATGCGCTCGACCCTGCTGACGCACCAGGCGTGGATTACCGGTCGCCCGGCGGGATGTCGGTCGATCAGTTGGTGCAGGCGATCGGCATGATTGGACGGCGCTTCGAGATCAAGGCGGCGGCGCTGACCAGCTTCAACCCGATGCACGATGAGGAAGATCGCACCGTGCATAGCGGCCTGCGGCTGATGCGGGCCGTCGTGGATGCCGCGGTGCGCCCAACGCTGGGATAGAATGCCCATGCTCTATAGGCGAGCCACCCTCTCGCGGAATAGCGGATTCGTGGACTCTCCCCTTCCTTGCGGTACAATCCCGGCGCGTAGTCCATGTTTAGTGAGGGTTATCTTTCATGCGAAACTTGCTTGTCACCGGCGGGGCGGGGTTCATCGGCAGCAACTTCGTGCGCCGAATGCTCGAATGGCACTCCGATATCACCATCGTTGTCTTTGACAAACTGACGTATGCCGGTAACCTGGACAACCTGGAAGCCGTTTCGCAGAACCCGCGCTACAAGTTCGTGCGTGGCGATATCTGCGACCGCGCGGCAGTGCGGCGCGCCCTGCAGGCCAACAGCATCGACACGGTGGTGAACTTTGCCGCCGAGACGCACGTGGATCGCAGCATCCTCAACCCGGACGCCTTCGTGTTGACCAACGTCCAGGGCGTCTACACCCTGCTTGACGAGAGCCGCCAGCACGGCGTCGAGCGACTACTGCACGTCAGCACCGATGAGGTGTACGGCTCGATCCCAGAGGGGTTCTTCAAGGAGAGTGACCCGCTGGAACCCAACAGCCCCTATGCTGCCAGCAAAGCCAGCGGCGACCTGATGGCCCGCGCCTACCACATCACCTACGGCATGAATGTGGTAATCACACGCGGCAGCAACACCTACGGCCCCTTCCAGTACCCGGAGAAGCTGCTGCCGCTGTTCATCACCAATGCTATCGACGGCGAGCCGCTGCCCCTATACGGTGATGGGATGCAGGTGCGCGACTGGCTTCATGTGGACGACCACTGCGCGGGCATTGATCTGGTGCTGCGCCTGGGCCAGCCCGGTGAGGTCTACAACCTGGGCGGTGAGAACGAGCGCCACAACATCGACGTGATCCGGTGGATGCTGGCGATCATGGGCAAGCCGGAGTCGCTGATCCGCCCGGTCGAGGATCGACCCGGCCACGACCGTCGCTACGCACTGGACACAGGCAAAGCTCGGGCGCTGGGATGGACCCATCACGTCACGTTTGATGAAGGGTTGGAGCGCACGATCCGCTGGTATATCGAGAATGCGTGGTGGTGGCGCAAGATCAAGAGCGGGGAGTACCGGCAATACTACGAGGCTCAGTACGGGGCACGGTTGAGAGACTAGACACCCCAGAGCACGACACGGCGAACAAACGAGAGGGCACATCGTGCAGCGACCATTGCGGGCAGTGGTATGTGGAATAATGGCAGGGTCCTGGTTGGCGGCGTTGGCAGCGTGCGGCACGATCCCCGCGCCGACGGCGGGGCCGGTGGGCGGGACGCCAGGTGAGGGCGCGGCCAGCCCATCCCCGGCAGCCACGGCGACACCTCCGCCGTTCAAATCGGAGCTAGTGCTGTGCCTGTACGCCGAGCCAGATAGGATCGTCGGCTCGACGACGTGGGTTGCGTCGGTGATCCGCCAGGCAGTGCTGCCCTCCGCCATCAGCTACGGGGACGATTATGCTGCTGAGCCGGTGCTGCTGGCCTCGCTGCCGAGTCCCGACGATGGGACGCTCGTCCGCAACGATGATGGCACGCTCACCGTGACGTTGAAGTACCGCGACGGGCTGACCTGGTCGGATGGGACGCCCTTCACAGCGGCAGACGCGCTGCTGGGGCTGCAACTCCCGCCGAGCGCCTCCGATCCCTACTTTGAGGTGGTCGAGGCGCGACAGACCGGTGATCGGGTTCTGGAAGTCACTGTCGCAGAGGGCGCGGAGTATCCCTACGTGCCGCCGCAGCCGCCGCTGCCGTCACACGCGCTGCGCGGCATTGATCTATCTGACCCTGACCGCGTAGATTACATGCGGCAGGTGAACCCCTCCCTAGGCCCCTATATCCTCGATTCGTGGGTTTTCGGCAGCCACATTCTGCTGAACGCTAACCCCAACTACACTCCCGCTCCGGCGATCCCGATGGTGCGAGTGCGCTTCATCCCCGATCCGAGCCAGATGGTGACGGAGCTAACCGCGGGTGGCTGCGACGTGGCGCTCGATGGCGATCTAGGCGTGGATCAGATTCCGGCGCTGCTCGCCGCTCAGGATGCCGGAACGGTGCGGCTGCTGGCTGTGTCGGGCAGTGTCTACGAGCAGATGATCTTTAACACGTACCCCGATCCATTCGTCGGCCTACCGCTGCTAGCTGATACGCGGGTGCGGCAGGCGTTCGTTCAGGCCATCGACCGCGCGGGGTTAGCCCAGCAGATGGCAGACGGACTCTCCCCGGCCTTGGATAGCTGGCTGCCACCTGGTCACTGGGCCTATGCGGGCGCCGGGAATCTCCCTCCGTACCCCTACGATCCGGCGGCAGCGTCGGCGCTACTCGATGCGGCAGGCTGGACGGATCAAGATGGTGACGGCGTGCGCGAGTATCATGGCGCGGGCGGTGTGTATGGCTGTAATCGCGGTGAGTGGCAGATCGCGGAGGGAACGCCCCTCACGCCACTTCTGCTGACGACCGACGATCCCTACCGCGCCTTGATCACGGAGGCGATCCGGGCCAGCCTCGCGCAGATTGGGGTGCGGGTTCAGGTGCAGCCACTGCCCGCCGAGACGCTGTTCGCGCCGGATGGCCCCATTGTGCGCCGCGCCTTCGACCTGGCGCTGCTCAGCGCGGTGACGCGGCCCGATCCGGGCGGGATCAGCCGGTGGGTTGGCTCGGATGTGTTCGTACATCCCCTTGAGCGGACGCTGGTGCATCGCTGGCAGCTTGAGGAACGCTGGTTGACCAGCGAGCAGCTCGTCGAGCGGGCTGCACCAGCCCAGATTCCGGTGCTGGAGAATGGCTACCAGGGCCAGAACTTCAGCGGGTGGTGCAATGAGCAAGCCGACATCGCCATTGTGCAGGCCAGCCGCGCGCTGAGCATGGCGGAACGCCAGGCAGCCTATGTCCAGCATCAAACATGGTGGGCCGCCGATCTGCCGACGCAACCGCTGTTCGCGCGGCCCCGCATCGCGGCCAGCGCGATGTACGTGTGCGGGATTGTCCCCGGCCCGCATGATGTGCTGACCTGGAATCTCGGCTCATGGTACTTCGATAAGTCGGGGGTGTGCGGCGGATGACCGTCTACTCCCCCTTCCCCAGCGCGGCGCAGCCGAGCGGGTGGGAGAGGGGCTGTGGGGGTGAGAACCTTGCACGATTTCGATGCTCAACGGGCGCGCGGTGAGAGCGGCGAGGGAGTCCTCGACCGCTTCTTCGAGGCGCGTGGCCACTTGATCCAGCAAGCGACGCGCGGCCAGCAGCTCAACGGTATTGACCGGGTGTTTGTCAGGGACGGCAAGGTCGCCTACGTCGAGTACAAGACCGACTACCGTGCCCACGAAACAGGGCATGTCTTTGTTGAGACGATCTCGGTCGATACAGACGATACAGCAGGCTGGGCATACACCAGCGGGGCGGATTTCCTGGTGTACTACATCCCCGCGCTGAAGAAAATCATGGTCATGCCACTGGAGACCCTGCGGAAGCTGCTGCCAGGCTGGGCCAGGGCGTACCCGACGCGCCCAGCCCAGAACCGGGAGTACGCCACACACGGCATCCTTGTGCCGCTGGCCGAGTTCGAGGCGCACGCGACGCAGGTGTTCACCACCAGCGCGGTCTAGTCGCGTTATGGGTCTAGCCCCTCGATCCCCGAACCCACCTCGGCCAGGCCCAGCGGAACTCCCAGTGCCGCGATGTGGCACTCCTCGCAGGCAGGGAAGACCACGTTCTGCACGTCGATGAACCCCATCTGCTCCGACCCCGGCGTGCTGACGTGCGCCGGGTGGCAATCCACGCACAGCAAGGTCGATTCCTCGACGGGCTGCAAGCCCGCTTCGAGCGCGGGCTGGAATAGCTCCGCGTTCTCCTGCGGCGTGGTGAGCGTCCCGCCGCGCTGCCACACTTGGTAAGCCAGCGGCAGCTTGTTGTGGTAGTGATTCGGGAAGCCGACCACCAACAGCGACCCGGCGTGGCACTTGATGCAGCTTTCGGTCAGCAGCACCGGCACTTCGATGTGCGTCTTTTCGATGGATGGGTCGGGCGCACCGAACAGGTAGATCGCCGTATCCCGCGCGCCGAGGGTCAGCGCCGTCGCGCGGTGGATCGCCCCCTCGTCCCCCCGGTGGCAGTCGATGCAGCGGAAGGGCCTCCGGTGTGGCAGGTCGGCGGGATCGGCCAGGTAGTGGGCGCTGGATAGGTCTGTGACCGGCTCGACGCCTGCCAGGGCGAACTGCGCTCGGTTGTAGTAGGTGCGCTCTGGGACCACGTGGCACGACGCGCAGAAACGGTCGCTCTCTTCCAGCGCCGAGACGGTCAGGACTGGGATGGCAGCCAGGATCAGCAGAAGCAACGGAGCCAGGATCAACAGCCGCCCAGTTCGGCGTGGGGTCGAAGCCTCCACCTATGATTCCTCCGGCGGCTGGGCATTGTAGGCCAGGCTATGGATCGCGTCTGTGCCGTCGGGGTAGGCGGACTCGAGCATCTCGCCGAGGCGAGACTGGGTGAACCCAGTTTCGTCGGTGGCGCGCACCGCCACGCGGAACGCGCCCGTGCGCTCCGGCGTCCAGGTTGTCCACCACATCGTCCAGGCCAGCGGCGAGGGGCCTTCCAGCAGGTCGCATGGCTGCCATGGCCCATCATCGACGCTGACCTCGACGGCGATGATGCGGCGCTTGCCCGCGTAGGCCCAGCCTTGCAGCGCAAACGCCCCCGTGACGGTTGAGAGGTTCTCCGGCAGGATGATCTGGGAGTTGGTTTTGACCTCACATACGTCACTCCAACCGTGATGCTCCCAGTATCCCTGGTAGCGGTCGGGGATGAACTCAATGCGCTGGATCCACTTGGGCATCTTCTGTCCATACAGTCCCGGCATCATGATCCGCAGCGGGTAGCCATGCTCGTGGGTGAGCGGCTGGCCGTCCATCGCATAGACCAGCAACGTATCCTCCTGGAGAATCCACTCCAGGTCGATGGAGGTCATATAGCGGTCAGCAGCGGTGAACTTGGCCCGGATCGCCTCCGGCTGGATTCCAGCCTCGTCCAGCAGCGGCCTGAGGCGGCAGCCTGCCCAAGTCTGGTTGCCGATCAGGTTGCCACCGACGGGGTTGCCAATGCACTCCAGAGTCCGCATCACCTCCACTGGCTCGAAGGCCAATACATCTTCGTAGCTGAGGGTCAGCGGGCGATCCACCAGCCCATCGATAGTGAGCGACCAGGCCGCCGTGTCAACAGGATCGGGCAGCACGTTCCAGCTTTGCACGTAGAAGCGATCCACGGGGGTGATCAGCGGCTGGCGGCTGACGATCAGATCGCTATGATTCGGGTCAGGGACAGTGAAGTTGAACGCTTGCGCCCGGCGTCCGTCGGCGGCGGAGTCTCCGCCGGGGCTGCCAGGGGTGGTACGGAAATCCGGCGGGACGAGGGTGGGTACGGTGTGAGGGGCTTCCCTGCTGCCCAGCGGTCGGCAGGCGGCGATCAGCGTTGCGCCCGCCGTGCCCGTCACCAATAGCAGGAAGTCCCGGCGTGAGATAGGCGCGGACATTGAGGGCCTCGATGTATCCCTTTGGCGAGATAGAGGGGATTATACAGGAAAATGCCAGTGGATTTCACATAGCGTGGGGGCTGATCGCCTACAAGAGAAGCAATCGGCTATTGAGCGAGCGAGGCGGGCCATCCACCCTATGCTGACTGCTTCACCCGGCGCGATGCCCTTCCAGACAGGTGACCCCGTCCATCCCCACGATGGCCCCATGGCGCACCCCGGCGGGCAGGTCGAGGCGGTCGCCGGGTTCCAGCTCGATGGCACGGTCGCCCTCATCGGGCAGGGTGAACCAGATGCCGCCCTCGAGGCAATAGATCACCTTGTGGTAATCATGGGAGTGGACAGGGTAGCGGTAACCGCTGTCGTTGGCCCACATGTAGGGTGAGAGATTTTCCGCCTGCATCAGTGCGCGGATCGCCTCCTCAGTGGGTGGCTCTGTGTGAGGCCAGGGGGTGTGAATCACATCGGACATGGGCACAATCTCCGTCTGGGTAGGGCACAGCCATGCCCCTACCAATCGGTGTGGGCCAGGCACTTCTTCATCGCCCAGCAGGTCTCTTTGACCTCGTGCTGCCTGCCGTCGGGATCGGTGTAGAACCAGTGGCTCTCCTCCTCGCGGAAGATGCGGTAGCCTAGCCGCTCGTATAAGGCGCGGGCGCGTGAGTTGGTCTGCGCGACGGCGATGGTGGCGATCAGGTAGCGACGCTCAATAAGCATAGCCTCAGCAGAGCGGATCAACCGCGTGCCGATGCCGCGCCCCTGGAAGGCGGGCATCACGTGAAGGGAGTACAAGTAACCGCGCGTCACCCCATCAGCGTAGGTCAGGTTTCCCGCGCATAACTGCACGAACAGGCGTCCCACCGGATAGCCGCCCACATCGGCCAGCAACATCAATCGTTCTCCCAGCAGCATCTCCTGGTAAGTCTTGTGGAAGAGGGCACGCAGGCCCCATGTGTGCTCGTCCCATTCCAGGCGGGGCAGGTCGTCCATCTCCGCGTGGCGAATCGTCACTGGAAGGTCCATGTAGGCAACAGCTTGGGTAGCGAACTGGCGGCTCACAGAAACTCCGGGGAGGTTAGACTGAGCTACTCTTCACCATATAGCCAATGCCGTGAATGGTGTGGATATAGACCGGTCGGCTGGAATCCGGCTCCAGCTTGGCCCGCAGGTTGCGGATGTGCGCACGAACCAGGTCGGGGTCGCCAGCGCCGTGCGGGTACTCCCATACTTTGTCCAGCAGGTCGCGTACCGAGTGGGCCTGATCGGGCGCACTCATCAGGTGATGCAGCAATCGAAACTCGGTTGAGGTCAGTTGGATGTTCTTGCGTTCCGGGGTTGAGACCTGGAACTTGTGTTGATCAAGGGTCAGCCCGCCGACCGAGATCACCTCCGCAGTATGGCTAGCGGGCGAGCTTCGACGCAGCAGGGCGCGTACCCTGGCGTTCAGTTCGTCCAACGCAAACGGTTTGGTCAGGTAATCGTCGCCGCCAGCGTCCAGCCCGCGCACCACGTCATCGGTGCGCCACTTGGCGCTGAGGAACAGGATCGGGATGGTTCTGTACTGGGGATGCTGGCGCAGCTCCTCGCAGAAGGCCAGACCATCCATCTCCGGCATCATGATATCCAGCACGATGAGGTCGGGAGGTGTCTTCGTGATGACCTCCCGCGCCTGGGCTGCGGATTCAAGCAGCATGACGGTGTGCCCTTCGCGGCTCAGGGCGCGCCACACTGTGCCGAGCACTTCGGTATCATCATCCACGATGAGGATCGTCGCCATTGCTGCGTCTTCCCTCTGCCCGGTTCATGGCCGGAAGGAACACCCTGACCAACGTCCCTACACCGGGGGCGCTGGTCAGGTGAATCTCGCCGCCGTGCTCCCGGACGATCTGCTGGCAAATGTACAGCCCTAGCCCTGTGCCCTTCCCGCGCGGTTTGGTGGTAAAGAATGGGTCGAAGACCCGCTCCTGGTCCTCTAAGGGGATGCCTCCCCCGTTGTCGTGCACACTCACCTCGACCATTTTACCATCTTCGCTCAGGCTCGATTGCAACCGGATCGCGCCCCGGCTGACCCTGGCTTGCACGATGGCATCGCGGGCGTTGATCAGCAGGTTCATCCAGATGTCTTCAAGCTGGCCGGGGTTGCTATTGACAGGGGGTAGGCCCTCTGCCAGATCAACCTCGAGCGTGATGCCGTTCTGGGTGATCTGCGGCTCCAACAGGATCAGCGTCGCCCGGATCGTGCCGTTGATGTTCAACGGGGAGATCGTATCGTCACCCCGGGCCATTGCCAGGACGCGCTCGACGACCTGTTTGGCACGCTGGCCTGCCCGCAAGATGGCCTGAGCAGAGGTGCGCTCAGGCCGATCTTCCCCGATGTCCTGCACGAGCATCTCGGCATCGGCCAGGATGGTGGTCAGCGGGTTGTTGATCTGATGGGCAATGACCGCCGAAAGCTCGCCCAGCACTGAGAGGCGCGCCGCCCGCACTAGTTGCCCCTGCATGGCGGCCTGCTGCTCCAGGCTGCGCTGAAGGTCGCGCACCAGGCGGGCATTTTCCAGTGCGACGGCAGCCTGATTGGCCAGGGCACGGGCCACCGCCACCTCTCGCCCTGAAAACGTGCGGTTCACATTGAGGTCGTAGAGCTGAACCAGGCCCGCTGTCGTGCCTCGGAAGGCCAGCGGGAGGGCCAGCAGCGCGCTCACCCCCACCTCGTCGAACAGCGCGCGCTCCTGGGGGTGGAGAAGCTCGTCGGTTGCGCGCAGCACAGCCACGCGCTGCTCCTGCAGCACGATGCGCAGCGTTGGCAGCCGGTTGGCATCCAATTCTGGCCTACCCTGTTCGAACCAGATTCCCGCGCCGAAGGCCAGCAGCCGGGTGAGCGAGGTGGGGTCCTGCTCCCTGCCCACGTATAGGGTGCACCAGTCCGCTCCGGCGGCGCTGAGAAGATGGCGGGCGCTCTCCTGGAGCCGCTTCGGCTCGACCATCCGCCTGCTGCTCAGCAGCAGCGCAGCAGTGTCCAATGCGGCGCGCACACTTTGCCCCACGGTAGGCGCTCCAAACGGCTCCGCGAGATGAACGTTCGACAGCTCGGCCAGCCCCACCAGCCGCCCTTCGTGCTGAAGCGGCAACACCATCAAGCGACGGCAACTCAGTGCAGCGAGGCTGGATCGCTGGGCCTCGTCGACCGCGCTATCCCAGGCTGCGGTGCACGGCTTGCCCGATTGGAGGGCGCGCCGGTGAAGCGGGTGTGTCTTGAGATCGAGGGGGCGGCCATCGTGGGGGGGCCAGACCGCCGACCGGTATTCCGCCAGCCTGCCGATCCTTCCCGTAGGGGGGTCCCAGTCGGAGATGATGCACCAGTGGGCCTGGAGGGCGCGCATCAGGTGGCGTGCCACTGCGTCCAGTACACGCCCCAGGTCGAGTGACGAGGATACTGCATCGGCTGATTCAACCAGCAGGCTGAGTTCGAGCGTTCGGTCCAGCGCCTGTTGGTACAGCAACGCATTCTCGATGGCGATGGCGGCATAGCCGGCCAGCCCAGCCAGCACATCCTGATCCTGCCAGCCAAATGGCCCCGCTTTGTCCCCAGCGACCGCGATCAACAGGCCGATGGTCTTTTCCTTGGCTATCAGGGGTACATACAGCCGCGAGTCGTCGGCATCCTGCTTGAGGCCGAAGTTTCGCAGGCTATCACCAGGGCGGACGAGCAATGGCTTCCGCTGGGCAGCGACGTAGGGGATGAGTGGATCGATGCTTACATCGGCGTGCGTCGGTTCGCGGTATTCCCCCCCCTGTGTGGCTGTGTGGATCGTGACTTCACCGGTCTCGGCGTCGAGCAGGGCAATCCGGGCCTCCTGGCTGGGGGTCAGACGCAGCGCGGCATCGAGGATCCTGGAAAGCAGCTCTGGCAGGTTGAGCACCGCACTGAACGATCTGCTCAATTCAGTGAGCAAGCCGAGGTCTGCCTGGCGGTGTGTAGACGGGGGGGCCTCTGCCATACGCTGGTTGTGATCCCTTCCTCGTGTTTCATTATATAGCCGCCCGAATGAGGGGCGCTAATCGCGGGCGGCGCTGCGTCCGGTCGGGCAGGTTCCATCTGGGCTAACGCGGTAGATGGTCAGCGGGCCAAGGCCGGTATCCGAGACATAGCCGGCCTGATCAGCGTTCCACACTGGGCAGAAGTGGGGGCTGGCGAGCATAGTCGTGTAGGCATCGCTCCAGCGCGGAAAGGCGATCAGATATTCGGCCCGGTGGCTCAGAATAAACGCGGTGAGGCCCTCCGCATCCCCCATCCAGGGAACGACCTCCGGCGAGACCAGCCCGGCCAGATCGACCAGCGGGCGGGAAGCGTAGTAACCCAACGCGCCGATGTCGTGCGCGGCGATCACGCTGTCCGGCGACGTGTGGTCACGCACCCAGCGCGCTGCCTCCACCATCTCGCGCTCGATGAAGCGCACGTCGCGTGCATAGGCGGGTGCGCCGAGCGCCACCGCTACCAGTGGGAACAACACGGCCAGGGAAACCATCCAGGCCCGGCTGGCGACGCGGGTCAGGGTGCTCGGCGCGAAGGGACGGGCCAGGCGCAGCACGCCACGGCTCCCGTAGATGACGATCAGTGGGATGACGGGGATCGCATAACGCCCATGTTGGTATGTCACCGGCAGGCGAGCAGCATAGGCTGCCAGATGCAACAGGACCCACAGCCAGGGCGCCAGCGACACCGGATCGCTACGCTGCCGGATTTCGTGAACCAGCTCATAGATCAGGCCCGGCAGCAGAAGGGCCTGCGCACCGACCAACGGGGCGGTCGCCTGCTGGGAAAGCCGTTGTAGGAATGGTTGCTGCCACAATGCGGCGTACTCCATTTGCTTGGCGTAGAATGTGTTGGGCCACCACTGCCCGCTGATCAGGTGATTAGCAGTGAGGAATGGCACGAGTACCAGCCCCAATCCGATCCCAGCCAGCAACCCCCATCCCAGCCGCCGCCACCACGCATCGTGGACAAGCAGGCCGTAGATACCAGCAGCAGCCAGGGCCAGTATGCCTTCTGGGCGGGCCAGCATCAGCAGCCCGCCCCATAGTCCAACCAGCAGCCCATCCTGTGCCCGATGGCCCACCAGCGCGGGATCGTGCCTGCGCAACCAAGCCCAGAACCACACAACCAGCGCAGTGAACAACCCTGTCTCCATGCCCGACGCCGCTGCCCAGATCAGGTGCCATTCCAGTGACACCGCCAGCCCGACGATCAATGAGGTGCGCAGCGGATCGTCCTCGAACAGCCGCGCCGCGCCGAGTGCCGTGCCGATCAGCGCCACCAGGCCAAGACCCTGTGTCCACCAGAAGGGATTCAGGCGAAGGAGATAGGCAGGCGTGACCAGCAAAGTCCACAGCACCGAGGTTGAGCCGGTGCTGGGCACGCCCGGCACGAAGGCCCACTGCCCGGTCGTTGCCAGGTTGCGAGCGTAGGTCTGGTAAATCCAGGCGTCGTCGAGGGGAAAGCCGAATCGCCCCACGTTGAGGCGGGCGACGATCAGATACACTGCGTGCGCCGCGAGGCACGCCAGAACGATCAGCCAATCGCGGAGGCGGGGGGTGAGCTTCGGCCTGCGTGGGGTCTCCACGGGAACCTACGATCTGGTTGTAGCGTTCTATAGATGAATATGATGATGCGAGCATCACCATGGCTTGACGAAAGGGTACCCTAACTATGTCCAGAATGCGATTCATGCTCCTTGTGCTAGGCTTTGCGTTGCTGGCTGGGTGCTCATCCGCTGCCACGCCACTGGAGCCTGCCGGCCCGCCGACCCTGGACCCGAACAGCCCCGTGACTTCCAACGATACGCCGTTGCCGCCCATTGAGCCAACGCCGCGTGTAGGTGAGTGGATTATCAGTGAAGCGATGGTCGAGAGCGTGGAGCTTGTGTTCCTCGAATCGTTCCCCTTGCAGATTCACGCCCTTGTGCGCGGCGTGCTGGGCGATGGTTGCACGGAGTTGGATCAGGTCACCACGACGCGCCAGGGGAATACTTTCACCATCCGCATCACCACGGCCCGGCCCGCTGATGCCGTGTGTACTCAGATTGCTGCCCTGTTTGAAGAAAACGTACCACTGGATGTGTACGGCCTGCCCGCAGGCACGTATACGGTGGATGCGAACGGGGTAACCGCGACATTCACGCTGGATCAGGACAACACACTTGATCCGCCACCAGGCGGCTCCGATCAGGGTGGGGGGAGCGACCCGGCTGGCCCATCCAGTGGGAGCGGGGGCGTGCAGACCGGCTTGGCGAATGTGACCGATGTGGAGGTGCATCCAACAGCAGCGCCGCCTTCCGCTGAGGTGATCATCCGAGGCTGGCTGCCCAACCCGTGCGTTCAGATCAGCGGCATCACAGAGACGTACAGGGGCGGCAGTGTGTTCCAGATCGTGGTAGAGACGAACGAGCCGACTGGTGTGGCCTGCATCCAGGTGATCCAGGAGTTCGAGACGAGTTATACGCTTCAGCAGATACCAGGTCGCGGCACGTACACCCTGCTGGTGAATGATTTCGCCACCCAGTTTACCATCCCCTGATTTGAAAGCGGGGGAGAGGAGGCAGGCACTGACTCGCCTGGTCGTTCAGGGCGCGATGCGGTAAAGATATACCGGCCCTGAGGCACTTCCGAAGGTCTTCAGCAGCGCCAGTCGTTCGGATTCAGGCCCGTCTTCATACAAAGGGATCAGCGGTGCGGCAACGTTCTGGTCCACCACCAAATAGCTAACTCGGTAGGCGTCAGCGGCGCGTAGCAGCATGGTCTCGTCGCCAGAAGGGAGCGGAACCCCGCCATGCCCGGTGTGCCAGTAGAAGCCCGGCGGGTTGTTGACCATCACCGGCGTGGTGGGGGAAACGCCCATTTCGTCAAGCGCAGCCCCGATCTCTCCGTACACGGCATCCGCCTGGTTCCAGGCGATCTGCCCGCTGAACGGCAGGCCGATCACACTTCGCGCCACCAGCCAGAGAGTGAGCGCCAGCGCAAAGACGGTTGCTGCACCGCTGAAGACCTTCCGTGCATTGGCTACATTCCATCCTGAACGTCGCTGTGCTACCCAACGGATCGCGTCGTTAAGCCCCGCCGCGCCCGCTGCCATCAGGAACGGCACCAACGCCGCGCCGGAATGAAGCCAGCCCCCCCGCACACCCGGCAGGGTGAAGGCGAATGTCATCGCCACGAACAGCGCTGCGCCGTACAGCGCTGCCGGAAGCAGCCACTCCTGCCGCCAGCGCCTCCCCAAGCCGATCAGGGAGAAGGGGGTCATAAATATCAAATTCTGTGCGCCTACGAACGTCGCCAGATTGCCCAGCAACGCGGCCCCCTTGGCGCGCAGGATGACGGGCAGCCCGGCAGCGAGGTAGCGGGCAGGGGTCAGATGGGCCGGATAGCTGAACAGATCGTTGTAATCGATCAGCCACAGGGTGCTTAGCCCGCCCGGCGGCTGCACGCTGCCAAACACAGCGATGTTCCGCGCCAACCAGGGGGCCATGACCAGCAGGTAAGTCAGAAGACTGAGCGCGACGTTAACTTGCCCCCGTGAGCCTCTCGTCGGTTTCAGAGGAAGGGCAGCAGGGGGGAAACTGGCGATGAGCGCCACCACCCCGATCACCAGCACACCGTCCGCCCGCGCGAGGTGCGCCAGCGCGGCGCACCCACCGGACAGCGCCCACGCGATCCGCCGCCCTGTCACGCGGCCCCACGAGGCCAACGCCAGTGCGCCTGCTGCTGCCGCCGCGAACGGCGTGAAGGATTCGGTCAGCGCCCCGTAGATCACGTAGTAACCGCTGAAGATGGTCAGCAGCCCGGCCAGCAGCCCGTACCGGCGCTCGCCGAGGCGCATTCCCACTATGTAGGCGATCAACGGCAGGATCGCCGCCAACAACACGAACGGAATCTGGGCAGCATCGAAGGGGGGCAGCGCTGGGAAAGCCACCATCCCCAGGGCGGCGATCATGGAAGGAAGAGGTTGCCAATAAGCGAAGGCGGGTGTGGGCAGGGCCGGTGGCGCGGCGGCATAGTTCCACAGATACGGCTCGGTCAATGGACGGCCTCGTGTCAGCCAGGCGACGAACCATGTTCCGCCGTTGGCATAGTAGTAAGCATCGGTGTAGCCGGGGCTGGAAGTCAACGCCGCTACCGCCCCGTTCACAACCAGGCCCAGGGCAAACAGCAGCAGGAGGTCACCCATCCGTTGGCTCACGGCGCAGGCTCGCGGTGAAGCTGGTAGAGGGTGTACGCGCCGTATCCCTCCCATATCAGGGTCATCTCTTCCTCGCGCAGCCGATCCAGCATCTCGAGGTCGGCCTGGGTCAGCGGCTCGTGACCCTCTTCGTAGTACAGGAAACGCCAGCCGCTCTCGAAGATCAGGACGTGGCTGATCCCTTCGGCCCGCCAGCGCGCGGCGATGCGGGCCGGATCAGGCTCGATCTGCCGGTCGTGCCACCACTGGTTGATCAGCGAGTCGGGGACGCAGCGGCGGATGCAGTAGAAGATGCGCGGTTCCCATAGCGTCAGAACGCGGGCGTCTTCCGGCAGCGCGTTGATCTGCTGCATTGCGGCGTAGTGCGTGCCGAGGTGTTGCAGCAGGTAGTCTTCCTCCGGTTGCAACCCGGCCACGACTGGCAGCGGAGCGCTCCCGGCGACTGCAATCGAGGCGCTGAGCAGCGCCACAGCAACGGCGATCAGCACCGCCGCCTGCGCCACCTTCACCAGACCGGCGGCTTGGCTGACCTCCTCACCCAGGCCATCCAGCCCCAGCGCGCCAACCAGCGCCAGCGCCGGGAAGAGGGGGAACAGCAGTCGGGTCTGGGCCATAAACCAGGAAGTCGCCGCCCCGGCCAACCACGCCAGGTAAGGGGGGAGGCTGAAGATCAGCAGCCCGACGATCAGCGCTCGGTCCGATGGGGGGCGTCTGTGCCAGTTCACCGCTGCCAGTGGCAGCAGCCCGATCAACAGCGGGCCGCTGGAAGCCATGTATGGCCCCAGCCCCTCCCGCCCATAGACGGTGGCTTCCAGCGGGAAGGTAATCAGGGAGCGCAGGCTCAGCCCCGTGCCGGGGCGCAGGTAATACCACTGGTCGAGCGCGTCGAACCCAGACGTGCCCCACACAAATGGGGCGACCGGATTGCCATCGAGCAAGGCATTCTTGATCAGCCAGGGCGCGAAGGCGATCAGCGCAACGCCCGCCACCATGCCGATACGCTGCACTGCAGCGCCAAACCCCTCGTGGCGGCTGAGCCAGGCCGACAGGGCGGCGATCCCCAGCGCCGCGCCCGCTGAGGTGTACTTGGTGCTCATCGCCAGCCCGGTGAACAGGCCCGACCACACCAGAAGGCCATAGCGTCTCCCCTGCCCGATCTCGCCAAAGGCTTGTAGCATGACCAGCGCGGCGAAGGTCATCGCCATCTGCGCCAGGTCGTTGTATGGCCAGCCAAACTCACCCCACACCGAGGCCCCAGCTAGCAGAATCGCCGCCGCCAGCCAGCCCGCGTCAGGATGGCGCAGGCGGCGCGTCAGGCCAAGCAGTGACAGCAGCAGCAACATGCCGAACGCCCAGTGCAGCAGCGCGGCAGCCTGGGGCCGGGCCAGGATCAGCAACCACAGATACAGCATCTCAGTGAGCTGCGGGAAGCCGAGGAAATGGTTATGCGGGATGCTGATGATGCGCCCGGCTTCCAAATAGGCGCGCGGCCCGGCAAGGTGGTAGGTCAGCGCATCCCACTTGGTGGGCGGGGCCAGAGACATCAACAGGGCCAACCCCAGCAGTGCCAGCACGGCGACTCGCAACCAGCGCGTGAAGCTCGCAGGTGAAGGCCCAAAATACAACGGCAGCCACTCTCGCGCCTCCCCGATCCAGCGCCGCACGGGGCGATGGAGGATCGCCAGCACAGCCAGCGTCGCCAGCCAGCCGATCCAGCGCGACGGCAGCCATCCAAGCAGGCCGAGGCAGAGCACGGCGAGACTGATCGCGCCCAACCCGGCCAGCGCGCGCAGCGCCAGGCGCTCCAGCCCGGAGAGGCGTGGCAGATCGCGCATCGCCAGCGTGCCGACCCCGCCCCCCGCCAGCACCAATAGGGCAACAGCCAGTCCGTCGAGGAACACGCGGCCTAGCGCCATCAGTGTCGCGGTTGGCAAGGGCGGCTGGGCGATCAGGCTGCTGAGCGTCAGCGCTGCCAGCCAGACCACCGCGACTAGCAGACCCAGCCGGGCGCGGCTCATGGGCTGGCCTCGCGGCGTGGCCGCCATGATAGCGGGGCTCCTGCCGGGTCGCTGCTGATGCGGTGGCAGGCAGCCAGCAGCCCGATCAGGAAGGCGGTGCGTAAGGCCACTGTGAGATATAGCCCATGCCATAGGCCACGCGACAGCAGCACCGGCCATTCCAGGAAGTTGATCACGCTGAAGACCACCGCGGCTAGGACGCCTGTGCGGTTGGGGAAGAGCAGCAGAAGCAATGGCAGAATCATCGCCATCCACTGGGGACTCCAGCCCTTTGACCATAGTAGGAAGACGCACCACGTCAGGCCAAAGAAGGCGACCAGCGTGCGGTCGGTACGGCGCACGGGCCGTGTAAACAGGAAGGCATATAGCCCCCCAAAGGCCACCAGCGTCAGCCAGCCAGGGATAGCGGGCGGGTTGCCTAGCATGATCCCCGCGCGCGCCGGGTCGAGCCGCTCCGCCACCGGGCCGAAATTGCCGGTGGCGAAGTTCCCGTCGATCAGCGCCCAGACTGTCTGCCAGCTCGATTTGCGGGCCTGCGCCAGCAGCGAGGCCAACGCATAGGGTGGGCTGATCAGCAGGAAGGGCAGGTAGGCCAGTGCCCCTAGGGCGGCGGTGATCCCGGTGTAGCGTGCGGCCTGTTTAAGCGGTCTGAACCGCCATACCACCGGAACCAGCAGACCAGGCATCACCTTGAGCAGCGCACCAGCAGCGATGGCTATCGCTGAGCGGGCTTCCCGTCCTTCTAGCAGCCACCACAGCCCCAGTAGCATACACAGTGCCGTGAGCGCCTCGAAGTTCCACATCAGGAACACCAGCGGCGCGCCGAGCAGCGCGTACGCCCAGGCGAGGTCCAGCCCGACTGCCGGGCCGTACAGCCGGGAGCCGAGGCGATGCATCAACCACAGGTTACCGGTATCCGCAGCCAGGGTGATCAGCGCCCAGGCATAGAAGTAGGCCTGATCCGCCGCGCCCAGCCAGGCGATCAGAAGCTGATGCAGCCCCAGGTTCAGGTAGGCAAACAGCGGTGGGTACTCCACCCAGTAGCCAATCAGCGGCAGCCGCCCCGTCAGTGGCGTGATCTCCGCCACACGGTAGAAGTTCAGCAGTTCGCCGAACTGCATCAGCCCGCCCGGCTCGCGGGCCAGCAGAACGGTCAATCGCAAACCCACGAAGAGGATGACCAGCGCCCGGAGGTGGCGCAGCGCTGAGGTCGGGGCAGGCTCGCCCTCGCCTGTCAGACCCTCATCGTTCACGCGCTGCCTCCCGGACAAAGATGACAGCCAGGTTGTCCTGGTAGACCCGCTCCCATCCCTCTGATAGAGCCAGCACCCCGGCCAGCGGGCTGGTGCGCTCGATCAGGACGCTGTTGATCCCCGCCGCGTCGAGGTTGGCCTCCCAGCCTTCCTGGGCGAGAGCGGTGCTCAGGTAGATGCCCAGCAGGTCATCGCCATACAGATCGGTGCGCCCATCCACGTATACCGGGTAATCACGCGCGGTCCAGATCAGGTAGCCACCCCAGTTGTAGCTGTTGAAGATCGGCCCCGGCAGATGCCGCTCCTGCAGGTAGGCCACTGCTTCGACTGGCATAGTGTCGCGGCGTGCTGCATCGATTCGAGCCGGCTGGAGGGCATAGACGATCTTGCCTATGCCTGCGCCCAGAATGACTATCAGCAGCAGCCAGTTGAGCAGCACAAACCCAGCGGACGGCGGCAGGCGGCTCCAACGCAGGCGGTAGCCGCGTGCCCGTAGCCATGCCTCTGTGTGCCCGCTGAGCACCGGCGCGGCAACGATGGCAAAGGTTGGGAAGTTGCGACCGGCCAGCAGCGCGCTGTAGGCCGTCCCGCCGACCATCACCGAATCGCGCCAGCTCAGCCGCTTCGGCGAAACGCCTGCCGCTGCCAGCGTGCCCAGCAGCAACCAGATGAACGGCCATGTGTAGCGCTGGTGGAAGTTCGGTGAGGCCCATTCCTGGATGTAATCGCGTAGCGCGCCGATGCCCACCGTGCGGAATGGGTACAGCAGCATCGAAGGGCCGTACGGGTTGAAAGAGATGGCTGCCGCCGCTACCAGCCCGACAACAGCGATGCGAAGAGCAGGCTTCAGGGTGGGGTGAGTGGCTGGATCGGCGTCTGGGTTGCGGGAGGCGTCGGGCAAGGCGCGCCCCAACAGCCAATGTGCACCCTCCCCCAGCGCGGCCAGCACCATCAGGATGAAACCGATGGCGAAACCGCCGTGCAGATTGGCCCACAGCGCCATCAGCGGGGGGATGATCCACAGCCGATCCACGCCCCGCCTAGAATGCAACCACAGCAAGTACAGAACAGCCGCGCTGAGGAAAAACGACATCATCTGCGGGCGCGGCGACCAGAACACCGCTGCTACCCCTGTCGCCAGCACCAACACGAACGCTTTGACGATGGGGTCGCCTTCCATCTGTAGGTAGACCAGCGCCATCCCGGCGGCGGCGAGAATTCCGACGTACAGCGCCAGCCCCACATCGCCCAGCGCAACGTAGCAGGCATACAGGATAATCTGGGAGAGCCACGAATGGTTGATCCAGGGCTGCCCGGCGCGGGAGTGCGAGAACAGATCAACCTGCAGCAGCGCTCGGTGCTGCACCTGCCACTCCCCGGCCCGCAGGTGCCATAGGGTGTCGCTATCCAGCGGCGCGCGGACGGCGATGACGAACACCGCCGCGATGGTGAGGACGATCACCAGCCGTTCCAGCGTCAGTAAGCGAAAGAACCTGGCCACCGCATATCCTTACCGCTGATCGTCGAAGGGGCCGATCTCCTCCGGCGTGACGTGTCGGGTGAGGTCGTAGAAAACCGTATACGGGCCGATGTGCCCCTCGCGGTACGATACACCCAGCGTCGTGAAGCGCTGCCGCAGCACCTCGTCCAGCGCCGGAAGGTTGCTCGTCACGTAGACGACGCGATCCGCCGCCGCCACCGCCTCGGAGTAGGGTGGGTAGCGGTCGTCAAGGCTGGTATAGCTCAGATCGGCCTTATAGGGCAAGCGCGGGGAAAACACAATGCGCTCGTGGGTCAGGAAGGCGAAGCGGAAAGTGACCCACGAGTTGCTGTAACCCCGATCGGCGCCAATCGAATCGAGGAAGTCGATCAGGGGAGCGTCGTACTCGTGGGGCAGGTGGGAGATCAGGTCGAACTGGGTAGTCAGGCCCGGCGGGTTGTGGATCATCGCCTGGAGGTTGCCCCACAGGTTGAAGCCGAGGATCAGCGCCAGCAATGCGGCTAACGCGCTACCTTGAAGCGCTGGCCTGCGACTCAGCAAGGCCCTCTGCTTGAGGCGGGCCAGCCAGTCGCCAGTGAGAATGGCCAGCGGAGGGTAAAGGTGAACCAGATAGCGCCCGGTGGGATCGTTGCCGAAGCGGGTGAACACGAAGGCCCCGATCACCAGCCCCCAACCTCCGATCAGAGTCAGCAAAGCCATCCGGCGTTCGGCTGGCTCCGCCGCCGAGAGTGCGCGGCGAGTGGCCTGCCACAGTACGACGACAGCCACACCGCTGACCAACAGCCCTAGCGGCAGGCCGATCCAGTCTACCGACCAGGGTGGTCGCAGGCCCACCAGCGCGGGCAGGTTGAACAGCACCAGCGACACGATCCGCTGGCCGATCACCCCCAGGCCATTGGTGGGCACTTCGGCTACCCGCGCGCCCGTCAGTTCAGCCACCACGGCTGCCGCGCTGCCGTTGATCATTGCCCACCACCAGGGCATAGAGCCAAGCAGAAAGCCGAGGGCCGTAGCCGCGCCACCCTGCCAGGGGAGAGCCTGCGCACGTGTGCTGTGCTGTCCGTTTGC
>Ga0129299_1000649_pt1 | contig 22491 bp, 12 predicted proteins | sample ConPoolayeCmetaG_FD_94477 | JGI IMG/M metagenome (GOLD analysis project Ga0129299, IMG submission 94477) | Hot spring microbial mat communities from California, USA to study Microbial Dark Matter (Phase II) - Cone Pool mat layer C metaG ...
ACTGAACAGGCCTGCGTCAACTGGATCAAACGGTTCATCTTGTTCCACCACAAACGCCACTCCCCCAGGAAATGGGCGCTCAGGAAGCAGTGGCCGCCGCTTGATGGAAGCGCTCCGCTTTCTATCGTTTTGATCGACTGGCTCTCCAGCATCGCAGCGCGGTTCCGCCTCTCGCCCCGATGCACGGCGCACGTCCATTCGGAGCGTATCGGTGCGCCGCGCCCGGGTCGCGTCCTTTCGCCAGCGACGAACGGAAGGATAGACCATCAGCCATGGCGGGACGTCGTGGGGAAGCATGCACCAGGCGCATCCACGCCGCACAATGGGGACGATGGCATGCACCATCCCGCGGGAGAATCTCCCATCCGTGCTTTCTTTCCTCCGGCGCGCCTTGACAATCATCTCTAAATAGAGTAACATTGACACTAACAGGCGAAACGCCGATTTTTATTTCAGACGGGAATAGTGTAAAAATGACACTAAATCTCTCTCTCCACCCCGACATCCTCGACGCCATTCGCCGCGCGCTCGCCGAGGACGTGGGAACCGGCGATGTCACCACCAACAGCATTGTGCCGCCGGATGCGACGATGCGCGGGCGGATCGTTGCGAAGCAGGAGGGCGTCGTTGCCGGGCTGGACGTGGCGCACGCGGTGTACCGCATGGTCGATGAACGGGTCGTCTTCACTGCCGACGTCGCCGAAGGTGCGCGGGTTGCCAGGGGGCAGACCCTGGCGCTTGTCAGCGGTCCGGCGCGTGCGTTGCTGACGGCCGAGCGGGTAGCGCTCAACTTTCTGGGGCGGATGTCGGGCATTGCGACATTGACCCGTCGCTTTGTCGATGCGGTTGCCGGAACGCGCGCCGTCATTCTCGATACGCGCAAAACCGCCCCCGGACTGCGCATGGTGGACAAACTCGCGGTCCGGCGCGGCGGCGGGCGCAACCATCGCATCGGGTTGTACGACATGGTGCTGATCAAGGATAACCATATCGACTTCGCCGGTTCGCTGCGCGCTGCCGTCGAACGCGCCAGGGCGCACGCGCCGCACCTGGAGATCGAGGTCGAGGCGCGCTCCCTCGCCGATGTGCGCGAAGCGCTCGACCTGGGGGTGCAACGCATCATGCTCGATAACATGTCGCTCGACGCGATGGCGGAGGCGGTGCGCCTGGTCGCCGGTCGTGCGCGTCTCGAGGCGTCGGGCAACGTTTCGCTCGAAACCGTCCGGCGGATCGCCGAAACCGGCGTGGACGATATTTCCATCGGTGCGTTGACCCACTCGGCGCCGGTTTTTGATGTCAGTTTTGAATATCTCGCATCCGACGCTTCTGATGAAGCGCCGGAAACTACAGGGAGACCACAATGAACGCGCAGGAGATGTTTACGCGGTTGCAGGCGAAACTCGGCAATCTGGCGCCGGAGTTCGAGTTGCACTACAAGGCGGAACTGGCAGTCGAGATTCTGGAACTCAAACGGCAGCGCAACGCCGTCATTCTGGGGCACAACTACATGGAGCCGGCGCTCTTCCATTCCATTCCCGACTTTACCGGCGACTCGCTCGACCTGAGTCGCAAAGCCGCCACGACCGACAAAGATGTGATTGTGTTTTGCGGTGTGCGCTTCATGGCGGAGACTGCCAAAATCCTCAATCCGACAAAAACAGTGCTGTTGCCGTCGGAAAAGGCGGGATGCTCGCTGGCGGCAAGCATCACGGCTGAAGACATTCGCGCCCTGAAAGCGCGCTTCCCCGGTGCGCCGGTCGTGTCTTACGTCAACACCTATGCCGATGTCAAAGCCGAAAGCGACATCTGCTGCACATCGTCCAACGCGGTCGCCGTGGTCGAATCGCTCAAGGCGGACACGGTGATCTTTGTGCCCGACGAATACCTGGCGCGCAATGTTGCCCGCGAGACCGGCAAACATATCATCTTCCCGACGTTGCACCCGGTGAATGGCGACACGCTGCTCGATTATCAACTGGTCGGCTGGCACGGACGCTGCGAAGTGCACGAGAAGTTCACCGTCGATGACATCCGGCGCGTGCGCGCGCAGTTCCCCGACGTGGTCATCCTGGCGCATCCGGAGTGCAGTCCAGAAGTGGTGGCGGCTGCGGATTTCGCCGGCAGCACCAATGCCATGATCCGCTATGTGCAACAGACCCGCGCGCCGCACTATCTGTTGCTCACCGAGTGCGCAATGGGCGACAATATCGCCGCTGCCAACCCGGAGAAGGATATGCTGCGTCTCTGCATGGTGCGTTGCCCGCATATGAATATGATTACCCTGGAGGATACCCGTGACGCCTTGTTGTTCAACCGGTATGTCATCGAGATCCCGGAAGACATCCGCCAGCGCGCGTATCGCGCAGTGGAACGGATGATTCAAATCGGGTGAGACCCGAACATAGTCTGATCTTCAGCGACACTTCTTCTGGCAGCCGGCGCATCGAGCCGCCGGACTGCGGTTTCGCCCGAGGGGCGACTGGAACGCGAGATAATCCATGAAAACCACCGATGTTCTGATCATCGGCGCCGGTATCGCTGGCGCGGCTGCGGCGCTCGAACTGGCGCGCAATCCGCGTCGCCATATTACGCTGCTGACGCGCGAAATTGATCCGTGCGAATCGAACACCCGCTATGCGCAGGGTGGCATTATTGCGCGTGGACCGGACGACTCCGCCGATCTGCTGGTGCGCGACATTCTGGCGGCTGGCGCTGGCGCTTCATCGTCCCGCGCCGCGCAGATCCTCGCCGAAGAGGGACCGCGCCTGCTCGAAGAGGTGCTGATCCGCACGGCGCGGGTCGAGTTCGACCGCACACCGGACGGCGATCTGGCGTATGGCAAAGAAGCCGCGCATTCGCGCCGCCGCATTCTTCACGTTGGCGATGGAACCGGCAGGGCGATTATCAGCGCCATGATGGAAGCCATCCATCAGCGCCCAAACATCGAAGTTATGACCGGTCTCACCGCCGTCGATCTGATCACCTCGCCGCACCATTCGCACAACCCGCTCGCAGCGTATGAACCTGTCGTCTGTCATGGCGCATATGTGTTTGAACGGGAACGCCGTACTGTCCACCGTACCCTCGCCACCTTCACCATCCTGGCGACCGGCGGGCTGGGGCGCCTCTACCGCAACACCACCAATCCGCCCGGCGCGCGTGGCGACGGGCTGGCAATGGCGCATCGCGCTGGCGCGCGCATCGTCAACGCCGAGTATATTCAGTTCCATCCCACTGCGCTCGCCGTGCCCGGCGCCGAAGGGTTCCTGATCAGCGAAGCGGTGCGCGGCGAAGGGGGCATTCTGCTGACGCCGGAGGGTCGTCCTTTTATGCACAAATACGCACCGGAATGGAAAGACCTGGCGCCGCGCGACATTGTAGCGCGCGCCATCCACGCCGAAATGGAAGAACACGGCTACTCCCACGTTCTGCTCGACATCGCCTCGCGGCTGAAACCGGACGTCATCCGTTCCCGTTTCCCTAACATCTACGCCGAGTGCCTGCGGGTCGGCGTGGACATCACCCGCGAGCCGATACCGGTCGTTCCGGCGGCGCACTACTCCTGCGGCGGGGTGCTGACCGATGAATGGGGGCGGGCGAGCATCGCCAACCTGTACGCGGTCGGCGAAGTCGCCTGCACTGGACTGCACGGCGCCAACCGCCTGGCTTCGACCTCGTTGCTCGAAGGTCTGGTGTGGGGTGTGCGCGCCGCGCGCGACATCGAGGCGCGTTTGAGTGCCGATGCTGCGGTCATCCGCCCGCCCGCCGCCGACATCCCGCCGTGGGACGAATCGGGGTTGACCGAGGACTCCGACCCGGCGCTCATTCAGGGCGATATGCAGACCATTCAGAACATCATGTGGCACTATGTGGGGCTGATCCGCTCCGGCGACCGTCTCTCGCGCGCCATCCGCGAACTGCGTCACCTGCAAAACGAGATCGAGACGTTCTATCGCGCCACGAAGTTGAGCGACGGATTGATCGGGTTGCGCAACGCCGTCGAAGCGGCGCTGATCATCGCCCAGGCGGCGCGGCACAACCGCCAGAGCCGCGGGTGCCACTACCGCGTCGATTCAGTTGCAGTGGGAGAACGGTTGTTGTAGATCCGATGACCAGCACCTGTGTTGCCGTCGCCATCACAGGTGCGCCCCCATGACCTTCAAGATATGTGCGATACAAACCTCAGACTGCATCACAACTCTACCTTGATTGCTAGTTGACGACCACCGACACCTCTGGCACGATCGCGGGCGCCCAACCAACATCATCGCCAGGAGGAGCCGACGGTCGCTCGCCCGATGATGCCTGCTTTTGTCGTGATCGACACGCTGATGGAACACCTGGGGCATCGCCGTGATGTGCGGGCGCAGGTCCCCGACTCCGAGATTCTGACGCTTGCGGTCGTCGCCGCCACGTATGTTGGCAGGCATCACGAACGGGCGGCGCCGATGATGCGCGCGTTGGGCTATCTGTCGGGGCGGATCAGCGTCGCGCGCTTCCATCGTCGTCTGCATCAGCTCGCCGATGGGATGACCTGGATTCCGGACGTGTTGGGGGAGGTGTTCACCACGGGCGACGGGTTCATTATCGATAGCCTCCCCCTGCCAGTCTGCCGTCGCGTGCGCGCCCGGCGCTGGCGGAAGGTGCGCGGGCGCGCATGCTGCGGGTAGTGCGCGGCGAAACGGGAGACGTTCGTTGGATGGGGTGTGCATCTGGTCCGCCACCTGCGGCAAGCGTCTACGGGCGCGTTCCGATGCTGCCCGCAGGGGTGCGTCTGGCCTGCCCGCCGGGGCGCGGCGGTTGGGCGTAGCGGCGAATAATTATTCGCCGCAATAGCGCCGCTGATGAGGCCAGCATCCTGGCGGAGACGGTCGGGGCGCAGCGCCGCTGCGCCCGTACGGGTGCGCCGGGCGACCATGCGTCCGCACGCCTGGTGTATGGACGCCATCGCATTGCGCGCGTATCGTCATACGATTGAGACGGTCAACGGTCAACAGTCAACTGGAGAAGATGGGCATTGAGCGGCTTGACGCACGTACCAATGCCGGGTTTGAACTGAAGGTGCACGCAACGCTCATTGCACTCATCTTTACGAACATGAACGAGCAATCAAGGTATAAATGTTGTGCCAATCCCTTTTTAACTAACAACTTTATGTATGGGTAAATTCAATAGCAGTGGCGTTACTTGCTGAATCTTGGATAGATATTCCTTCGGAAATGGCCTGGTAATCTGGTGTAGATACCAGCAGATTGCTTCTCGATCATCAGCTTTAATTATCGGGTTTCGACTGTGAAGATAATTTCCAACAAAGCTAGCGAGAGCCTCTACAGTGGAAGGGTCATTGGGACTTACCCCATCGAGACGGGCTTGCAGGCCTTGGAGGAAATATCGAGTACCTTCTTTTCCCCGAGGCAACTTTGCTAGTATCGCGTCAACGTGGGTGCGTACCTCGCCGCGACTTGAGATGTCTCGAACTTGGATAAGTGCAGGCTGACTTAATCCTTCCCGGAATATGATCGCTTGGCCCCGCTGCAAGGTCGTTGCAAAGCGACTTTGACGGTCGTTGAAATTCATCGCTGCGCCTAAAATCTCGCGGTCTTCACGGGCAGTGAGACGATGCATGATCTTTAGGTTCGTGTTTTTTATGGCCTCTGGAATGAGCTTTGATGGTAACTGTTCAACGATTACGAGACCCTCACCTCGAGATCTAATCTCAGCCAGCATGTCAGCGAACAGCTCTATAGCCTTACCTCTACTATTTGCGCTTTCCTCACTCTGCCCTCTAGGAACGTGTTCTAGGAGGACATGGGCCTCTTCAATCAAGGTTACATGCCGTAAATGTTCACTAGTAGGCTGTTGCTCATAGTACTCATATAGAGCCGTTAGCAGAAAGGCCATCACAAGAGCCTTTTCGCTCTTGTCTGCAATGTGGTTAAGTTGAATAACTACTGGCTTCTTCAGAATTTCCCCAACCTGTTTCTCGAATGAATTGCCACCACGATGAGGTTTTTTAAGGGCGGCGCCGATTACACCCTGCTGTAGGCTTTCAAGCCGCAGGGTAATTGCAGTCTTTAAATTGCCTGCAAAATCTCCCCTGTAATCAAGCTCTTCAATTACATCCTGAGCGGTTTTGTGGAGTAGCGCAAAATCAGGCACATCCTCGTCGGCCAGGTTTACAGTGAGAGGTACGTTACCCTCAAAGGGTGAGCGGTCAAACCGCTTTTGACTAACTAATTCTCCTCCCTTTATCTGATATGCTTTATGTAGCACCCTGGCAAGAACAAGTCCAAATATCCCAGGCATAGGGAAAGCCGCCATGAAGCAGGAAAGTAAATAGCTTATGTGTGTGTTAACGCTAACGCCTTTTGGCACGTAGCAGGGATTAAACCAGAGAGGGGCATCGACACTCCCCGGCGATAGGAAGACGGGATAGTTCTGCGGAGCGATCTCCAAAAATTCCGGTGTAAAAGCAAGATCACCGTATTCAGCCTTCACCGGCTCAATTACGAGGAACGGTATTTGCCGTCGGTGAATTTCGGTGAGCAACCTCTTGCTCGTGGTGGATTTGCCACTACCAGTAGAACCAGTGATTAGTGCGTGCCGCGTGAGATCATTGAGATCTAAGGTCACACCGTGTCCCGCCTCGTGAAACATGCTAATCCGGCTGTCGATATAATTCCCTATGTCAATCCCGCTTCCGACAGCATCTTGACTAAGCTGCCAGGCAGCAAACGGGTTGGCCTGGTGAGATCTCATTCCAGGAATCCCGCCCTGCGGCAGGATCGGTAGATGGAGCAGTGCGGCCGCGCCGACATCGTCGACGAGTTCGCCGAGCGGAATGTATTCCTTCATCTCATCGTAGTCCGGGGACTGTGTCCATTTTGTACGCACCGAGCGAAAGTTGTCAGCCGGTAGATTGTCGCAGTGTTTCTCACAGCGGTAGAGCCGATACGACGTTACCAGGCGATTCTGATCATTACGCCCCAAATCATCAGCAACTGCATTGATGACCATTTCCCCGAGCGAGGAGTTGGCGAGTGTTGCTGCATGGACCCGCCAGCGGAAGAAGGCATTGCTCTGAACCATACGCTCCGCAGCATTCATCAACGCTTTCAGCCGGTAAGTTCGCTCCATTGCATAGCGCTCGCGTCGCTGATGCTTGGCGATGTCCAGCACTAGATCCTTTAGGCGAGCGTGGTCGAATGTATCCTCGGTCAGCAGCATATCAAGGAGGTGGTCGAAGGCAGGGCCTCCTAGACGCTCCGCCAGTTCGTCAGGTCCGCCAGGCGCCTGCGCGAGGAAAAGGGTCGGCTCGGCGAGGCGTAGTAGGCGCTGCCATGCCTCACGAGTTCGCTCGACGTAGTAATCATTGCGTGAGAGGGGCGTCACCGCGAAGCCTACCGTAACCGGCTGATGATACTGGAGCAGCGCACGAATCAGAGCCAGTCGCCCGTCGACACGCGGTGATGGTGGGACCACGAAACGGTGCTCCTCAGCACCAAGAGTAATCGTCGTGGGTTCTGGTCGCCACTCGTAGTAGTCGAGGGTTGCATGATCCGCTTGCCTGCAGAGCCTTTCAGTTTCCTCGGCCGGCAAGACTTTCAGTCGGAAATCAAGGTCGCCGGGAAACGTGCTATGGAACAATCTCCATACCACCTCCAGCGTGCTGTCATCTTCGACGCTCACCAGGTACACAATACGCAGACGCGGGGTCGAACCTGGTGCACTGATGAGCCGCAGTTCGAATGTAGCCACGTCGTCACGAGACGCGAGGTCGCGGGCAAACTGATGTGCGTCAGCGTCATCCCTGTGATGACCCCCAAGAAACGCGAGGGCGCGGGCAAACTCCTGCTGTCGGTGAAGCACTTCGCCGATGCGCTGCTGCTGCACGTCAAAGGTTAGCCCCTCATCCCAGAAGTCAGGCAGGCTATCCAACTCAGCCCCGAAGATAGCGCCGGGCGGGTCGTCCACCTCGTCCTGCGGCGTAGGTCGGTAGGTGGCCTTATCGATAGAAGCGACGTGATGTGGCATAGTGCACTCCTACGAACGTCTTTTCCTCAGCTCTTGCACAACGAGGTTGACAGCGGCGACAGGATCATGCTCGATTTTGCCCGTCCAGCGGTTTTGCGTCGCAGGTGTGCTACCGTGGTGAATCATCGAGACATGCTCGCCGTTAAGCTGCAGTTTGATGTAGTACTTTGTGGGACCGAGGTTCGAGACTGTAATCAGGTAGTGATTCCCTTCACGTGTGGCTTCGTACCCGGCAGCTTTGAGCTGATCAAGCACCGGATCGGACACGTCTATTGGCGACGTGGGGGCCGGGAGGAGTATATTGCCTGACCGCCGATCGGGTGGCTGGATGCCTGGCTTGTTCGTGATAGACGCCAGCAAAAGTGACAGAGCGTCGCCATGCATCGCTGCAACCCTGGCCCGCATCATCTCTGCCATAGCGCTGCCCGGATTTGGATCGGCGAGGGCGATCGCCGCCGCAATCATGTCATGCGGTAACTGTGCGATCCTGGACACCTTTTGCACAAAGAGATCGTCCATCATCTTAGCTACGTCAACGTCGATCATGCGTATTTTACGCAGATGCTCAGCCTCCATCTCAAGCTTCTGCTTCTCAACCTCCAGCATTGCGTACGCCTTTTGTGCCTCGGCTAGAGCCATACGTTGATGGCGCTCCACTTCAAGGAGCATCTCTTTGCGTCTGCGCTCCAAGTCATAATTATGCTCGATATCACCAATCATACCAGCTTCGTTCGCCTTATCGAGGGCGGTTACCGGCTCAAACGCTTCAATAGTAAGAGTATAACCGTAGCGATCCTCCTCATCTTGGAATTGCCGGTTGGAAGCCTCAATGAGCCAATCCTTGTGAAGTCCAAGCTCCTTGGATGCGAGACCACTCAGGTGGTGACTCAGCACGCGCTTCACCCGGCTCAGTAGTTCATTGCAAATACCAGTCGGGCTCATAAATACGATTCGGTCAGCCTGTGTCAACTGATAGTTGACAGTAATCTGCCCCCGAACTTCGACACGGTCGCTTAGTCGGATATCATTCGACTCAAGCTCGAGGACGAGGCTATCTTGACGGCGCAGCGCTTTATACCTCCTCGAGCGGATACCAAACACGCTGCGAACCGGAACCCAGAAGCCATCCCTCTCTTCATAAAATTCGTAGTCGGCGTTGCTCACACGAGCGAAGCAACCGCTGGTGCGATCATCCAGCAGAAGCTGCTGCGCCTGAGTGGGGTCGCTAAAACGCATAAGAGCCTCCTGAAGCTTCAGTTCTGTTCGTTCGGATGGTTACTGGCCTGAGAATCGACTTCCCGCGACTGTGGCGGAGTAACTCCAGACGGAGTGGGCGGGGTAGGCGCAAAAGGAGCCGTCGGTTCTGCGACAGATCCCAATCCCTCGCCGGGTGGCGTGGGCGCTTGGGGCGGGATATATGCCACGCCCGCGTCTTGTTGTGTGGCTATTGGGGGTGAGGGTCTAGACGTGTGAGGTAGCGCACTACCGGGGAAGATTGGCCCCAGGGGAGGCTGGAACTCGCGCCCGATCATTATACTTTGAGCCGCCGCCGTGGATAGTATGAGGGCGCCCCCGATCTGATAGGCGCTTAACGTGCCGAAGCCAAATGAGAAGGTTAGACATACCACTATAGTAAGGATCGCAACCACGTCGAGCCAAAGGGCCGTACCCTGGCGCGACCGGATTGAGCGGAAGAGCCGCGGTACGCCGAAGTTTCGCTCGAAGAAGTAGATGATGAACCAGATACCAAAAAAAATCAGGCCGTGGATGGCGAAGAACCCGCCATCAATTCCCATCATCTCAAACCGGGGTAAACGGCTTGTTCCGCCACTCTTGTAGAGGAACCAGCTAGCGACCGCCGTGAGTATTCCGACTTTATACAGGCTAATCTCGTAGAAATGAACGACCACGAATACCTCCATCAAGCCCGGCCAGAGTGATCTACCCGGCCTGGGCTAATCTCGTAGAAATGAACGGCCGAATGCCTCGCTTAAGTCCGCTTATTGACGCATACCCATGGCTCAACGGCCATTTTACCATCAATTAGGTATCCCCGGCGAACTCGTTTGGTAATTGCCCCATCGGGCAGCGTTGGAAGGTGCTCTTCTGTGATCGCTATCCCGTGGCGGCCCGGATCGTAAAGCTCCCCCACCTCGGGGATAATTGGCTCGATGCCTCTCTGCTTAAGCCAGGGGTCAAGCAGCGCGTAGAGATGTGAGATTGCCGTGCGGGTGTTTTCCTTCAATGAAGGCATTTCAGAACTCACATCAATTGTCTTTAAACTCTTAGCGATTTCGTTGCGCTCGGGCTGCCGGTCAGCAAACTTATCTGACAGGTCTTGCAAACAGTTCCACCCTTGCTCAAAACCTGCGCGCTCCAGTTCATCTTCAATCGCGTCAATCTTTGGCTTTAATGCCATGACCAGAGCAGTGAAGGACGTGGGTGACGAATCGCCGCTTTCTGTATGTGCAACAGGCTCGATAAGAGTAGGATCTGCCGATGGCGGCGAAGGCATTGGGAGCGGAGCATCCCGGGTTAGTCCCTCCTGGCGATGCGAAAGGGCCTTGCTGAGCTGTAGTTGCTCGTAGCGCTCGAACAATTCGCAGGTTACACCACAGATAATTCTTAAGAGCGAGATACGGTAGGGGTCGGGCCAGCTTAAGACCTGACATCCTGACAAACTGCCCGCCAGTCGCGCAACTACCTGCGAGGTAGCTCCACCGCGAACCAGAAGAATGTTAAGGTCTATCACGTCTTTTCCAGGCTCGAGGGAGCCAATGGGTTGCTCGATCTTGATCCAGGGAACGCTTGACTTCCAGAGGCGGAAGAACCAATCATCGATGTCCTGACCACAGAGGTAGTGCTCTATCGGCAGAGCGACGACGTGCTCAATGGCAGAACGCGCCTGCTCTTTCAGCGCGGTTATGACTTCAGGGGTCGGGCGTAAGGCCCACAGATCATGCTGATCAGTTTTATCCGGGCTCCACGAGGGCACTATGCGCTGACCGAGATGGAGGGTGATCTGCTCAGCGGCTTGCTGCTGGAAGGGCTCAACCACTGTCTGCGGATCGACGACCGGGTATTCCTGGTAAGTAGGTTCCCTGATATCGTAGCCAATGCCCTGCACACTCGCATCCGCGTACTGCTGTAGCTCGCTACGCGCCGATTGTAACTCCGGAAGACGGTGAAATTGTAGACGGGTACGTAGTTGCTGGAGTACCTGTGCTCGATAAGCGTCGAACTGCTCCTGGAGACCTTCTTTCGTCACCACTTCAATCTGCCGTCGCCGCCGATAGATATGCCACTGAACTGCGAGCAGCGGCAGAAGAGAGAAGAGTAGCACCGGCAGGCCAATGACGACGGACAGCCACGCCGCGACAGTCCCCTCAAGGGCAGGGGATGGTGTCGTGCCCTCGGGAGCCAGCAAGCTTATGGGCCAGAAGAGTACTCCTCTGATAATTGCGTCGTGAAAGAACTGGAACAGGAAGATGCCCAGAAGCAGGCCGCGGGCCAATAGGGCCGGAACCCGGGCTCGAAGTGTGAGGGCCGAGTGAAGTAGCAGTCTAGGCTCAATCGCCAGTCGCCGCCTAGTCCGCCGTGCGATCTCAGCATGTCGGTGGCGGCGTTGCCTTGTCGCCGTCCAGGTATGCTCAGCAGCGCCTACAGCCTGCTCAAGCACCGTTACCAATTGTTCCATAATCCCGAGAGCGCGCATCAGCCCTGGGCCACCACCGCGAAGTTGCCGGCTGATAATGTTTCCACAAATAGTTTCAAGCCCGTCGATTTCAGGCTGCCGCTCCCTTGTCAGAGCAGTACGAAGCTTCTCGATTAAGCGCCGCCCGAATGTCTCCTCCTCACCGATGCGCTTCTGCACCTCGGCGGCATCCAGGTTATCGCTCTCACTTGCAAGGTTTTCGCCTTTAAGCTGCAGTTGCAGAATTTGAACTTGTCCACCGATCTCTGCGACCTTGGCGAGAAACCGACCCTGGTGTCCAGATGTCAGCTCGTACGCGCCGTTCTCCTCTAAGGTGCGCTGTCCGACTGAAAGGGCGTGTGCCGCAATTCGCTGGTCGATTTGGGCGAGTAGATCGGACACTATATGGGCGTCCGATTCGCGTTGCTCGGATCGTACGAGCAGCCGCTCCTGAATTAGCTTTCCGACGGTATAGTCTGACACCCTTTCGATGATGGAGCGGAGAGGCACCACCAGAGAAGAGATCCCAACCCCCAGATAGATCTGCTGCTTTGGCCGTAGATAATCGTCGAGCATGACCTGGTCAATTGTCCGAATGACGTTTCCGTAGAGAAGACACTCGATCAGGGCAACTACAAGCGTTTCAACCTCAAACGGTTGGTTGGAGTGCGAGAATATGGTAGTATTATTGTTCTTCAGGCTATCGATAAGGAAAATTGCGTCATAGCTCTGATCATCCCCGTCCTGGATCGGAAGCTCGCGCCGAATGATCGAGTTCCAGTAAGGGCGATCGTTGATCAGTTGCTCGCCTTCCTCAAGCAACTTACAGGTAAGAGCATCGCCCATCTCAACTTCAGCATGATTGCTGCTCCACTGGGCTGAAACAAAGATGCCCACCAGGTTGTAGTCTTGCCGTCGCCCGAGCACGGCGCGAACGAGATGGGCGACGGGCCAGAGTAGCGCTTGACCGACGGGTGACCAGGTGGTGCCGACGACATAAATTGTCGGTCGTACCGTGTCGACGAGGGGGTAACTACTATGCATGCGCACCCGATCATAGGCGCGCGAGATGGCCCGTGCCGCTGCAGCCAAGTTCTGGGACTGAAAGAACTGTTGTCGGATTTCTTCCGGATCGCTTATGGCCCAAAGACTTTCATCTTCCGGGAGGAGCAGCGAGACCAAAATCCGTTGATACTCGCTGCCGAGAGGAGAGCCAAATCGAGCGTAGAGATCTACTTTGCTTCTAAGCTCGCTACGGATCTGTTGCCCAAACTCACCCAGGCCAATAAGAACGGCTGGCTGTGGAGTTTCAGCAGAGACTTCAATCTTCAGTTGATCAACGTCCTGCATAGGCGTTTAACCATCAATCAGATGCACTGCGACGATGCCGATATTATCCTTGCCACCAGCTTGATGAGCGGCCTTGATTAATTCGGTTACGGCCTGTTCGGGGTTGGAGTTTGCATCAAGAATCTCGCCAATCCGTTGCTTGGGCAAAAGTTCCCATAGGCCATCTGTAACAAGGAGCAGCCAGTCACCTGATGTAAGCTCCTGAACAAACAAATCCACCCTGATATCAGGCTCGCTTCCAATGGAGCGCAGGATCAGATTGTTCTCAGGGTGAGTAACGAGTGCTTCCTCGCTGATCTCACCTTTCTTAAAGAGCTCGAACACCTTTGAGTGATCCTCGGTAATCTGTTGGAGTTGCGAACTCCGGTAAAGGTAAGCGCGAGAGTCGCCCACATTACCGATAACAGCCGTAGTGCCTTGCACTAGTGCTGCCACCAGCGTTGTTTGCAAATCACTCCCACGTCGCCTGCGCTGCTCCTGCACGACGCGATTGGCAGTTTTGAACGCCTGAACAAGCAGCGACTGCATCTGATCTACGCTGAGACTCCGTTTGAGCTTGCGCAGATCCGAATGGCGCTGCTCTACGGTTTTGAACACACTTAGAGCTGCCTCACGGCTCGCGACGTCACCATCCATGTTACCACCAACACCATCGGCGACGATATAAATACCCCACTGTGGGGCGATAGAGCCTTCTAGTGGCTCCAGGAGCTTGCCAAATACAAAATCCTCATTACGGTCGCGCACAAGGCCCGAGTCTGTTTGAGCATCGGAAAGCTGCTTTAATGTCAAGAAAGCAGCATTACTTGCGACAGGCGTGGCCTCCGGCTGAACACTTGAAGGTTCACGGCCTGCAGACGGTGTGCTAGTCGGCTCAAAAGATGGCGGGGTTATAAGCCCGTCGGCTGGTACATGGTCCACCGCTACACGGCCTGACGTATTAGTGGGAGAGGCGTCGGCCTGGCCATCTTCCGGTGTGGTGAGGACACTGGTCGGTTCGACTAAGACATCGGCAGACGCAGCCCGACCGTCGGGGGCGCCGCCATTTCGCTTTGAAACGTCAGGCGATGCTTGCCCCCTGGGCTGTTCTATCAGATCGCCCATGCCTATCGCGCGGGGCCATTCACGGTGGATGTGCAGTGACTCGCCTAGATTCTCCATAAAATAGCGGTATGAGAGGCGGAACTCCTCCAGTGTGTGAAGGTCGTCGACCTTATAGCCAAATTTGCTGAAGAGGATATCCAGGCGATCGGGCACCCCCGTATCGACACCTATGTGATCGTCAAACTCGGCAAAGACATCGTCGGGATCATCCTGCTTGGTCTGCAGTTTATCACGCAGCGGGCTGATCCCAAAGAGAATCACCGGCTCGGTGTCAAAGGCATGCTCCGTTCCGAGCTTTCCCTCATCGATCTGGAGGAATGGTGCGTAGCAACGCTGTCGCAACTGACGTAAAGGGTCAATAGGGCTATTACGAGAAGCAGTACCTGTTCCATTGTAGTAAGCGATGTTCGTGTAGAACCAGCGCAGGTAGTCGACCACACCAGGAGGAATGCTTTTCCCAACCTGTTTTCGCACATAACGATCGATCATGCTGAATACTTTGCGAAACAGCTCGCTATCAGAGCCTTTCTCTGCTGTCCATTGCAGCGCTAAACCAACCGGCGTCTCGCTGAGCGTGAGGTCGAAGATGCCGATCCTGGCGAGGTCGGTGCAGAGCAGATCCTCATCGCTGCTGAGCTCGTTGTTATGCTTATAGCGATGCTCAAGATAGCGGACGAGCGGCGTGCGTTCGGACTCAGGCTGACCGGGTGGCAAAATCTCCTGCTCGTTGCCTAGTTCCGTCACAAGCTCGAAGAGCATCGCGTCACCCTCACGGGCGCTCTTTGCCGACTGAAGTGTGCTGATGCCGCGGTCGAGCTCCTTCACCCAGATTTCACAGCGCTTGTAGGCGTCTTCAATGTGTCGCATGACTTCAGCAACGCTAGCGCAGATATCTGTGACGATTGACAGCGCAGTCTTATTTATGTTACTTCGTCGCTGTAACTCCGCGAGCTCTTTATTGCGGCGGGCCTTTAGCTCTGCCAGACGGCGAGCATAATCTTTCCGACCAACAGTCAGGTCGACAAGCCGTTGAAAAATATTGGTTGCAGGCAGTTCAAGAGGTTGGTTGCTCCGCTGCCTAATCTCATCCTCGGTCTCTTTGATTACCTTCTCGGCGGCCTCTCGGTTAGCGCTCAGAGCCCGGTACAACTCATCGGCAACCCATAAGGCACCTGTCAGCCCGTACCGCTGAAAAGTTGCCTCAAGCTGTTTGTGAATCCCCTGGATAATCTGACGAGCGGCCTGCGTGCGCTTTTCCGCATCGATGCTCGGAGCTGCGGAGCTGCCGGACGGTGGGCCGAACAGCGAAGGTGCTTTTGCTGTCGCCTTCTGTGGGTCTGGTGTATCAAACCGCAGCGTTTGAGTGATACGCGAAGAGAGATCAACCAGTTCCTTCTTCAATGATTGGAGGTGCTCGTCGCCTAGCAGCCCGATCATGCGACGTCGCAGCAGGTCGGCACCATACATGTGGCTTATCATCTCAGTCACGTTGGCCGGCATCACCAGGGAAGCGGTGGCAAAGCCAGCGATGGCCAGAGTTTGGCTTTGCCCACTCTGCACACTCTTGCGGCGCTCGCTTGCCAGATCGTTTAAGTTCTGGCGCAGGCTCGAGAGGCGCTTGCCGATCGGGGTAATGACGTCAAGAAATATAAACTGTGCTGTCATCTGACGCACGTCATCAATGCTACCGATGAATTCACGGCCGTTGCTTCTGTCAACCAGAAACACCATATCGAAGGGCCGCTCCAACTTGATAATATTCTTCTCGCCGTTACCGTTACGAAAGGGATGGTCGGGGAAGCATGAGTCAAAGGGTGCGCCAGAAAGGAAATGATTGAGTTCAAGCAAGGCGGCGTAGGTGTTCCCCTGGATGCGTTGACGCTGAATGCGGCTCTGTATGTCGGGGAGGAAGACTGAAGGCATGAAGAAGATGCCGATGATCTCAGCGTCATCTTTCATCTCCTTGCGCACACGAAAAGCTGTGTCCAGGAAGGTGCCAGAACCCGTGCCTCCGCAGAGGGACGAGACAATATAGACGCGTACCTTACCCGAACGTTCGACATCAATACCGCGGCGCTCAATCTTCTCCTTTTCGGCGATCTCGCGAATCTTGCGCAGCTTTGGGTCAAGGCGTTGTGCGAACAGTCCCCAGCGGGTGTAGAGCGAGAGTCGGCCGACTGAGCGCCGCTGGCGAGCGCCCTTATAGATACTACCAGTGATGGTGCTCTCGTGGAACCACCAGTCATCGATATGCGGATGGTTGTCCAGATTGCGCAGCACGCTTGCGGCATTGTAGTCGCCGAGGTAGGCGATCTCCCGATCAAAGATTCGCTCCTCGCCCGGGAGATTCTGCACCGGCTCTGTATCGACGGCGAGGAACTCGATAATCCCCGGCAATGGCTGCATTGATTGCCTGATTCGCCGCTTTAGTAGGCGGATGACGGAAACGCCAGTGCCACCAAGCCCGATAACCAGTGTTGGGGCTACATAGAGAGAGGAGGGGATGTAGGCGCGGATCATAGCAGTTTCCTCATCGTTAATCTTTCTCAGACGCCGCACGGCGAGATCGTTGGTGTGATATATACGTCACCATCTCCCCAGATTTCAGCATATGGGGGATGTCATCAATGAAAAGTGTGATCGGCTCGTCAGGGCCCCCCTTTAATAATGTCAGGCGGATTGAGCGCAAGTTGAGGCTTTCAATGATCGCATACCAGGTTATATTTTCCACCGCCTCAACAGAGGCAACTGGCTGAACAGCAAAGCTACCAAGGTTATGATCATAAACAAGCGCTAGCGGATCAGTTCCTTCGAGCTTGAACGTTTCTTCATCAATCTTGAGATAGCCTCGAAAGCCGCGCTTTATGCGTACATAGCTGTAGTTGACGAGGTAGGCAAGAAATCCGATGACTAGGAATCCGGGCACAATATACCACCCCAAGAGCTCACCCCAGCCGTAGACCCGCACACGGACTGTCACATCGCGCGGACTCTGCACTACAGACGGGTCTGTCAGCAAGCTCACCTCGTACTCACCGGCATCGAGTGACTTGTGCAACTCCAACTCCAAGCTAAGCTGGAAAACGCCGGTACTATTAGGGACAGCGCCATCATTGCGCCAATATGAAGAAAACGCCTCCTCTGAGATATCCTTCTCTGGGGCATCCAACTTTACGACGCGATTGATAATCGGCGGTGGAAAGACTATTGGAAAGCTGGTATCGTACAATACCTCGCTAGTCATCGCCAGGGATGCCCGTGTCTGCCAGAATGGTAAACCTACAATCCCCCAGATGGGTTCGAGTTGATAGACAGGCAGCCCTGTGGTGTTGATATTGCGTCTGCTCTCGGGTGAGAGTACAACTTGCACCGCCGGCTTACTAAACCTGAGGACGATCTGAGAGGGCGCTACCGGTAGCGGTGGGTTCACTACTAGCCGTGCTCGCACCTCATATTGTCCGACAGGTAGACTATGGTCAGGCTCAAGAGCGAGCAGGTAACGTCCACTCTCCATCCCGCCGGCAGGCAGCAGGGTCAGCTTAACTTGGCTCGGGGGCAAGTTAAGCATCCGCTGCTCGTCGCGCAACGTGAGAACCTCAAGAGATTCCTGAATTTGCAGTTGATCATTGAATAATATTCTTTCGACTACTACAGTCGTCGTCAAAACTGGCTGTGCAACGGTGATCGGATTGGGATAAGTGAACCCATCAGATGGGAGGTTTAGCCTCAGCCCAGACTCCGGTCGCTCGAAGCGCAGCACTAGGAAATCAAAGAGGATACGCTGGTTATCCGCTTCTACAGGGACTCTGATTTGATAGTTGCCGTGGGGGAGGTTATTGGGTGGGATGATCTCTACCTCGCAAGTCACGGTGCCATTCGTCAGGCTTGCACCACTGCTACAGAGATCCAGCTGAATTGCGGAAATATCACTGGAGGCGCCGTCGGGCCCTATCAACCGGGCCCTATCGGCTGGAAAGCGAATATCACTTGCATTGGTGATTAACGGTGCGTTAAGCCTAATAATTCCACGCAGAGGCTGGCCGAGCTGCTTGATCACACCCAGGTCAATATCAGTGGTTTCCAGACTAATAGTACCTTCAATCATCTGGGTCTGCTCACCGAAAAGAGCAACGTGCCGCCCAGCAACCACGCCCTCAGCGACCACGCGAACTATATAGGTGCCGCCCAGTGTCACCCGGGGGCTGACGCCTCGGCCGTTGGGATCTAGATCGATCCTGGTAACTTGGCCATCAGGTGCCTGTAGGTAGGCGCTAGCCACCCAAGTGATATTCGGGGGCAGTGTAACCCGAATTGGGAAGGTGCCGGCGGCGTCAAGATTGTTCGGGGCAGCCTCGATGGTTAACGGTGCGAGGGTCTCGTTGACCGCCGGAATAGGATAGCAGCGCCATAAGGCCAGGGCATTCGCCGGTGCATACTCGACGGTCACGTATAGCTCTTTGTCTTCAGCCCGTGTCGTGTTCCAGAAGATAGGCAAGCCTGTCTCGCTCAGACCGACGCTCTGCATTTGCTGGATAGGTCTATCTGATGCCTGTTCCCGCCGTGCTTCGGGGCAACGTTCAGGGTTGACCCGCAGGCGTACCTCGTCAGCCTGATCAGCGGCAAGGCCATCAACTGCCGCACCAATCAGCAGCTTCTGACCAGGGATCATTCCTACTGGAGCTGCGGCCATATTAGGGTAGCGAAGCTGCATCCGCAACTCGGATCGCAGAAAGGCAAAGGCAGAAACCTGCTCAGGCTTGACACGAGCCGTGAATCTCCACTCGCCGGACAGACCCCCTCCGCTACTTTCAAAGGCGAACACCGCATACTTACCTGGCTTTTGGGACGTGGATTTCGCTTCAATTGGACTGGCATCATTTATTACGGAGAACCCAGGTGCTGTGCCGTTCGCGAAGAATACGAAGGTCGCCATGCTTAGGCGCTGTGGCGTGATTGCCCGCACGCTGAAGATTGCCGAGTCGCTCCTGGAGCTCCCAGAGCTGCCTGCGAGGGTGTCGAGGTAGGTACCAGGCTGAAGCTGAGTAAGTACACTGGCGAAAGCACGGGCGATATCTGCTGGGCTGCTAATCTCAATCACCGGGCGCTGCTCGTCTCGAAATAGGCTAAGCACATTCGCAATGGTGGCATTAGTACGGGCTCGCACCCCTGCATCCCTAATACTATCGAGGCGCGGTCGCAGCATGAGCAGATAGACCCGGATGCCAGCATCTTCAAATTTCGTCAACGCCGCATTGAGCTTGGGAGCATCATTCAAGTCGCTCGGAGCACCATCTGTCAGGAAGATTACTGCCTGCTTTCGATTTTCCTCTTTGCTGCTCGCGAGCAGGCTGAAACTGGTTTTAAGAGCAGGATCATAATTGGTGTAACGCCGATCTTCGGCCGTCTGCAGGTCACTGGTGGCCATCAACTGGACAACATCTTGAAGTTTGGCTCGGTCATCGCCGACGCGGCGTAGCTCACCGAGCATGTTATTCGCTCTAGTCGCAAAATGGACAAGACCGATCCGATCATCGTCGTTGAGCAGATCGATAAGCATACTGGTCGCATCATAACGCAGCCCGCGTGGATCCGACTCGCCGTAATCAGGCTCTGTCATGCTGCCCGAGTTATCGACGACCACTACAAGATCGAGCGGGAGATTGAGGCTGGACTGAGCAGTCGCCGGGGGTGCAATAGCCAACGCGCCGCCAATCAAGGCGATCAGTACAAGCAGAGCTGTAGGTAGGATTGGCCTCGTGGCTCGCAATCTCATACTAACCCTCTCTGCCAAGTGCCTTCGTGTCCGATGATTGCGTCGCAGACTCGTCGTAGCGGGTTATAGGACAATAGTAGTGACAGCGCTACGTCCTATAGACAAAATGAGTGCAGATAGTGGTATTTTACCACCGGAAACGTATCCTCTCCAAAAGCGCTGGATCAGGCCGATGAAGGCACAGCGATACCCGCCCGTTGCGCCACCCGTTCGGCTAGGGTGGGGGTGGTTTCAGGCGTGACGATGCGGTCGCGGAGATAGTGAACGAACCCCACGCCGCGGTTGGCGGCCGTCGCCACAAGGGTTTGAAACGTATCCCAAGCACGGGCACCGCGCCGCGACTGCGGGCCGAACCTGACATCACGTTTGCGCACCCTTCGGCGTGCCGCGAGTTCCATGTCATTATTGTGTAACGGGAAATCCGGATGGTCCAGCACGGCCAACAACGGCGTCCGTTTGTCGGCGGTTTTGCTGATCCGGTCATCCAGCGCCCGGTCGCCGGTGGTTTGTTCGCTGAGGGTATCAAACGCGTCGTGCAGCCGTGCGCGTTCCTCCTGGCTTGGGGCTTCCCGAGAGGCCAGCAGGTCGCGGTAGCAGGCCTAATAGTCCGTTCCAAACGCTGCCAGCACTGCCTGATGATGCAGCACGCGGGGCGCGAGCTTGGCGTCGTGCCGCCCATCGTGCACCCAACCCAGCGCGTGGGTGTCGGTCAGATGGTCGTAGACCGCCGCATCATCGCTGAGCAACCAGCCGAGGATGGGCACCTGCGTCTGCGCGTGATAGGCGGCGACGGCGAGGGCGTCCCCCACCGGTTGCTGCTGCTGTGGGTTCAGCGTCACGCCGGCCGCCGTCAGGTGCTGCTGCAGCGCCGCCGCCGTCCGGTCGCGCTCCCACGGCAGCGCTGCCCACAGGCGGGTGCGCAGTGCGGGCGGCAGGCTGGTTGCCTCCAGCCAGGCGCGCGACTCGGCATTCAGGCGGCAGACCACGTCTTGCCCCCACAGCACCGCCAACCCATCTTGACGCGTACCGCCGGGACGGGTGTGGTAGCTGGTAAACCAGGTATTCCCGACGACGTGGCAGACCTCGTTCTGCCCGTCAACGCGGGTCGCGGTCTGGTCGGACGCGACCCACGTGCCGCTGGCGAGCCCCGCCTGATGGATGGCGGCCGCCTCGTCTGCCCACTGCCCGTCCGGGTCAAGCAGCATGCGCGCCAGGGTGCCGGTGCCAATCTGCACGCCAACATCCCGCAGGAACGTCCGCAGCGCCGGTTGACTGACGTTGGCGCCGTAGCCGAGGGCGAGCACCAGCGCCCGCAGCGTCGGGCCAAAGGCGCCGTGATAGCCGGTCGGCAGCGGTGCGGTGAGCGTCGTCTGCGTGCGAGGGACATACCAGACCTCGCGGACAAAGCGGATCACCTCCGCGTCAATCCGCAGGTCTTGCACGATCACGTCGGTCGTCCCGTACCGTACCGCGTCCGGGGGCAGCATCGCCGGGTCGACCACGCACCGTTCTTCACGCGTGACGGTTAGCGTTTGCAATGATTAGAAGCTTAAAGAAACCAATTACTATTCGTGGTATCCAAATATACACCATCGCCAATGAAAGTGCTTTCGGTAAGAACAGCCAACTCAAAAGCCCCCACCTGATTCCCGCCTTAAAATCATCCCACATCTTCTTTGCAAATATGACAGAACCTGGATCTGGATGTTGATCAAAAGATATTGAACCGAACATTTCGCCATTGGTCACATATCCTTCTAGCATCCACGCAGCAAGTGGGTTCTCCTCTTTGATTCTTTCAAATGGGATGTCAATTAATATGATTCCCTCGCTGATGCCTTTGATCCATCGAATTACTAGAACAAGCAGCGCCAAGAAAAAGCCCGTCTCCACATACAATTCTGCCGGCAATGAAAAGTTTGAAATGCCAGGAATTCCCCATGCTTGTAATGCAATCCTGTCTTCTAATCTTGATCCCGATAGCAGAATCATGCTAGCTGCAGAAGGGACAGCAAGTGCGATGTCAAAGGTTATATTCAACACCAGATTTATGCCATTGGCCACTTGAAGAGACAGCCTTCCAAATGCAAAATTTACGAGTACTTGCACAATTACCTTAAAGACAAAAACGACAAATGTCGCAACTACATATGTAAGAAACCAAGTTCCAATGAGTTGTGATTCAATGTATGCTGCTTGAATAAAAGGTCTCAGAATGTAGTTGCCATAGAAACTTTCCGATGGTAAGCTCAAATCCTCTAGTTCGAGCCAGAGACTCCCAGTAATATAGTTGAGAAGCCATTTCTTGTACCACGGAACTTCGGTCGCTTGTGGTATAGAGGATGAAAGCCACTCTATCATGCCTCGTAGCCCACCATCAAAATCTCCAGAGGATACCACGCTTTGTTTCTGGATATATGTTGCTCCAGCCGTGATCCCTTTCCACCTTAACTGCGTGGCAATTTCTGATCCAGCTCGAACCTGAATCAAAGCGGGTTCCCGAGAGAGAATGATATAGACCCCGCGTTTTTCGCAG
>Ga0129299_1000650_pt1 | contig 22487 bp, 17 predicted proteins | sample ConPoolayeCmetaG_FD_94477 | JGI IMG/M metagenome (GOLD analysis project Ga0129299, IMG submission 94477) | Hot spring microbial mat communities from California, USA to study Microbial Dark Matter (Phase II) - Cone Pool mat layer C metaG ...
CCCCCTGGCTCTCGATGTTGAACACCCCGATCACGTGGTCGTGCAGCCACAGCGGCACGGTCAGCGATGAGCGGGCGTCGTCGATGCCCCGCAGGTAGCGGCGGTCGTTGCGCACGTCCGGGCAGATGTAGCTCCGCCCCGTGGCCGCCACGTAGCCGGTGATGCCGTTGTTCTCCGTGGAGGCGTAAATGTCGATCTCCAGGGCCTCCGGCGGAAGCCCCGCCGAGAGCACCGCCTCCAGCCGGTTGGTGTTCTTGTTCAGCAGACGGATGATGAAGTTGTCGAAATGCAGCAGCTCCTGCGTGCAGCGCAGGATCCGCTGCTCCAGCAGCGCCAGCCGCTGAGCCACGCCCATCCGCGAGATCTGGTCCACGTCGAAACGCACCAGCTCGCGGCCGGCGTTGTCGATGGCGTCCATCTTGCGCTGCAGGCGGCGGGCCCGGCTGACGTCCGAGACCACCACCACCAGCCGCGTCTGCCCCTGACTCAGGTCGCACATCGGGGTCACGGCCACGTCGTAATAGCGGTCGTTCTCGATGTCGAAGCTCAGCGACCGCAGCCGGCCGGTCTCCAGCGGAGATTCGCCCGCCCCGCGACCCTCGAAGAACGCCTCCCGGATCCGGTTCCAGACCTCGTCGGGAAACTGCTTGAAGCGGGCGTTGCACCACTGCAGCCGCCCCTCGGAGTCGACGATGCAGACCCCCTGGCTGATGGTGTCCAGCGTCGCCGCCAGCAGCGGCATCGTCGCCGTCTGGTGCCGGTCCACCAGCTGACTGCTGGGACCCAGAATCCAGTCGATCCGGTCGCGGTGCAGGGTGTGCAGCACCGCCTCCATGTTCGGCACCACCTGCACATCCGCCACCTCGCGCAGAGCCTGAGCCCATGGCGCCCAGTCGGCGGTGCTCGATTGCAGGATCAAAATGCGACCCAGGGAAGTGCGGGATTGCGTCATGCACGGGCTCCGGCCCGATCCAGGCGCCTCGGCAGATCGCCCCCGAAACGCGCGCCCGGCTAAACCTTCAATGTAACAGGTCTGCGACGGAAAAGCAATTTAAAGCCTTTCCGAAAGCGTTCTGAAGTTCGCCGGCGCATGCCCAGGCGTTTCATCGCCCCCAAACAGCCGCTTCGGGCACAGCCAACAGACCGCCTCGGAGCAAGCCCCCGGCTGCGTCTCAGCGGGCGGCCTCGCCTGAAGGCTTCGGGGTCACGCGGATCCGCTGAGTGTCGGCCGCGTATTCAAGTGATGCTGTATTGTCGCTCTGGGAAGTGATAATCGGCGCCAGCCAGGAGGCCACGAAACGACGGTTCGCCCAGCCGATGTGGCCGCCGGTGTGACCGTACTCGGCCATCTTCTGGGTGTAACGCTGCTGGTGAAGCATCGCCCCGTAGAGCCGCCGGTCCTCGTCGTCCAGACCCCAGGGCGCCACGAAACCCGTGGCTCCCGCGGCGCTGGTGTGACGCCCGTCGATCGTGCCCATCACCGTGGTGCCGGCCTTCAGGAAGCCCACGTCATACGGCGACCAGAAGTTCCAGATGCCGTACTGCGTCCGCCGCAGGGCTTTGCGCAGGTCGTAGTCCGGCGCGATCGCCGGAGCCAGCAGAATCGCGCTGGTGATCTTGCGATCCGGCGGCAACGCCTCCAGCGTCAGCACGGCCACACCGCCGCCGCCGGAGTGCCCGATCAGATGGCTTGCCCGGGTGAGCATCCTGGTAGGCGATGATCTTCCTGGCGATCTTGGCGGCCTGCGAGCGGTTGCGGTCCAGCGCCCGCAGCGTCACCGGAAACAGCACCACCGACCCGGCCGTCCAGTCGTACACCTCGATCGCCGCCGGAACCCCGCCGTCCGAGAGCCCCTTGGCGATACTGGTATTCAGCACGCTGGCCCCCTCGATTCCCGGCAGAACCAGCACCAATCCGTGCTCCAGACGGTCGGGAGTGGCGATCTTGGCCGGAAAACTGCAGCCCCCCAGAGCCGCAACGGCCAACAGCACCAGGATCACGCCCACATCCTGGCCGCTGATACGAATCCATAAGCCCATGGAGGAAATAAGGTTAAGCGACAAGAGCTTGCTCCACTCGCCGGCGGGGTCGCAGATTCCGTCCCTCCGGAGTCATCCGAACTCCACGCTCACTCCTCGCCGGCGGGGCCGCAAGGCGGATGCGACGGCGGCATCCAGCGTAGCAGGACTATATCCCCGGCCGGCCTCACCGGCAAGGACGCCCGCCGCGCCGCCCGGGACGCTCCGATAAACATCGGCCGACCCCCGGCCGATCCTGCACTGCGACAGCGATAACCGGCCACGGGGGCGACCCGCCCGCCCGTCGGTTATCCTGGGCGGGCCCGCCGGGTCGTTCGGACCGATCCTCCCGGCGGCCAGGATGAACCGGCATGACCCGACAGCTCCGATGCTTGGCCGGCCTGGTCGTGCTGCCGGCCCTGGCGGCCTGCTCGGACAGTCCCGGGACCGCCGCGGTCGAAGCGTCGCCGCAGGTCGTCTTCTGCCGGCTGCTCCGTCCGCAAGGCAGCGGCGCGATTGCCCAGGCCTCGGATCTGTGTTTCGGACGCGTCGGATCGCGCGAGGGGCTCTGGCTGGTCTGTGACCGCAACGGCGCAGAGACCGCCGGGCGCATCTTTCTCTTCAGGCCGGAAACCCTGGCGGCCGTCGTGCATCGCGGCGACCTCGCGGCCGACGAGGAATTCCACGTGGCCGCGCCGGCGGAAGGCTGGCAGGCCTTCGCCGCCTCCAGACCGTGGCTGGATACCGACCGCCTGGAGGACCTGCGACGCAGGGTGGAGGCTGCCGATCCCGCGTCGCCCGGATCCCGCCTGGACCTGGAGGCCGTGGCGCCCGGCCGCGGCCCGTTGCCCCCGCATGAGTGGTGCCTTTTCGCCGTCTCCGAGGAGCCGTACTCGCTCATTCTGCAACTGCGTCTGGAGGACCGATCCCCGGGTGCTGTTTCGACGCCCGCGCGGCTGGTGGACCTCTTCTGCTACCCCGAGGCCGACGACGAACACGGCACGGACGCCAACGACGGGCTGGAGGGTCTGGCCTGGGCCGGCCGGCCGGGGCTCTTCTGGTGGGCCGAGGAAGGCACCCGCCTGCACGCCCCCGACGCCCACCCGCGGCTGTTCTTCCTCGAGCCCCGGCTGGGTCTGGGACGGCTGGAGGACGGGCGGTTGAAGGTCGATGAACCTCTCTCGGACCGCCTGACCGCCGCCGTGCGCGGGCTGCGCACCGGGCCGATGCAGACGCTGAACGCCCTGACCGTCGCCCCCGACGGAACCCTGCTGGTCGTCGACCGCAACGGAGGGCGGATCTGCCGGGTCGATCCCGCGGCCGGCACCGCCGCCGTCTGGCTGGATCTGCACGACATCGCCGGCCTCGATCTGCGGACGCTGCTGGCGGATTTCCCCGACCGCCGGCGCATGCCCTACGTCAGCATCGAGGGCATCGCGGTGGATGACACCGGGGCTGTCTGGCTGGTGGACGACCCGGCAATGCCCGAGCCGTTTCGCCGATCCTGCCTGGTGCGTCTGCCGGCCCGTCTGCCGCGGGCATCGACCCGCCCGGCCGGCGGACAGCCCGATCTCCTCGACGAGACCTCCCCGGTCCGCTAGACTCACCGGTCCGCGACCGGCCCGCCCGGCCGCCGGAACGGAGAACCCGACCATGAGCGACGCGGCCGAGAAGATCCAGTACGACGATTTCGCCAGAGTGCAGCTCCGGGTCGCCCGAGTCATCGAGGCAGCCCCGCACCCCAATGCCGACAAGCTTCTGGTGCTGCGGATCGACCTGGGCGGCGAGCAGCGCCAGATCTGCGCCGGCATCCGCGGCCACTACCAGCCCGAGGCGCTGGTCGGCCGGCACATCGTCGTGGTCGCCAACCTGGCCCCGCGGATGATGCGCGGACAGGAAAGCAACGGGATGCTCCTGGCGGCCAGCAACGCCGACCACTCCCGGATCCTGCTGGTGTCGCCCGATGCCGGCGCCGAGGCCGGATGGTCGGTCAGTTGAGCCCGCGGCGTCCGACACGCGGTAGAGCGACCCCGGCCGGGAGATGGGAGACAACCCCGGGCCTCCTGGGCCGGAGCAGCGCAAACCATTGTGGGGCATGAAGAAAGGTTTGTCCGCGCGCCCGCCCCGAAGCCGGGCGCGGGCCCTTCCCCGGGGTCGGCGTTGCCCCGCGAACGCGACCGAGCCCGCCGGCCAGGCCTCCGGGTCGCAGCCCGCCGCGGGCTTGATTCGCCGGCCGGATGGGTTATCATATGGGGCTCTTTACCCTTGTAAACGCCGCGGCTTGCGCCAGGGCCGGGCAGACGGGATCACGAAGATGCGAACCGCAGCGATGAAGTCGTATCTGGCCAGGCCGGGACAGGTCGGCGGCCAGTGGCACGTTGTCGACGCCAAGGACAAGGTGCTCGGCCGGCTGGCCGCCGAGGTGGCGACCATTCTCATGGGCAAGCACCGCCCGACCTATACGCCGCACGTGCTGACCGGCGACTTCGTCGTCGTGGTCAACGCGGAGAAGGTCCGGCTCACCGGCCGCAAGATGCAGCAGAAGGAATACGACCGCTACTCCTACCACCCCGGCGGGCGCAAGGTGATCCCCGTCGCCGAGATGCTCGCCCGCCACCCCGAGCGGGTGATCGAGCTGGCGGTCAAATGCATGGTCCCCCGGACCAAACTGGGGCGGCAGATGCTCTCCCGGCTGAAGGTCTATCCCGGACCGGACCATCCACACCAGGCGCAGCAGCCGGTGCCCCTGGAACTCAAGGACGCATGACGGGTTGACCCGGTCCCGGCGGCGAGGGCGGCCGCGGATCCGGTCTTTCGAGGAAGCAAGTCGTGACGGACCCAGCCAACGCAACGCAGGACGCCGGATCGGTGACGTTCCCCGCTCCCGATCCCAGGAAGCACTACTTCTGGGGGACCGGACGCCGCAAGCGCGCCGTCGCCCGCGTGCGCATCCGCGCAGGCAGCGGCAGGTTCGAGGTCAACAGCCGCCCGGTGGACCAGTACTTCGCCCTGGAGCGCGACCGGCTCGACGTGGTCGCCCCGCTGCGGGCCACCGAGACCCTCGGCAAGGTCGATGTCTTCGTGAGCGTGGCCGGCGGGGGCATCACCGGGCAGGCCGGCGCCATCGTGCTCGGCGTCGCCCGGGCCCTCAAGCAGGCCAACCCGGAGTATGACGGACCCCTGCGGGCCGGCGGCTACCTGACCCGCGACGCGCGGATGGTCGAACGCAAGAAGTACGGCCGCGCCGGCGCCCGCCGCAGCTTCCAGTTCTCGAAGCGCTGACCGTCCGGCGGTCCGCGACCGGTTTTCCCAGCGACCCCGACGGTGCGATGTCGGGGTCGTTTTCACAATGCGGCACGGCACGCAGGCGGCGACCCGGGGCAGCGGCCCGCGCCCCGTCCGTCGGGCGACGGGAAAAACGTCGATCCCGCAGCCGCGACGCGCCGCTTCGCTCCGCCAAGGCCCCCCGGCCGCCGCACGCCGCCGGGGCCGCCGCCCGTGAGAGTCCCACGCCATGCCCGGACACACCCGCGTACGCGTCGCCATCATCGGAGCCACGGCCTATACCTCGCGCGAGACCATCCGCTGGCTTCTGCGGCACGATCAAGCCGAGATCACCGCCCTGTGCTCCCGCCGGGAGCCCCGCCCGCACATCGCCGAGGTCTTTCCCGACCTGGCCGGGCTTCTGGACATGGTCTGCGAGCCCATCGATGTGCCCGCCCTGAAAGGCCGGGCCGACGTGGCCATGCTCTGCCTGCCCAACGGCCTGGCGATGCAGCTGGTGCCCGACCTGCTCGAGGCCGGGCTGCGGGTCATCGACTTCTCCGCCGACTACCGCCTCAAGGAGCCCGCCGAGTACGCCCAGTGGTACAACAAGGAACACACCGATCTGGAGAACCTCCGGCAGGCGGTCTACGGGCTGCCGGAACTCCACCGCGAGAAGATCCGTTCCGCGGCCCTGGTGGCCAACCCGGGCTGCTACCCGACCTCGGCGGCCCTGGGCATCGCCCCGCTGATCAAGGCCGGCCTCATCGAACCGCAGGACCTCATCGTCGATGCGGCCAGCGGCATCAGCGGCGCCGGCCGGGAGCCGCGGCCCGAACACCACTTTCCCGAACGCCATGAGACCTTCGAGGCCTACAACGTCGGAACCCACCGCCACATGGTGGAAATCGAACGCATCCTCGACAGCTACGTGCGCGGCGGCAAGACCTCGGTGATCTTCACCCCGCACCTGGTGCCGATGGAACGCGGCATCCTCTCGACCATCTACCTCCGGCCGCACCAGCCGGTCTCGGTCGAACACGTCATGCAGGTCTTCGCCGAGGCCTATGACGGCGAGCCGTTCGTCCGGCTGCGCAACGGCATGGTGCGGACCGGCGAGGTGGCCCGCTCCAACTTCTGCGACATCACCGCCCGGGTGGTCAAGTCGCGGATCATCGTGCTCTCGGCGATCGACAACCTCGTCAAGGGCGCCGCCGGCCAGGCCATCCAGAACATGAATGTGATGTTCGGACTCGACGAGCGGACCGGCCTGCTGTAGACCGCCGCGACCGCCCCGACGCCCGGGCGGCGCGCCGACCCGCCCCAGGAGACGCATACGCCATGCCCAACCAGACCATCACCGCCCCCGAGGGCTTCCGCTGCGGCGCCGCCGCCTGCGGGATCAAGAAGACCGGGGCCCTGGACCTGGCGGTCCTGGCCGCCGATGAGGCCTGCCCGGCCGCAGCCGTCTTCACCCGCAACCGGTTCTGCGGATGCCCGGTCACGGTGGGGCGGCAGCACATCCGCCGCGGGCGGCTGCGGGCCGTGGTGGTCAACAGCGGCTGCTCGAACGTGGCCACCGGCGCCCGCGGACTGCGGGACGCCCGGACCATGTGCCGGCTGACGGCCCGGGGCCTGAACGCCGACGAAACCGAGATCCTGCCGGCCAGCACCGGCGTGATCGGCCGCTACCTGCCCATGGACCGCGTCCGGGCCGGCATCCGCGCCGCCCTGGCCGGCCTGTCGCCGGGCCCCGGGGCCGGCGAGGCCTTCGCCCGCGCGATCATGACCACCGACACCCGCCTCAAGCAGGCCTGCACCCGCGTGCGCATCGGGCGGCAGCGGATCGCCGTGGCCGGCTGCTGCAAGGGCAGCGGCATGATCGCCCCCAACATGGCCACGATGCTGGCCTTCCTGACCACCGACGCCGGACTGCCGGCCGGACGGCTCGCCCGACTGCTGCGGGCCGCCGTGGAGCCGACCTTCAACCGCATCACCGTCGACGAGTGCCCTTCGACCAGCGACACCGTGGCCCTGCTGGCCGGCGGACGGGCCGGGGCCCTGACCTCCGACCGCGCGATCCGGGCCTTCGCCGAGGCCCTGCGGTCGGTCTGCGGCGACCTGGCCCGCCAGATCGTGGCCGATGGCGAGGGCGCCACCCGCGTGCTGGAAATCACCGTCACCGGGGCCCGCTCGCCGCGCGAGGCCCACGCCACCGCCCGGGCCGTGGCTGCCAGCCCGCTGGTCAAGACCGCCGTCCACGGCGGCGACCCCAACTGGGGGCGGATCGTGCAGGCGGTCGGTGCCGTGCAGGCGACCTACCGGCCGGAGAAGGTGCGGGTGTGGCTGGCCGGCACGCTGCTCTTCGCCCGCGGCGGACCGGCCCGCGGCCTGGACCTCAGACGGCTCTCGGCCCGGATGCGGCAGCCGCACGTGCCCGTGCGCATCGACCTGGGGGCCGGCAAAGCCTCCGATCGCGTCTGGACCTGCGACCTCTCGCGCGAGTACGTCGCGATCAACGCCGACTACACCACCTGAAACGCATGAAACGTCGCCCGACGGCGGTCCGCCCCGCCGGCCCCGCGCAACTCCGCCTCCGGCGGGTTCACCGGATCAGCGTCATCGCGGCCACCACCGGCGAGGCCGGCGTTCCCAGGTCGCGAACGACGATGCTCCGCACCGGCCGGGGTTTCAGGGCGATGGTCAGCAGATTCAGGTGCCACGGGTCGCCGCGCAGGGCGATCTCGGCCTCTCGGGCCAGCGCCGGGCCGGTCCAGTCGTCGGCCGTCCGGTCGGTGATCAGCGGCACCGTCTCGACCTCGCCGTCGGCGTAGCGGATCTCATATTCCGCCAGTGCATCGTGCTGTTCGGACCCGGGAGTACCCGCCGCCCAGCCGGTCACGTTCCCCAGGATGCACAGGTAACGGGCCGTCGTGTCGCCGGCGGCCACTTCGACCTCGCGCGGAAGCGTCTGGCAGGCATGGGCGCCGTGCAGAACCACCAGATTCCTGCCGCTGCCGGCCGAGGGGTCGAGAATCCGCACCGGCACGCCGCAGACCTTCAGCTCTCCCGTCGGCAGGCCGGCGAAGACGAACCGGCCGGGGTCGGGGACGTTGAAGGGCGAGGTCAGCGAGTTGGTCGTCGCCGCCCCGGACAGGTCGAGACAGACGTGGCCGGCGCCGGCGAGTTCATCCGGCGACGGGGTCGGAACCACGCCGGACACGGCGGCCGGCAGCGGGGGAGCATCGGCCAGGTATGCCGCCACGCGCGACCGGAAAGTCATGCCCGGCCGGTCGGACAGACGCCGGACGCGCAGGCGGATCGGACCCTCGCCGGCCAGCCGCGGATCGAGCCGAACATGCGCGGGCAGGACGCCCGCCAGAGGCTGCCCACCGGCCTGGGCCTCCTCGAAAACCATCCCGACCGGCGCATGAATGACCAGCGACGTCGGTGCCCGGCGATCCGGCGGCCTGACCTCCACCTGCAGCGCGTCCTCGGCGATGGCGGCCGTGAGATCCAGCCTGCCGAAGTGGGTCGGGGCGTTCCGCACGCGGATGCCCGGGGCGGTCGTGAGCCAGTGGTCCGGCACGCAGGACAGCAGGTGAAGCTCGTCACCCTGTTCGCGGAGGATCATGTTGCGCAGGGTCGTGACCTGCAGGGCCGCGCCCCAGAGGTGAGGGATGGTGTTGGACCAGGCGACCCGATGCCTCCAGTAGACGCCCTCGGGGAATCCGTGGGTGCTGGTCGAGTGGAGAAGAAACGAGTAGAACCCGTCCAGGGCCTCCTCCTGTTCTCCCCGGACCAGATGCGCGTTGGTCACGAACTTCGTCAGGTAGGGATGAATCGCGCCGCTGTGCGGCGGATTCCACTGGATGACGCCTTCGATATAGCCGCCGGGGTTGACGGGCGTCCGGCCGAACCCGGTGCGCACCAGGCGGATCGTGGCCGACACGCGCGGATCGAACGGATCGAGGAGAACGGTCGGAAAGATCGCCTCGAGATTGCCCCAGTGGGTGCCGGCGTTCTCGTAGCTCGGCGGGATATGGGGCAGGCCCGTGCGCTCCAGGGCCCTGAGGATGCTCTCCCGGTAATCGGCGGATTCCCTCGCGAGGGCTTCGGCCTCCTCGCCGCGGCCCAGCGCCCGGGCGGCCTCGGCCGTCGCCAGCAGGCCCCGCAGGTTCTGCAGGTCGTAGCCGACGATGTGATGCCGGCCGTCCCAGAGGAACTCGCCGTCGGCCACACCCGCCGGCAGGATGCCGAAAAACGGCGAATCCGGGTCCTCCTCCCGGCGGCGGGCCTCTTCGAGCCAGCGGGCCGCGCTGCGGATCGCCGGATAGACCGACTCGAGCCAGGCGAGGTCGCCCGACAGGCGAAACAGCTCCACCGGGCCCCACATGGCGTATCCGTTCGCGTCGAACTGGTCTTTCTGGCTCTCGAAGCGGCCATCAGGCCGCTGGAAACGCATCATCAACTCCATGCTGAGGCGGGCCTCCTCGAGAAAGCCCGCCTGGGCCAGCGCCGTGACCTGGTAGATGCCGTCGCGGAGGTAGGTCTCGTCGTAGAAGCCCTCGCCGCCGCGGACCTCCCCCTGGTCCCGGCCGATGAACAGATAGACCAGCGACGCCCGGTACGTTTCCAGGACCTTCGCCTCCGGAACCTCCAGCACGGCCCCCTGTCCCAGCAGCCGGCGCCAGAAGGACGCTACGCGGGCTTCGGCCGATGCGAAATCGCAACCGGGCATCGCTTCGTTCGCCTTCAGCTCCGCGTCCGCAACGGCGTGGAAAGGCAGCACGAAGGATCCACCCTGCGTCTCCCGGGGCTCCAGTCGCGCCCGGACGCGCACCAGCGATCCCTCGGCCTGGACCGATGCGCCGGAGGTCGGGCGCAGCGCGGCGAAGAGACGATCCCGGCAGCGGACGCCCTCCACCCCGGGAGAGACCGCCGTCAGCTCGAGGGGCACGTCGCCGGCCCCCGGACGCCACTGCAGACCGACGTCGGCATTCGCCGCCTCGGCCGAGACATTGGTCATCGACATGCGAAGAAAACACAGGAAATTCCCGGCCTCCGGCCGGTCGAACGGCTCGTCCCGGGCGGGATCCATCGGCGTGACGGCGGCCTCGAGCGTGTAACGTACCCGGTCGTCCACCGTGAAGGACGCGGTCGCGATCGGGAGCCAGCCGTCGCGAAGCGTCCACCGGATGCGGGGGTTCAGCGGGCGCAGCGGCGTGCCGGCCAGCGGCCTGACGATCAGCTGGTCCCCGAAAAACAGATCGCCGGACGGCGAAATCCGCACACCCGACGGATGGTCCTTGAGGCCGATGACGCTCCAGGGATTCGCAAAGTACTCGAAGGCGTCGCTGTGGTCGCGGACCATCACGCCCGGGGCCAGCTCTAGGAGTCCGTCTGCGGCGCCGCCCATCCCTGCGGCAACGGCGGCGGCTCCCACGATGCCCACGACGGCAATCGCCCACTTCCATCCGGCCATGACCGGACACCTGCGCATGTTCGAGTCCTCCGTCGGCCGAGACCCGCCGCGGCCGCCGCCTTCCCGGACGGACGGACGGCTCTTCCCGGCCAGGGGGAACCACTACCGGGATTCAAGACGGCGGTCAAGAATGACCGATCCGCCTGACGCCGCAGGTGCACGCCCGCAGGGCCGGCGCGGCCGGGTTTTGAATCGAAGGCCCGAATGCCGCATGCCGCAGGAATGCCGCATGCGCGAGCATCCGCATCCCCGGGCGAGCGGCACACGCCCGGGGTCCGCGGCGGCGCGGTGGCGGCAAAAAAGCGGCCCGGCACGCTTGCACGCGCCGGGCCGCCGGGAGGAGAGCTGGCGACAGCGTCCCCGTCAGTCGTCGCAGGCCTGGTTGGCGATCACCCCCGGGCCGCTGCCGCAGGCGGTGAAGAACCCGATGTCCGCGGCATCCAGCGCCGAGTCGAAGTTGCGGTCGAAACACCGGCAGTACTCCGGCTCGGACGGAATCGCCTCCCCGATGGCCAGGCAGCGCTGCAGCAGGGCGAAATCGTTCATGTCCACGTCCTGGTCGTTGTCGGCGTCGGCGAACGGATTGTTGCAGGGGTTGCGCACCGTGACCGTCAGGCCGTCGGCGTGCGAGGCGTGCAGATAGTCGTACACGGCCGGCGGACGCAGCAGCCACACCGCGGTGATGGTGTCGCTGGCGGCGATGGCGGTCACGCTGGCCGGCCGCCAGTCATAGCTTCCGTCCTCGATGCTGCTGTAGACCACCGTGCTGGCCAGCGCCGGGCCGCTCAACCCGCCGTCGCGCAGCTCGATCAGCACGTCGTTCGGGCCGCCGCCGGCGAAGATGCCCCCGAAGGTGTACTCGGCCCCGCGGGTGGCCGCGATCGTCTGGTAGGCGATCACATCCGCGCCGCCGCGGTCCCAGCTCAGCGAGCCGTAGTGGTTCCCGCCCGGCGAGGGCGGCGGGCAGGTGGCCGGCTGCCTGACGTCCAGGTCGCGGTCGAAGCCCGCCCGGATGCCGCCCACCGTCGGCAGAATCGACGACCAGCCCGTGGGGATGCCGCGGACCAGCTGGGCCGGCGGGCCGCAGTCGACCGGACGGCCCGGATCCGGCAGCTCGAAGCCGCCGTTGACGAAGCTTGCGGCCACGACCGTCAGGACGCCCTCGGCGGTGGCCACGCAGCCGCCCTTGAGCACCACGACGTCATACGCCCCGCCCGAGACGCCGAACAGGTTGAAGTCCGCGGTGATCGTCTGGTCGTCGATGACGTTGACGTTCGTGCCGACGACCGGCGAAGCCGCCATGCCCGTGCGGACCAGGAGAACCTGAACCGTTCCGGCCCCCAGGAATCCGCTGCCGGTGATGGTCGCGCCGGTCATCAGCGACTCATTGACCACCCGGGCCGGAGCGATCCCCGTCACCGTCGGCGGAGGTCCGTCGCAGGTCGCCAGCTGCAGCTTGTCGGCGTGGGAGACGTGCGGACCCGGCGACCGCGTGGTCACCCGCCACCGCACGGTCATCAGATCGCCGGTCGGCTGGAACTGGACGAACCCGAACTTCCAGTCGTAGGCCGAGCTGTCGCCGCCGCCGACATGCACCGCCCCCGCGGCCGCCGGCTCGCCCATGATGCCCACCGCCGTGTCGTCGCCGTCCAGCAGCTCCAGGCTGGCGGTGTGATCGCCGCGGCCGGCCAGGTATCCGGTGAGCAGGTACGTCTTGCTGTTGTCCACTCTGATCGTCTGGTAGATATGCGGTTCAGGCTGAGCGCTCCAGTTGGCGCTCATGTCCGCCACGCTGCTGGCGTAGTGCCCGCCGTCCGGCGGCGGGCAGCTCGGCGGATACTGGTCCGAATCGCGGAACAGCGTGGAAGTCGGGTTCATCACCGAGTCCCAGGTGCCCACGGCGTAGAAGCCCCAGTCGGTCGGGCCGCCGGGGATCGGCTGGATGTTGCCGCAGTTCACCGCCGGCGCCGACGGCAGCTCGAAACTGCCGTTGGTCAGGTTCGGTACGGCCACGACGAACGCCCCGGGAACGTACAGATCCGGGTTCACGGCGTTGTCCACCCGGACCTTCAGCGTCCAGGGTCCCATCGCCGCCCCTGCCAGGTCGAACGAGCAGAGGATGCTGCCCGCCATGGTCTGCTGGATCGTGCCGTTGATGTCCGCGAAACCCGGCCGGATCAGCTTGACCGAGCTGACGGTGTTGCTTCCGGAGGTGAAACCGCTGCCAGTGATCGTGACCGGGACCGTCTGGCCCTGCAGCCCCCAGGCCGGGGCGATCGGGTTGGCCGTGTCCAGGGTCGCCAGGTCGGTGCTCGTGGCCGCCTGCAGCGAGAAATCGTCGAAGTGGGCCGCAAACCCGTAGAGCCCCGTATGGCTGACCCGGACCCGGACGGTCAGCGCCGTGGCCGGTGCGATCGGCGAGCCCTGCAGGCAGAAAGGCAGCCAGACCGCCGGCGTCCCGGCATGCCGCAGGGTGTAGACCTGCTCGGCCACCAGCGGCAGGTTGTTGGGGTTGCCGCCGCTGCCGCTGCGCATCTCGAAGGTGACGGTCAGCGCGCCGCCGGTGCTCATCTTGCCCGGCCACACCAGCCCCTTGAACGTGTAGGTGGTGGACGGGTTGAGCCCGCTGACCGCCTGACGGAACTCGCCGCCGCTGACGTCCCAGCCCTGGATGCTCGCGCGGACGCCGTCGCCGTCCCTCGGGCACGGCGGCGAAAAGAAGTCGCCGTTCCGGCGGGTCAGGCCAACCCAGCCGGTCACGCTCACATTCTGCTGCTCGAGGCAGTCGGTCAGAGCCGGCAGCGTGAAGCTGGGATTGTTCAGGAGTTCCTGTCCCAAAGCGGCCGGCACCGCCAGCATCGATCCGGCCAGCAGGCAGATCACCACACAGGCGCGCAGCATGATCGTTCCTTCCTCCGCTCGGTGGATACCGTGAACGGAAATGCTCCCCTTCAGGCGCTCGGAGCCCTGGGCCCAGGTTGCGGACCCAGGGCTCCGAGCATGCCTGCAGGCCGGACACGACCGTCGCGCCGGCCTGAAACCTTCTCAGCCTGCATCAGGCCCGACGCCGCAGGCCCATCGCACCCAGCAGCAGCAACAGCGCCGAGGCCGGCTCGGGAACCACCGAGATGGCATCAGCCCAGCCGCCGTTGAAGAATCCCCACTTGTGGATGTTCAGCACGAAGATCGTGCCCGTGGGGCTTGCCGAACCGGAGTTGGCCACCCCCGCAACCTCGATCCACCCGTCGCCGCCGGGGGCCGTGACATCGGCATACGTGTCGCCGTTGCTGACCAGCCCGATCATGACTACATCCGGGTCGATCGGCGTGGCATACGTGTGGTCGCCGGCCCAGCTGAGCAGCGGAAGGATGTTCGTCCGGCCCAGACGGTCGTAGTACAGGCCGACCTGGCAGTCATAATTACCAACCGCAACCTGCGGCCAGCCGCCCCAGCCGGCATACGCCGCCAGAGCGCCGGTGATCGTCAGATTGGTGTTGGCCGGCTGCGCGAACTGCTGATACATGAAGGCCTGGTGCCGGGTGGTATCCCAGCCCGAGACCCAGCCGAGGTGCTGGTTGCCCTCGTAAGGGTAGATCAGCAGGCCGTGCTCGCCGCCCACGAACGACTCAGCCTTGTTGCCGCCTTGGCCCGGCACATTGACCCACGGCGGGAAATCCTGCGTCCAGTGGGCGTTCTGCTCGAACCCGCCGTTGGCCAGCAACGACGCACTGGCCGTGGCACAGAAGGCGCCGACAGCCAGCACACCCAACACACACGCGATCCTGGTTCTGTTCATACCAAACCCTCCTCTCAAAAAAGACCAATCTGTGACCTGAACCTCACGATACGGTGAACTGATCCTGGGGGAAGCCTGTCGGTCCGGTTCGAACTTACGAACCCAAAGCACGCAGCTCCACGCCTCTCGGCCCGCAGCCGAATCAGCCATCCACCTCCTTCCTCCCGACAATCGAAGTGCCGACCCCGAATCCCGTATTATCGGGCTTCTAAAGGCCTTTGGACACCAAGTATAATCCCGTGGCGGCCGGGCGTCAAGGGAAAAAAGCGAAATCCCGTCGCCCGGCGGCGGTTCCCCTCAAGCGGCTGTTCCGGTGGGGCGGTCCCGGCAGCGAGAACCAGCTGGAGACCCGCGGATCCGCCAGGGACCCCTGCGGATACGCCAGAGCCCCCCCGGGGGCCGCCGATCGAGCCGGAGGGTTGACTTTCCGGACCGGATCGGCTAGAAAGTGGACTCAGCCTGCCCTTTGGGAATCCAAGGGACATGTGACTACAGTTCATCCGGGGAAGGCCGCGTCGCGCGGAGCTTCAGGACGCGGCCCGGCGGGTTGCCGATTGCCGAAGGTTCGATAACTCTTTGCAGCAAAAGAAGCTGCGCGAAACACGCCGTCCACCGCCCGCAGGGTCGGACCCCCGGTGAACGCCAGGCTGTCCCAGGCAGATCATGGGCGCCGACTACATCGAAGGCACGCTCGAACTCAAGGAGAACGGCAGCGGCTTCCTGCGCCTGGCCCGCCGCAACTATGCCGTCCACCCCGATGATGCCTTGGTCCCGCCGGACCTGATCCGCACGTTCGGCCTCCGCGGCGGCGAGACGCTCATCGGGCCGGTCCACGCCAACGGCCGGGCCGGCGGACAGCAGCCGAGGTTTCGTCTGGCCTCCATTCAGACCGTCGACGGCGTGCCGCCGCAGGACCGGGCCGCCCTGCCGCCCTTCGAGGAGCTGACCGCCGTCGATCCGGTCGAACCCATCCGCTTCGCCACCCCCGGCGGGCCGATCACCATGCGGGTCGTCGATCTGATGACCCCCATCGGCCGCGGACAGCGCGGGCTGATCGCCGCCCCGCCGCGCACGGGCAAGACCATCCTGCTTCAGCAGATGGCCGCCGGGATCGCCGCCAATCACCCCGACCTCTACATGATGGTCCTGCTGATCGACGAGCGCCCCGAAGAAGTCACCGAGATGCGCCGCACCGTCCGCGGCGAAGTGGTCTCCTCCAGCAACGACCAGGACGTGGCCAGCCACCTGCGGATCGCCCGGCTGATGATCGCCAAGGCCCGACGCATGGTGGAGACCGGCCGTCACGTCCTCATTCTGCTGGACTCGCTCACCCGACTGGGCCGGGCGTTCAACGCCGGCATCCGCTCGTCGGGGCGGATCATGAGCGGCGGCGTGGACATCCGGGCCCTCATCGAGCCCAAATCCATCTTCGGCGCCGCCCGCAACATCGAGCACGGCGGCTCGCTGACCATCCTGGCCTCGGCGCTGATCGAGACCGGCAGCCGCATGGACGAGCTGATCTTCAACGAGTTCAAGGGCACCGGCAACATGGAGATCATGCTCAGCCGCGAACTGGCCAACCTGCGGATCTGGCCGGCCATGGACCTCAATCAGTCCGGGACCCGCAAGGAGGAACTGCTCCTGGGCCCGGCCAACGCCCTCAAGGTGCACCGCATCCGCCGCCAGATCGCCTCGATGCCGCCGGCCAGGGCCATGGAGAACCTTCTGGCGGCCCTGGCCCGCTTCCCGGACAACGCTTCGCTGCTGGACAATATCGCCGGTTGAGCCTCGGCGGCCGCCGGCACGCCGGACTGCGCCCACGGGCCGGACCCGCCGCGCGTCGCGGCACTGTACGCCGCCCCGGTCAGCCCTCCCCGCCGCCGCGCCCGACATAGGCCGTCGGCAGCACGGTCACCGAGCCGCTCAGCAGGTTCACGGCCGCAAACTCGCGGATCCGCTCCGTGCGCCGCAGCTCGATGCGGATCGGTCCCTTCATCGGAGCGGCCAGGTGAGTCATGCGGGAACCGATGCGGATCCTCACGTTCGCGAAAACCTCATCGAGCACCCGCACCGTCGCCGACTCCCCCGGGGCCCCGGCCGGGCCGGCGATCCGGCTCACCGGTTCGCGGGCCTCGACCCGCCGCTGCAGCGAGCTGATCCACGACACCAGGTGCACCACCCGGGCCCGCTGGGCGGAGTTCATCCGCGACGGGGACTTCAGCAACCCCAGCAGCCGGTCCCGAATCGCCAGGATCTCGTTCAGCCGCGAGCGGATCCGGGCCGCGGCGTCGGCCGACACGTCCAGGTCCGGAGGCCACGGCCCCACCACCACCAGCGTCGGCAGCCCGGCGGCATTGCCCAGGCGGGCGACCTCCACCCCGCCGGCCGCATAGGTCAGGCCGCCGATCAGGTCCGCCCCGCTCATCCGCAGCGCGCCCCGCGTGACCAGCTCGCTGTTCAGCGACGCCCGGCCGATCACGATGTCCCCGGCCGCACGGATGATCGCCTCCTCACAGAACTTGGCCGACACCGTCCCGCCGCTGGTCACCGTGCCCTCGTTGCGCCCGAGGATCCCGTTGCGCACCCGCACGTCGCCACGGGCGATGACCTCGGCGGCCTCGATACACCCGCCCACGACGATCGATCCCTCGCTGCGGACCCGGAAGTGCATCCGGATGGTTCCGGCCACCTCGATGCCGACCGGCGAATCCACCGAGCCGGTCTCGAAGTCGATGTCGCCGCGGATCCCGACCTCGCGCTCGATCCGCAGCCGCATGTGGTCGAAGACCACCCGGCCGGCGACACAGGCCACCACCGATTCGCCGTCTTCGGGAGATACCCGCACCGTCTCGTCCAGAACGATGTCGCGGGCCGGGCGCCGGGCTTTGATCGGCCTGCCGAGCACGTCCGTGCCGTCGACGGCCGGCCGGGCCGCAACCAGCCGCCCGATCACGTCGCCGGCCCGGACGATGTGCAGCCGCGTCAGGGCGTAGTAGTCGATCGGCGCCGGTTCCTGCGGGACGGACGAATTCCCGGGCGCGGCGGAAATGAACTCCGCGTCCCGCCCCTCGGTTGGCGGAGCACCCTCAGCGACCAGCTGCTCGCCGTTGAGATCCGGATCGCCCGCCAGGCGTTCCAGCAGGGCCCCGACACGCCGCAACGTCCGATCATCGATGCGAACGCCCGCCCGCCGCAGCGCCTCCAGCACCTCCTCCTCCCCAGGCCACGGAGACGCCCTCAGCGGCGAGACATCCATCCAGGCCGCCATTCCATCCGGCGAGATACGCACGCTGAGCCGCTGCTCGGCGGGCTGCTCAGGATGTCCCCAGGCGTCGCCGGACATGCTCGATGGCCCCTGCACAGAACCTTGCCCGCTGCGCCACGGTCACGCCACGGGCATTCGAGAATCCGCCACTGATGGTTATCGAACAGATGACCGCCGGAGCATATGCCAATCGCGTGCCGGAAACACACCGGTCAGCCGGCGCCGCGGCCGCCGCTGGGCGCCGCGAAACGTCACGATGACCGCCCGATGAGGCAGCAGACCCGGCGGCGCCCGCAAAGCTGTGAGTTCTTCTGCTGACCGTCAGCAGTGACGGCTGTGAAAACCGCGGGCGGCGATGAGGCAATGCGTAAAAAAGGCGTGCGGCACCCTGTAAATATTGGCGCGGTCAAGGGTGCCGCAGCGAGTGGAAGACCTGTGATTTTCGGGTGGGCGTCAATCTCGTCCGTGGTTTGAATCCCGCCCCGTTGTCCTCATTATATCTCTTCGGAAGGTGCCATCCAAGCCCGTAGTGACGGTTTATTGAAAATACCCGAATCTCCCGACACCCGCCCGGCAACCCGTTCCCGCCGGCTCCGCCCGAACCCACCGGTCCGGGATTGCGGCCCCCCGGAAACCCCCTTCCGTCAGTCAGCCGGAAGCTCCCGCAGACCCGCAGCATGAAACCTACGATACGCCCGCTGCAGGGTCAAACGTCCCGGCATTCACGACCACGCGATAAACTCCAGCACAAATACAAGCCCCGGCCGCCGGGAACGGGCTCAGGAAGGGACTGGTGGCGTAACTTTTTGTTCAATATGGAATTGCCATCATGAAGGCGGGAAGGTGGGCACGGCCAACCAGGCCGGCCGGGGCAGGGTCGTACCTCAGGGCAGGACCGGAGGCCTGGAACGCAGCTCCTGTTCGAACGCCCGGATGGCATCCTCCTGGCGGCTCCAGGAGGCCTTGAAGCCGGCCTCATCGACCCATTCGGCCCAGACCCGGCCCTGCTCGTAGTGCAGCAGAGCCCGGCCGTCCGGCAGCAGAACCAGGTCAACCTTGGGCCCGACGGCCACGATCACCGGCCCGGTGGCCTGGCCGGCGTAGAGGCGCACGGAGTCGTCCAGATGAAAGACTTTGGGAGGGTTCCCCTTGAGCTCCACGGAGGCCGGGAGTCGCCCCCACCGTTCGACCGAAAGGCGGATCTCCTGGCCCAGCTCCTGGACCCCCGCCACGGCCACGCGGACGGCGGTGCGGTCGCGATGCACCACGGTCACCAGCCCCACGCAGCCGGCCCCCAGGGCCAGGGTGACCGCCGACCGCCACACCCACCGCCGCCGGGCCTTGGCCCGGCCTGCGGAAACGGCGGAAAAAGCGGATGATTCCGTCTCCAGCGAGACCGGCCGATCCGCGCTCCTGATAGCATGGACGGTTACCATGTCGTCCGCGTCCTGACGAAGCCGCCGCGCCCGGCCATACCCGAAGGGTCCCCCGGATTACTCTAGTATACCGGCGGGCGGGGCGGCTGTCTGCAGTTTCTTGCTGCTTTTGCCAGCAAGCCGGTCGGGTTCCGCCGGCAAGCTGTTCGAAGGACCGGCGGATGCCCTCGCGCAGGCCCACGGCGGCAGCCCGGGACAACGGCCCGGACAGGGGCCCGCCGGCCAGACCGGCCGGTTGGCCCGCCCCTCCGCGGGCAAGGCGGCGATCGTCCTGGTGCCCGGGTTCCGGGTGCCGGGGGCCTACCTCTCCGCAGGCCGGGCGGTCGCGGTGCGTCCGATTCGTGCGGTCGCGGCGCTGCGGCCTACCCGTCCGCAGGCGGGGCGGTCCCGGCCAGCAGCTCCTCGATGAGCTGGGCGACCCCCGCCTGGTCGTTCGTGACCACGATCCGCCTGGCCACCGCCCGGATCGGCGGGATCGCGTTGCCCATGGCCACCCCCAGGCCGGCCTCCCGGATCATTTCCAGGTCGTTGATGTCATCGCCGACCGCCACGACCTGGGCGCCCTCGATTCCGACCGGCTCGATCAACTGCCGGATGCCGAACCACTTGTTCACCTGCCCATCGAAGCACTCCACCACATGCAGGCCGTAGTTGGGTGCAAAAATCGCGTTGGATTTGACTTCCCCGGGCCCGAATGCCGCCGTCAGACCGGCCCGGACGGCCTCCACGGCCTCCGGGCGGGCGATGACCCCGACGCGCACCGGGCAGCCGATGTCCCCGCCCTCGGGAAGCCATTCCAGCCTGGCCGGGGTGACCTCCGCCCAGCGCTGGTAAGCCTCGACGTTGAGCCGGCCGGGCAGCACCCGGTAGTCCGGGCCTCCGGCGGCGGAGTCGTAGAGCATGAGCACCGGGTAGCCGGCGCTGTTGAAATGATCGACCAGCCGCCGGGCGACCTGTGGTCCCAGCGGGCGTGCGGCCAGCGTCCGGCCGGTGGCGATGTCCGAGACGATCGCTCCGAACGCGAAAACGCCCCAGTCCAGATCCAGCCCGACTTCGGCGATAACGCCGCGCGTCTCGGTCAGGGATCGGCCGGTGCAGATGCAGATTTTCAGGCCGGCCCGGTGAGCCCGGTGCAGCGCGCGGCGGTTCTCGGCGGGCAGGCGTCCCCGCGAGTCCAGCAGCGTACCGTCCACATCGACGGCCAGGAGGCGATATCCGTGTGCCATGCCCACCGCCGGTGCGACTGGCCTCCGGCCGGCGCTCCGTGACAGGCGGGGCCCGGCTTCCGGCGGCGTGTCACTTGATGGTCTGAACCTTGATCTCCTCGGCGTCCCCGGGCTGGTTCACGTTGGGACTCTTGCCCTGCATGCCGTGCTCGGGATCTTCCCAGGTCTTGCCGATGACCTTGTCGCCTTCGAAGTAGACAAAGGCGGTGATGTGCCGGTCGGAGTCGTTGTAGACCCAGGCCATGTCGGTCTTCTGCCAGGGCTCGCCCAGCGTGGCCCGCACCAGATCGCTGCTGGCACCGTCGTGAATGGTCTCCCACCGCTGGTAGGTGAGCTTCTCGGCGCATCCCATGGCCGCGAGCATCAACACGACGACGACCGGCCTGACCCATTTCGACGCGTGCATGTGCTTCTCCTTCTCAAGCTCGGGCGGGCCGGACGGGGTCGGCCCCGGGCCCGATTACTCCGACGGCTTGTCCTCGCCGGCCGGCCGGAAGACCTCCGCCGGCATCTGGAAGTCCAGGATGTATTCGTCCCGGATGGTTTCGTCCCACGGCGTACGGTACGTCGCGGTCAGAATGTACTTGCGTCCCGGAGGCACGTCCTCGGCGCCGGCCAGCCAGGCCAGCTGAAACTCGTACATCTGGGCCCGTGTCCAGTACAGACGGACCTCGTCGGCGGTGGCGATGGACCGTTCCCAGAATGCCAGCCGCTGCCCCTTGCGCTCGCCCGAGGCCTGCTCATAGCTCCACAGCTCGAAGTAGAACAGCCCGACGGCCTTGACCGGATCGCCGAAGCGATCCACCGGGCGCAGGATCACCACCACGCCGTCGGGGAAGTCGTCCTGATCGAAGCTCTTGATCCGGGTGAACGGCTGGATGGCGATGCGCTCCGGCAGCATCAGCGCCAGCATCTCGACGCGTTCGCGTTCGGTCGGCAGACTCGTCGGCCCCCCGGACCGGCAGCCGACCGCGGCGGCGCAGAACGACAGGCACCAGGGGAGCATCCTTGCCGGGGAGCGCAGACTCATGATCCCCGCGATTCTAAGAACCGTCTCGCAGATGTGTCAAGAATGCCGGCGCCAACGCCGCCGGCGCGATCGCGCGGCATGCCGCAGGCATCAGGGCGGGTTGCCGAACTCCAGGACCCAGTAGACGCCGTACTGGCCCCCGACGGCCACGCCGACACCCACTTCGCGCCACTGGACGCCCAGGAGGATCTCGCGGTGCTCCGGCGAGGCCATCCACTCGGTCACCGCCTGACGCGGCGACTCCTGCCCGGCGGCCAGGTTCTCGCCGACCGCCAGAAAGACATAGCCGGCCTTGTAGGCCCGCTCACCGGGTCCCTCGCCCGTGGCCGGGTTGACATGATCGAAGAACCCCTGCTCGATCATCTCGCAGCAGTACGACTCGGCCATCTGGGTGAGGATCGGATTCAGGACCACGGCGTCCAGACCGCGGCTGGCCCGCTCCTCGTTGACCAGTTGCAGCACCTGTTCGATCAGCACCGTCCGGTTGGCCGGGGCCCCGCAGGCTCCCGATGCCGCGCCCGGGGCGGCCTCGAGGCTGACCACCACGGAGCGGTCGGACGTGTCGCCCGTGCCCGGACAACCGGCCGTCACGGCGCACACCGCCGCCAGCGCGATCAGCAGACCGGACCATGCCTTGGGGTGTCTCACGAGCTTGGGTACTCCTGCCCGGCCGGGGGCCTCAACGCGCCACGGACCCCCGGTTCCCCGGCGGCGCCTCCAGGTAGACTTTCCACCAGCCGCCGCATCCCTTACGCTATATCGTAAATCGACCTCGCCTGAGGTTCAACGAAAATCACAGCCGGACCCTCCGGCCGCCCGCGCCCGCGGCCCGGGCCGGTCCCGGTTGCCATAACTGCCAATAGCGTAGACGCTTACACCGGCCGATGGTTGGTGCGACGCAAAAAGCATTTTTTTCCACCCGCCACCGGGGCGGCCGCCGGGATGCTTGTTTTCGGGCCTCAAAGG
>Ga0129299_1000651_pt1 | contig 22477 bp, 15 predicted proteins | sample ConPoolayeCmetaG_FD_94477 | JGI IMG/M metagenome (GOLD analysis project Ga0129299, IMG submission 94477) | Hot spring microbial mat communities from California, USA to study Microbial Dark Matter (Phase II) - Cone Pool mat layer C metaG ...
ACGTTCCAGGCGCCATGCGCCACGAACAGATCCGGCTCCTCGATCACCGCCGGAAGTTCGCGGATGAACCGCCGGTGCGATTCGGGCACGGCCTCGAGCAGCTCATCGAGACGGCCGGCCGTCGGCTGCCGCGCACTCCGCCGCATCTGCGCCCAGTCGATACCATAGCTGGCCAGGGTCTGGTCCAGTCCGTGCTGCATGAACCACGAGAACGCGACCAGCCGATCGCCGCGCGAAGCGCTCATGGCGTAGCTTTGCCCGTTGAGCACCTCGTCGAAGATGTCATCGTGATTGCCGCGGATGCATTGGGCGTTGGAAAGCCCCAGCAGCAGATCGATGACGGCGCGCGAATCCGGCCCGCGGTTGACGTAGTCGCCCACGAACAGCAGCCGCGGCGAGGGGTCGGCGCGGGCGATGGCCCCCAGCAGCGCCTCCAGCGGTCGGGCCATGCCGTGAATATCGCCGATGATCCAGCGCACAGCCGAATGATCGCGTGACGGCTCCGCCCAGGCAACCTCCAGGCCCGCCCCGCAGTCTCTTCTCTTCTGGCTTCCGCCGCCTTCTGCGGTATCCTTTCTACCAATGGCCAAGGACCTTTGCATCGTCCTCAACAACGGATCGCTGAACTCGGTGGTGACCACGGCCCTGGCGGCCCAGAAGTACCGGCCGATCCTGCTGTATGTGGAGACGCACAGTCAGCCGCCGGCGGGCATGCGGGCGGCGTACGACCAGCAGGTGGCGCATTTCAAGCCATACCGCGAACACACCCTCTCCATGAGGTTCCTTCAGACCGTCGAGCCTTCCGGCAGCTCGTCCGCACTGGCCGCCGACCCGCGTCACACCGGACTGCTTGCCCCGCAGCTCACACGGCTCCTGCCGCTGGTGGCAACGGCCGTGCCCTTCGCGGCCCATTACCAGGCGGCCGCCATTTACATGGGGCTGCGGGTGGGGCCCGGCGGCGACGACCTGGCGCGGGCCACCGAGTACGTCCAGGTCTGCAACGAGCTGATTCAGCTTCCCTGCGGCATGAGCGACGTGGAACTGCTCACCCCTCTGCTGGAGCTGGAGCCATGGCAGGTGGTGGATGTGGGCTTTCAGGTGGACGCTCCGCTGGAGCGCGGCTGGTCCTGCCTGGAACAGACTCCCGAACCCTGCGGCATCTGCCGCGGCTGCCGTCAGCGCGAGGCAGCCTTCACCCAGGCCGCCAAGCCCGATCCCCTGCGACCAGCCAGAAAGCCATAAGCACCACTGCTGCTCTTGTCGGCGCGGAAGCCCCGGCGGCCCGGCTCGGCTTGCGATTACGATCCGGCGCGTTGCAGCAGCCGCGCCAGTGCCTCATGATTCTCGGCCTTGTCGAAGGCCGCACGCACGGGGATCCGCAAGCCGTCAATCACGGTGCTGGTGATCGTGCCGTCGGCCGCCTTCCGCGCCAGCTCATAGGCGTCGCCGCGCAGCAGGTACTGCTCGATGACCTGGGCGTCGGGATCGACGATCCAGTACTCGCCCACTCCGTGGGCGGCGTAGTCTTCAAGCTTGATGCCCCGGTCGATGGCCTCGGTTGACTCGGAGACCACCTCGGCAACGAAGTCCGGCGCGGGAAAACGCAGTTGCCCGGGGGTAAAGGCCGCGGCCTTCTGAGAGCCGAAAAAACACAGGTCCGGTTCGTAGTCGTTGCGCGTCAGACAGATCAACAGGCGCCCGTGGCCGACGTGGCCGAGTTGCCGGGCATCGACGTAGGTGCTCAGGAGGCGGTACAGCAGTCCCGACACGATCTCGTGCTGGAGTCGAATCGGAGAATGCGGGACGATCTGGCCGTTGATGAACTCGGCGCTGGTATCCTCGGTCATCTGCTCATAGAACTGTTCCCGCGCAGCGCGCTCCTCCTGTAGCTTTGCCTGGATCCGCTCCAGGTACACGGGAAGCTTCGGTGACTGCATCAGCCTCTGGAGAATGGCTTCCATCGCGGCCTCCGCCGCGCCATTATACGCCCGGCGGCCGCGGCCCTACAATCAGCACTGTCGATGTCTCCGTATCATCAGACCGGCGGCGCCGCGGCGCGCCGCCATTTGACAGAGGACAACCGGCGTGCGACCGTCATTTGAGGAACTCGTCCGTCAGCGAATCGTTGTGCTCGATGGGGCGATGGGCACCAGCATCCACACCCACCACCTGGACCTCCAGCGCGACTGGATGGGGCAGGAAAACGCCAGCGAAGTGCTGAACCTGACGCGCCCGCAACTCATCCAGCAAATCCACGAGAGCTTTCTGGAGGCCGGTTGCGATGCCGTGGAGACCAATACCTTCAACGGCAGCGCCGGTGACCTGGAGGAGGCAGGACTCTCGCAGCGGGCCGAGGAAATCAATCGCATCGCCGCGGAAATCGCCCGCCGGGCCTGCCGGCGCTTCGACACGCCCCTCCGCCCGCGCTACGTCGTCGGCTCGGTCGGCCCCACCCGCCGGCTCATCAGCATCGGCAACACCGACTGGGATACGCTCCTGGCCAGCTTCCTGCCCCAGATGCGCGGGCTGATCGCCGGCGGCGTTGACGTCATCCTCATCGAGACCCAGCAGGATTTGCTCTGCATCAAGTGCGCCATCAACGCCGCCGAGGAGGCAATGCGCCAGCTCGGCCGGCGCCTCCCCATCATGGTGCAGGCGTCGTTCGACACCAACAACGGCCAGCAGATGCTCACCGGCTCGGATCCCTCGGCGCTGGTGGCCGCACTGCTGCCGTACGATCAGGTGATGTCTCTGGGGGTGAACTGCGCCTTCGGGCCGACGGAGCTGAGCGAAACGGTGCGCTACATCGCCGAGAACTGGCCGCGACCGGTGAGCGTGCTTCCCAACGCAGGGCTGCCGATCATGGTGGACGGCAAGGCGCAGTTCCCGATGGGGCCGGAGGATTTTGCCCGCGGGGTCCTGCGCTTCGTCGACGAGTTCGGCGTGAACATCATCGGCGGATGCTGCGGCACCACCCCGCGGCACATCCGACTGCTGTGCGAGGCGGTGGGGATTGCGCCGGGGCAGCCCGCCTCCGCGGCACGGGCTGCCAGACCCCGCGACGTCAGGCCGTCCCCACAAGTCTCCAGCCTCTACACGAGCACGGAAATCCGCCAGGAGAGCAGCTATCTGATCGTGGCCGAGCGGACCAACACCAACGGCAGCCGGCAGTTCAAACGGCTGCTTCAGGAGGAGGACTGGGATGGGCTGGTGAGCATGGCGCGGGACGAGATGCGCGACGGCTCTCACATGCTCGACGTCTGCGTCGACTTCGTGGGCCGCGACGGCGTGCGCGACATGCGCGAGGTGGTGCGCAGGTTCGTCAGCCAGGTGCAGCCCGGCACGGGGGCGCCGCTCATGCTCGACAGCACCAGCCCCGACGTCATGGAGGCCGGACTGAAGCTGGCCGGCGGACGCTGCGTCCTCAACTCCATGAACCTGGAGGAGGGAGAGCAGAAGCTGGCGCGCATCTGCGCCCTGGCGAAAAAGTACGGCGCCGCCGTCGTCGCCGGCTGCATCGACGAGGACAGGGTCTCGGCCATGGCCCGCACGGCACAGCGCAAGCTCGAGATCGCGCGGCGCATCCGCGACCTGGCGGTCAACCGCTACGGACTGAAGGACGGCGACATCTTCTTCGACCCGCTCGTGCTGCCCATCAGCACCGGCATCGAGGCCGACCGCCGCAACGCCCTGGAGACCATCGAGGGCACGCGGCTGATCAGCCGTGCGTTTCCCGAATGCCACACCATCGTGGGGCTCTCCAATGTCAGCTTCGGGCTTAAACCGGCGGCGCGCGTCGTGCTCAACAGCGCGTTCCTGCATGAGCTCCGCGAGGCCGGGCTCACGGCCGCCATCGTCCACGCCTCCAGAATCCTGCCGAAAAACCGCATACCGCCCCAGCAGTGGGATGCCGCGCTGGATTTGATCTACGACCGCCGCCGCGATGGTTTCGACCCCCTCACGCATTTCATCGGGCTCTTCCCCGACGAAAAGACCCCCGTCGCCCTCTCTGCCGCCGAAACGGAAAACCTGAGCATCGAGGAGATACTCAAGCGCCACATCATCGACGGCGACAAACGCAACCTCGCGGCCCATCTGGACCAGGCCATGAAAACCTACGCGCCGCTGGCCATCATCAACGACATTCTGCTGGCCGGCATGAAGGTCGTCGGCGATCTGTTCGCCAGCGGGCAGATGCAGCTTCCCTTCGTGCTGCAGAGCGCCGAGACGATGAAGGCGGCGGTGGCGCATCTGGAGCCGCACATGGAGAAGGTGGCGGGCGCCTCCAGGGGGCGCCTGGTCCTGGCGACGGTCAAGGGCGACGTCCACGACATCGGCAAGAACCTCGTGGACATCATTCTCAGCAACAACGGCTACACCGTCTACAACCTGGGCATCAAGCAGCCCATCCAGGAAATCCTCCGGGCCGCCCGCCAGCATCAGGCCCACGCCGTGGGCATGTCGGGACTCCTGGTCAAGAGCGTCGCCGTCATGAAGGAGAACCTCCAGGAGATGAACGCCCAGGGCGTGGACATCCCCGTGCTCCTGGGCGGCGCGGCCCTCACCCGCGAATATGCCGAGGAGGACCTGGCCGAGCTTTACATGGGACCGCTGCTGTACTGCAAGGACGCCTTCGAGGGTCTGCACGCCATGGACCGTATCGCCGCCGGACAGGTGCGCGAGGCAGTCGAGGAGCAGCGCCGACGCGCCCAGCGCCGACGCGAGCTTCGCCAGCGCGCCGTCAGGCCCCAGTCCGGCGAGGCGGCCGACGCCCGGCCGGTGGCTCGCGACAATCCCGTGCCGGTTCCCCCCTTCTGGGGCAGGCGCGTGGTCGTCGACCTGCCCCTGCGACACATCTTTCCCTATATCAACGAAACGGCGCTGTTCGTGGGGCAGTGGGGATTCAGGCAGAAAGCCCTCAGCAGACAGGAGCACCAGCGGCTCATCGACGAACAGGCGCGGCCGGTCTTCGCCCGCCTCCAGCAGCAGGCGATCGACGAGGGTCTGCTGCAGCCCCGCGTCGTCTACGGCTATTTCCCCGTCCAGTCGCACGGCGACGAGCTGATCGTCTACCGGTGCGATGAGTTCGCCGTCGGCAGCACGCGCCCCGCCGCCGCGCCGTGCGAGCTGCTGCGATTCCGATTCCCGCGCCAACAGAACCGCCGACGCCTCTGCATCGCCGACTTCTTCCGCCCCGTCGAATCCGGCCAGTACGACGTGCTCGGCGTCCAACTGGTGACCGTCGGCCACCGCGCCACTGAGGCCGCCGAAATACTCCGCAAGGCCGACAGGTATCAGGAGTATCTGTATCTGCACGGATTCTGCGTGGAGGCGGCCGAGGCCCTGGCCGAGTTCTGGCACAAACGCATGCGCCAGGAGCTGGGCTTCGGCAGCGAGGATGCACCCACCATCCAGGAACTGTTCCAGCAGAAGTACCGCGGCAGCCGCTATTCCTTCGGCTATCCGGCCTGTCCGAATCTCGAGGACCGCGCCCTGATTGTGCAACTACTGCAGCCCCAGGAAATCGGCGTAAGCCTCAGCGAGAACTACATGCTGGTGCCCGAGCAGTCGACCGATGCCATCGTCGTGCATCATCCACAGGCCAAGTATTTTGATGTCTGAGAACGCCTACACCCCCGCCGGCGCCTCGGCCGGTTTCTCGCGGCTGCTGGCGTTCCTCAGCCGGTTGATGGCCGCCAGATACGCCATGGCGCTGGCTTCGAGAATGTCGGTGCTCAGCCCCCGACCGCGAATCTTCCGCCCGTTGTGCTCCAGCTCGATCTGCACCTCGCCCAGGGCCTCCTTGCCCTTGGTGACGGCGCGGATGCGGTAGTCGCTCAGACTGGCGCGGATGCCCGTGAGCCGCTGGATCGCGCTGTAGATCGCATCGACCGGCCCGTCGCCAATTGAAGCGTCCTGGAGCTTCTGCCCATTGGAGTCCTTCAGCGTCACCGTCGCCGTCGGAATCGCGTTGGTGCCGCTGGTCACCTGAAGCCCCTCCAGCGTGAACAGGCCGTGGCTGATGTTCAACTGATCATCGATCAGCGCCTCGATATCCTCGTCGAAAACCTCCTTCTTCTTGTCCGCCAGCGCCTTGAAGCGCGCGAAGGCGGCCTCGAGTTGCTCGTCGTTCAGCGTGTAACCGAGCTGGGTCACGCGGTCCTTGAAGGCGTGGCGGCCCGAGTGCTTGCCCAGCACCAGCGACGACCTTGGGATGCCCACCGTGGCCGGGTCCATGATCTCGTAGGTCTCCCGGTACTTGAGGATGCCGTCCTGATGGATGCCGGCCTCGTGGGCGAAGGCGTTCTCACCGACGATGGCCTTGTTGCGCTGCACCATCAGGCCGGTCAGCGTGCTCACCATGCGGCTGGTGGGATAGATTTTCGTGGTATCGATGCGCGTGCCCACTTTGTAGTAGTCCTGACGCGTCCGCAGGGCCATCACCACCTCCTCCAGCGAGGCGTTTCCGGCGCGCTCGCCGATCCCGTTGATCGTGCACTCCACCTGCCGCGCCCCGTTCTCCACGGCCGCCAGTGAATTGGCCACGGCCATGCCCAGATCGTCGTGACAGTGGGAGGAGAGGATGATGTGCTTCTCGCGGATGATCGGCAGTTTCCTGATCAGGTGGGAGAAGATCAGCCCATAGGTGCTGGGGGTTGCGTAGCCGACGGTGTCGGGCAGGTTGATGGTCGTAGCCCCGGCCTCGATGGCCGCGTGGGTGATTTCCTCCAGGAAGTCCAGCTCGGTGCGGCTGGCGTCCTCCGGCGAAAACTCGACGTCGCGGGTGTAGGCCAGCGCCTGTTTGATCGACTCGACGCTGATGCGGATGATGTCCTCCTTGCCTTTCTTGAGTTTGTGGTCGCGGTGGATTTTGGAGGTGGCGCAGAAGACGTGAATCCGCGGCTTCGCCGCACGCTTCACCGCCTCCCCGGCGCGCTCGATGTCCCTGGGCATGCAGCGTGCCAGCCCGCAGACGATGCTCTTGGTGATCTCACCGGCGATGGCCTGCACCGACTCGAAATCCCCCTGTGAGGAGATGGGGAAGCCGGCCTCGATGATGTCCACGCCCAGCAGCTCGAGCTGGCGGGCGATCTCCAGCTTCTCGTGGAGATTCAGCGTCGCCCCCGGAGACTGCTCGCCATCGCGCAACGTCGTGTCGAAGATGCGTACCATTTCCATGACCTGGCTCCCGTGTCACGCGGCCCGGCTTCTCCCGGCGCCACAAAAAGAAAAAACCCCGCGACTCGCATCGCAGGGTCCGACGGTTAACCTGAAGCAGCGATCCCTACGATCGAGCGCACCAAATCCCCAGCCCGCTAAGGGCCAGAGTAAGTCGCAGGACCAGCAGAGCGTCTCGCTGCATTGGGTACATTTAATATCGGCCGACGCCGGATGTCAATTCACCCGCGCGGATTTTCCGGACCAGGGGCCCGGAATCGCGCCGGCGCACAACGTAGCACGGGCGTCTCGCCCGTGCCCAACCACCCCGCGCCCCCAATCCGTAGCAAACGTAGCACGGGCGTCCCCGCCCGTGCCCAACCACGTCGCGACCCAACCCATAGCACGGCCGTCCTTGCCCCACCCTTGCGATCGGCTGGCTTGCGTCCGCGCTTCAACATGTGCCACGCCCATTCTGGCTCCATCCAAACGCAGAAACTCTCACACACCCCGCCCCTGCCGCCGCGGGCGCAATGCGCCGGGCTTCGCCTTGTGCCCGCCCTCCGCTACGATACTCCCATGGGCCCTGCTGCCATCCAGTATCGGTGGAAGGTCTCGCTCAGGTCATCGCCGGCGGCCATTTGGCCCTACGTCGCCGACATCCGCCGCTTCAGCCGCGACGTCGGCCTGCCTCCCATCCGTCCGGCGGAATCGGATGTGCTGCCGGGAGGCCGCAGACGTCTGCTGTGCTCGCTGGGGTGGCGTTGCGTCGTGTGCGAGCAGTCGCCGCTGGAATGGGTCTGGCCACAGGGACTGTCGCTCACGCTCAGCTTCCAGCAGGGTCCGGTTGTCGAGGCCAGCGCCGCCATCAACCTGCAGCGCACCGAATCGGCAACGGTCGCCGAGGTGACGGCCGGCGTCCTTCCACGGGGGATGCTCGGCTGGTGGGTGGCGCGATACTACGGGCGCCGCGTGGGCCGGGCCCTGAAGCGCGTGCTGCTGCGATACGATGCCCTGGCGCATTTCAACGACCGCGTCAGCGCCACCGACTTGCGCCAGGTGCGCTTGGCGCCGGGTGGGCACGAGCGCCTGGCCTCCGGATGCCAGGCCCTGGTCGCACAGGGAGCTCCCCTGGCCATCATCGACCGCCTGCGGCAGACCCTCGAAGGAGGCGACGACCTGGCGGCGGCGCGCCTGCGCCCCTTCGAACTGGCCGATGCCTGGGACCTGGATCGGCGAACCGTCAGCGAGGTCTTCCTCCTGGCCGCCCGCCTGGGTCTGCTGGAGCTCAACTGGGATGTGCTCTGTCCCCTGTGCCGCCAGCCGGCGCAGTCCGTGCCCAGCCTCCTTCAGGTCCATGCCACCGCACGCTGTCCCAACTGCGGCCAGGAGTTCGCCGTCACCCTCAATCGCGACGTGGAGCTGACTTTCCGCGCCGCTCAAACCATCCGGCTTCTCGACAGCCGCGACGCCCTGGCGGCCGGACCCGCCAGCGCCCCCCACATCGCCGCACAGGTGCGGCTGCCTCCCGGCCAGCGCCGCGAACTGACGCTGTCGCTGGAACCGGGACGATACCGGGCACGCGCCTGGCCTCTGGCCCGCCCAGTGGAGTTCTTCGTCGTGGCCGCCCGCACCGCCGCCCCTGCGCCACCGGCCGACCCCCGATATCACAGCGTCATCGACCAGGCCGACGCCGACGCCGCCCACGCCGGGCCCGCCGTCACCCAGGCAGCCATCGAAGTCGCCGATGGCGCCTGCCATCTCAGCGACCGCGCCCTGGCCACGTCCGCCATGCTCACGCTGCGCAATCGCGGACGCGACGAGGCCCTGGTGGCGCTGGAGCGCGCGGCTCCCGACCGTCAGAGCGCCACCGCCCTGGAAATCGCGCTGCTGCAGCGCTTCCGCGAGCTGTACCCCGAGCAGACGCTTTCCAGCGACCAGCGCCTCGCCGTGGGACCCCTTGCCGTGCTCTTCACCAACGTCGTCGGCTTCGACGCACTGTGCCGCCGTGCCGGCGACATGCAGGCCGTCGACGCCATCGCCGCACACGCCGACATCCTCCGCAACGCCGCCACCGCCGAATCCGGCTGCCTCCTCAAGATCATCGGCGACCGCGCCATGTGCGTCTTCGAGCACCCGCTTCAGGCCCTGCGGGCCGCCCTCATCGCCCAACACGCCCTGGCCCAGCGCCCGCACGATCCCATCGCCGTCAGGGCGGCCCTGCATTACGGCCCATGCGTCGCCGTCTCCCTCAACGACCGCCTGGATTTCATCGGCGCCGCCGTGAACCTGGCGGCCGTCCTCGTGGAGCATTCCACCGGCAGCGACGTGGTTGTGACACAGGCTGTTCACGATGACCCCCTGGTCGAGCTGTTCCTGAACCATCCCACGATGCTCGAGGTCTCCAATCTCCCCCCGGGCTTGCGCTCTGTTCCCGACGAAGTGAGCCTCAAGGGACGCGCCCCGCTGCGGCTGTGGCGCATCGAGCGGGCCCCGGACCCTGCACAGGCCCCTCTCAGCCGGCCGGCGTGAGGAACTCGCCAGCCACCGCATCCGCCACGTTCAGGCCCTTCTCGCTCAGGCCGAATCCATCCTCGCGCACCTGGATCAGACCCAGACCCTTCAGTCGTTCGATGACTGCGGCGAACTCTTCCGCGATGTGGATGCCGCTGCGCCGGGCCACGTCCGTGAACACCACCCCGCGCGCCAGGCGAAGCTGAAGCATGACCAGCTCCCCCGCGCGCCGGCGCGGCGTCAGGTGCTCCACGTCCATCGTCGGCATCTGGCCGGCCTCCAACGCACGCTCCCATTCCCCCAGATGCGGCCGATTCCGCCACCTCCACCCCTCTATATGGCTCGCCGCCGACGGGCCCAGCCCGATGTAGTTGCCGCCCTCCCAGTAGAGCAGGTTGTGGCGGCATTCCTCCCCCGGCTTCGCGAAGTTGCTGATCTCGTACGCCACGAATCCGGCCTCCGACAGCCGCCGCCGCGTCTCGTGAAGCATGTCCAGTTCCAGCTCTTCATCCACCGCCCGCACCTGCCCCAGGCGCCGCCGCACAGCCAGGGGCGTGTTGGGTTCGTAGGTCAGCGCATAGCAAGACAGATGCCCGGTCCCCAGCGACACGGCGTGATCCAGAGACTGCCGCCACGAGGCCATGTCCTGCCCGGGAATGGCGAAGATCAGGTCGAGGTTGAGACGTGTGAAGCCGGCCTGCCGCGCCACCTCGAGGCTGCGCGGCACGTCCTGGGGGTCGTGGTGGCGCTCCAGCATGCGCAGCTCGGCAGGGACGAAGCTCTGGGCGCCGAAGCTCAGGCGGTCGACTCCCATCCCGCGCATCATGCGGCAGTAGTCGAGCGTCACGGTGGCCGGATTGCACTCGACCGTCCATTCCTCGACGGCCGACAAATCGAAACATTGGCGCAAGCCGCTCAGCAGCCGCGCCATGTGTTCCATGGGCAGGAGGCTGGGGGTGCCGCCGCCGATGAAAATGCTCGTGGGGCGCAGGCGCGGGCCGCGCGCCTCCGCCGACCATCCGGCTGCTTCGGCCAGCAGAAGATCCACAAATCGCTTCATCCTCTGCGGTGTCTGCCGCGTAATACTGTAGAAGTCGCAGTAATGGCACTTGTGGAAGCAGAAGGGCACGTGCACATAGAGACCGGGAACGTCCACGCCCGCCAAGCGCGGCGGCAACGCCGGCGCAGGGCCGCTGGCCGATTCGCGGTCGGCGCCGCTCGATGAAGTTGTCAGGGCAAGGCGCATCAAGTCGTGGGCCGCGCGGACCATGCGGCTTGCTCTGCCGTCCGCTTGCGGCTAGCTTATTCAATGCTATTCCGGGCGCGCACGCCAGTGTGCCCCGACCACCGGCTGAACGATTCTTCTAGCGAGGCACCTCACCATGCAAGTTGTGCTGGTCATGTTCCGACCGGGCCACGAGCGCCGAAGCTTTTCGCTGCCGCGACAAACCACCGTCATCGGCCGCAAGGAGGATTGTGATCTGCGCATACCGCTGGCCGAGGTGTCGCGCAAGCACTGTCGTTTCGTCGTTGAGGGCGAGTCGCTGCGACTGGAGGACCTGGGCAGCTCCAATGGCACGTATGTAAACGGCAAACGCATTCAGGAAGCGATCATCAAACCCGGCGACAACGTGCAGATCGGCCCGCTGACATTTGTCGTGCAGATCGACGGTCAGCCGCCGGACGAGGAGATTCCCGAACCGGTGGCGTTCGACCTGGCCGACAGCGGTGTGGCCGCCGCGGCGGGCAAGGCCGCTGCCGGCGATTCGGCGTTCGATCTGGATTTGGACCTCCTCGAGGAAGAACCCAAGAAGCAGACCCAGGAATGAACCACGCAGGCTTATCCCTGGAACCCTCCATGTACACCTACTCCAACGACAACACCCAACTCACCCTCGACACCGCCGATCCCTCCCGCCGCTTCGACAACATGCTCTACAACCGCGCCTACATGACCATGATCGACCAGTGCGCGCGCGGCGGCGGAAAACACATGACCGAGGAGGGATACACCAATATCCTCCTGACCACCGGCCGGACCCTCTATCTCCGCGACGATGAGACCGGCAAGTTCTTCTCCGCCGGCTGGGCCCCCGTCTGCAGGGACTATGCCTCCTACCGCTGTACCTCCGGCTTCAATTACCAGATCATCGAAAACGTCACCGACGCCCTGAAGGTCACCTGGCGCATCTACGTCCCGGCCGGCGACGATCCCATCGAAATCTGGGACGTCCGCGTGGCCGATGTCAGCGGCAGGCCGCGAAAGGTCAGCCTCTTCACCTTCGCCGAGATGACCTGCGACGGCATGGACCTCTACGGCGGGGCGCTGTATCGCTTCGCCAAGTACTACCCCCAGATCAACGGCATCTTCGTCCGCCAGGACTACGTCAAGCACCACGAGATCAACTTCCCCTGGCACAACGGTTTCCTGGCGGCCGACCGCAAAGCCGACGCCTGGGACGCCCACAAGGAGAAGTTCATCGGCCCCAACCGTTTCCCCGACCGCCCCATCACGGTTGAGCAGGGTAGCTGCCAGAACCGGCACGCCTCCATGAACACGCCCACATGCACGCTCCAGTTTCGCCTGGCCATCCCGGCCAGGGGGGCGCAGGACACGCGCATGATCATCGGCGGCTGCGACGACATTCCGCGCATCCAGGCGTTGCGCGACACATACCTCAATGGCTCGCTGGAAAAGGACCCACACTTCGACGCCCTGGCGGCCGAGCGCGCTGCGATGATGAAGAACATCCAGCTCCAGACCCCCGAGCCATCGATTAACACCATGCTCAACGGCTGGACCAAACAGCAAATTCACTACGGCGCCGTCTGGGTCCGCTGGGGCTACAAGGGCTACCGCGACATCGTCCAGCAGAGCCAGGGCATCCTGACTCAGGATGCCGCGCAGGCAAGGAAGAACCTCAAGCGCGCCTGCGAGCACCAGTACAGCAATGGCTTTGCCCTGCGCGGCTGGCATCCGCTGGACACCATGGAATACGCCGACAGCGCCCAGTGGCTCATCTCCGCCATCACTGAATACGTCAAGGAAACCGGCGACTTCGCCTTCCTCGACGAGGACACCAAATACCTCGACAAAGGATCGGGAACCATCTACGAGCACCTGATGAAGGCCATGATCCGCCTCCACACCGACCGCGGCCCGCGCGGAATGTGCCTGGCCTTCTTCGGCGACTGGAACGACTCGCTCACCCACGTCTGCAAAAAGGGCAAGGGCGAGAGCGTGTGGCTCTCGATGGCCTTCTGTCGATGTGCCATCCTCATGAAGGAACTGGCCGAGCGGCTGGGGAAGAAGGACGATGCCGCCCGGATGGCCGCCTGGCACGCCGAAATGAGCAAGGTCATCAACGACAAGGCCTGGGATGGCGACTGGTACATCTGCGCCATCGACGATGACGGCAACCTCATCGGCTCGAAGACCAACGAGGAAGGCAAGATCTTCCTCAACATGCAGAGCTGGGCCCAGCTCGGCCGCGTCGCGGATGAATCCCGCTTCAACAGGGCCTTCGCTGCCGTCCGCAAGCACCTCGACAGCGGCTGGGGCCTGATGCTCAACTGGCCCACCTACACCAGGCCCAACGACAACATCGGGCGCCTCACGTATCTGCGGCCGGGCATCTGCGAGAACGGCTCGGTCTACACCCACGGCAACGCCTTCATGATGCTCGCCTGCCTTGAGCGCGGCCTGGCGGATGAGGCCCTGCGCATCTGGCGCGACATCATCCCCGCCAACCCCAACCGCCCCGGCGAGACCCAGCCCAACGTCTTCATCAACGGCTACTACGGCCCCGACAGCGACATCGCCCCCGGCCGCGCCGAGCACGCCTGGGTGACGGGGTCGGCGTCGTGGATGTTCATGACGGTGGTCGAGTACATGCTCGGCCTGCGCCGCACCTACGATGGTCTGGTTATCAAGCCGTGCGTGCCCAGCGGATGGAGGAACGCGAGCATCACCCGCATCTATCGCGGGACGACGTACAAGGTGAGCATCATCAATCCATCGGGCAAACAGAACCCGCCAGTGAAGAGCATCGCGATCGACGGAAAGAGCCATCCGGTTGAGAAGCCGCTGCCGATCGACGGGAAGGAGCATGAGGTGAGTGTAGTGATGGGTTGATGGAGTCACATCATGCTGGTCTACCTCGACATGTGCTGCCTGAAACGGCCGTTTGATGATCAGACGCAGCCGAGGATAAGATTGGAGGCCGAAGCCGTGCTCGGACTTCTGGCGGCGGAAAGCGCTGCGCTGAGGTTTGTACGGTCCGCGGCCTTGGTGTTGGAGAATCAGCAGAATCCGATACGGCAGCGAGCTGCGCGCGTCGAGCAATGGCTGACCGAAGAGCCCACATGGAGGCCAGTGGCGACTGAGATCCAGAATCGCGTTGCGGAGTTGATCCAGATGGGTCTCAAGAGCTTTGACGCACTGCATGTGGCAAGTGCGGAGCAAGCGCTGACGTGATGGCAACTTGTGATGACCGGCTTGTGGATGCGTGCCGCCGCCATGCGGCGCAGTTAAACGTACGCGTGGCCTCCGTCCTGGACCTGGCCGCCGAGGTGCTGAAATGAGCGTTTCCATACTGGAGCCCGCAGAGCTGCGAACACGAGGCTTCGAGGCCCTCGTGCGCGCCCTCGGCTGGGTCAATGCCGTGCGCTTCATCCAGCAGTACGAACACAGCGACCGCAATTATACGGCCGAGCGCGCGGATTTGTTGCCCGATTGGGATGCGGCCGAAATCGTGCGACGCATGCAGGCTTTGAATCCCGGTCCGCCGGCATGACAGCCGCCTCATTCCACTCCCCTTCGGGCTTCGAATTTCGTCATTGATTCGGGCTTCGGATTTCTTCATTCGGATTTCGCGCCCACGCGTCACCCCTTGCCCAGCACGAAATACGCCGCGAAGGCGGCCGCCACCACGTACATCAGCGGATGTACCTGCCGGTACTTGCCGCAGGCCAGTTTTATGATCACGAACACGATGAACCCATAGCCGATTCCGTGCGCGATCGACCACGTCAGGGGGATCACCAGCAGTGTCACGAACGCCGGGATCGACATCTCCAGGTCGCTGAAGTTGATCCGCGCCACCTGTCCCAACATCAGGAACCCCACGAGGATCAGCGCCGGCGCCGTCGCCTGAGGGGGCACCACCGCCGCCAGCGGCGCCAGCGCGATCGCCGCCAGAAACATCAGCCCCACGAACACCGAATGCAGCCCCGTCCGCGCGCCCTCGCTCACCCCGGCCGCCGACTCGATGTATGACGTCACGCTGCTCACCCCGCACAACCCGCCCACCGACGCCGACAGCGAGTCGACGATGAGAACACGCTGCGCGGCGATGATCCGGCCGTCCTTGTCGTGCAGCCCCGCCTGATCGGCGATGGCCGACGCCGTCCCCACGGTGTCGAAGAAGTCCACCATCATGATCGCGAACAGCCACGGCAGGTATTTCCAGTGCAGCACCGCCAGCACGTCGGCCGCCAGCAGCGTCTCAAAGCGTGGCGGCCCCCACTGTTCGGGCAGCCGCGCCACGCCGCCCGGCACGATCAGGGCCAGCAGCGTTGTCACGATGATCCCGATCACCAGCGCCCCGGTGATGCGCCGGGCCATCAGGATCGCCGTCAGCAGCAGGCCGAAGATGGCCAGGGCCGTGCCCGCGAGCGTCACGCTCCCGTAGGTCAGCGGCTGGTCTTTTCCCGGTACGGCGATGCCGGCGTTGACCGCCCCGATGAACGCGATAAACAGGCCGATGCCCGCGCCGATCGCCAGGCGCAGGTCGCGCGGTATGGCGTGCAGCACCGCCTGGCGCAGCCCCGTGAGCACGAGCACCAGCACTGCCAGACCATCCAGCACAATCAGCCCCATCGCCGCCTGCCACGAGCCGACGACAGGGATGATCTGGATCGCCACGATCGAGTTGAGCCCCATCCCGCTGGCCAGCGCGAGGGGGAAATTGGCCACCAGGCCCATCATGATGCAGCAGACGCCGGCGGCCAGCGCCGTGCAGGCGATGACCGAGTCCCTGGGCACACCGGCTTCGCCCAGGATGTTGGCGTTGGCGACGAGGATGTAGGCCATGGTCAGGAACGTGGCCAGCGCCCCGCGCAGCTCCCGCCCCACCGTCGAGCCTCGTTCCTCCAGCGCGAAGTACTTCCAGAGGAATGCCATGTCCGCCATTATCCCGCGCCGGCCCCTCGCATGCGAGAGGGCAGGGCTTCGCGTTCTCCCATACGGGCGATCACCGGCATGCGCATCAACACCGGTGGCGTGAAACCCGCGCGTCCGGTTGCACCGGGGCGACTGCGCGGCCATCGCGCCCCTCAGTCGCCTGCTCTGCTTGGGTCCGTGGTCCGTCGGGGCGTGGTTGGGCAGGCCCACAAAACAACCGCTCTCATTCATCGGCCGTCACACATCCGACATCGTGTGCCATCACCACAACGGACCACCGGACCAATGACCCAACAACCGACCACGGACCACGGACAGCCTCCTGACAACTGGCCACTGACCGGCATGTCACACCCACGCGCCTCCAAGCACCTGCGCCGATCGGCCCGCCTCGTTGCTTGCCCTTTCGCCTTTTCCGCCTTTTCGCATTGCACCACCGCATCCTCGTCAGCATAATGCGCCTCCGGCGCGTCCGGCCTGCGCGCCCTTCGGCAACTTCTTTTGTCGGGAGAAGCATCATGCGTCCGCACCGCTGCCTCGTCGCCCTCGCCTGCATCCTTCTGACAACGCCCGCGGCACTGGCGCTCAGCACCGACCGCATCGCCAACGTCTTCGACACCACCGAGGACATCGTCGTCAACCTCGCCTCGCCGGTTGCGCCGGGCACGGTGGCCGACTACCGCCTGGCCAACTACTTCGGCGAGGTGATCGTCGGCAAGGCCCCGGTCGTCCAGGAGAACGGCGTCTGGCGCATCCGCATCCCCGCCCACTACATGACCACGACGCGCTACGAGCTGACGATCGCGGGCACCTCCGATGACGGCTCGATCACCCTCATGCTCGTCCCCGGCGTCATCCGCTACTCCGACCATCTGGTCTCGCCCGTCTGGCAGCACCTCACGCCGGTCATCACCGTCAATCCCGCCGGCCACGCCTGGTTCTTCCTCCAGATCGGCATGGGCGGCACCAACTTCGGCGACACGCGCTGGGCCACCCCCAGCCCCCAGTGGACGGCGTTCCAGCGCGAGATGGTCGCCCTGGGCCTCTACTGCCAGGGTAAGGAAGGCTGGCGCACGCCATGGCCCGTCACGGCCGAGCAGATCGACAAATGGGTCCAGCACCTGCTTGACAACAACATCACGCGACTGGCTCTCACGCTCGGCAACGAACCCGAGGAAGGCGGCTTCTGGAAGTATGGCGCCCAGGCTTACTACGACTACACCAACCTGGTCTATCGTGTGGTGAAGGCGCGCATGTCCGACGCCCTCATCGGCGGGCCCGACGGCGTGATCATCCGCGACAACTTCTACGACGGCTTCTTCCGACAGTGCAAGGACAGCACCGACTACCTCGGCATCCACCAGGTGCCCATGGGCGTCAACAGCGGGGCCATCGAGGGCGATGCCCATACCTGGGTGAGAAAGATGAAACAGCACGGCGTCTCCCGCCCCATGGTCGACGGCGAATGCATGATCGGCAAACAGGGCGGCCTGGAAATGGCCGGCCAGCGCACCTACTACCACGCCTACGGCGATTTCGTCCGCGCCGACCTCGGCGCCACTTGGCCGAGCCTGGAGTCGGGGCTTGTCGGGAATTACGTCCGCGGCATCGTCCGCACCGACATCTTCAACCCCCAGTATGAAAAGCAGCCCCTGTTCAACGGCCGAGTCAATCCCATCAGCCAGCCTCTGAATACCATGGTCGTGTCTGCGCGCATGTGCTCCGACTGGCTCTCCGGCAGTTACCCGCTGGGGCGCATCGACATCAACGATCCGCACCCAACGCTCCCGCAATATCCGCGCACGGAAATCTGGGCCACCAGGCGGGGCAACTCCGTGGGCCTGTGGATGTGGTGCAATGAGAACATCACGCGCTCGCTGGAGGTCCGCACCCCCGCCTCCACTCTCAAAGTCGTCGACAACCAGGGCAACGTGCGCACGGCCCGCGTGAACAACGGCGTCTTCCGCATCCTGGTCAGCAACATCCCCGTCTTTGTCACCGGCTTTCCCGACATTCCCTCGGTGACCCAGGCCCAGTTCCCCAATCAGCCGCCCCAGATCACCTCCACGCCGAAGACCGAAGCGGCCGTCGGCACGCTCTACCTGCATCGCATGGACGGCTTTCACCCCGAGGACCGCTACCACTATCGCCGCGCCGCCATCGCCACCTACTCCCTTGTAACCGCGCCGGCCGGCATGAGCATCGACCAGGTCAGCGGCCGCATCACGTGGACGCCAACGGCCGCCGGCCCGCAGAACGTCGTCGTGCGCTACACCGACCCCGAGGGTCTTTTCGACGAACAGCGCTTCACCATCAACGTGCTGCCGGCCGGGCAGAACGTCCCGCCGTATTTCGTGTCGAACCCCTGCCGGGTGGCTCCGATCAACAAGGAGTATTTCTACACCCCCAAGGCCATTGACCCCAACGGCGACAGCCTCACCTTCAGCCTCGACGAATCGCCGGCGGGCGCGAAGATCGACCCGGCGACCGGGCGCGTCACCTGGACCCCGACGACATCTACCGAAGTCACCTTCGCCATCCGCGCCTCCGACGGACGCGGCGGGTCGGCCGTCGAGCGCTTCAACGTCGCCTCCGGCGTCATCGCCATCCGCACCCGCGGCGGCTGGCCCAACGCGCCGAGCAACCTGACGGCCCGTGCCGCTTCCGGCGGTCGCATCGTTCTCGCCTGGACCGACAACGCCAGCGGCGACCGGGAAGAAAAGGCCTTCGTCATCGAGCGCAGCGCCGTCGAGCCGCCGGCCGACGCCAACGCCCGCCACGCCACGGCCAGTTACAACTACATCGCACCCTTCGAGATGGTCCACGTTGCCGACGCGAACGTGACCACCTGGACCGATACGCCGCCTGCGCCGGGCACATACTACTACCGCGTGAAGGCCGTCAACCACATCGCCGACTGGGACGGCTATTCCAACATCGTCTCGGTCGTCTCGGCGCCCTGATGCGCTGCCTCAGCAGCAGGTGACGCGCGCCACACATCCCACGCCACGCACCTTCGAGCGGACCGACGCCAGTTAATCCGCCTCGAAGCCTCGCCGATCTATCCGGGCAGGAGAACGTGCCCATGCCCGACGCCGAGGAAACCGCGCACGCCGACGAGCAGCAACCTCCGGGGCCGATAATATCGCCTCCGTTGCCGCCGCGGACCGGCGCAGCACTGGGTCTGGCCGCCGCGATGGCAGCGCTTGCCGGAGCCTCGCTGCTTGCCCTATCGCCCAATCATGCGCTGTACGCGGCGGTTTGTCTGGCCGTGGCCGGGCTGCTGCTGGCGGCGGCGACGGCTGTCCGCTGGTTCGAGCGGCGCTGGCGCGGCCCCCTCCTGCGCCTCCAGCATACCCTTACAGACATCCGCGAAGGCGGCGCCGCTCCTGATCAGCTTCAGGGCGACTGGGGCCGGCTGACACCGCTGGCCGCCTGCTTTCACGAGCTGCTCGTCGAGCTGCGCCAGCACCGCGCCCGGTTGCTCACCGCCGACCTGGAGATGCGCCAGCGCCTCGAGCAGCGCACCGACGCGCTGGAGCGCATGATCGGCTCGCTCCGCCAGCAGGCCAATCGCGACATCCTCACCGGCCTCTACAACCGACGCATGCTCGATCGCCACCTGGCTACGGTTATTCAGCGCACGCGCCAGCAGGGAGCCGATCTGTGCCTGCTGATGATGGACCTGGATAATTTCAAGCTCCTCAACGACACACACGGCCACGCCGCCGGTGATGAGCTGCTGCGAACGGTGGGACAGCTCATCCGATCCTCCATCCGCGAAAGCGACATGGGCTTCCGCTGTGGCGGGGATGAGTTCGTGGTGGTGCTCCCCGGAGCCGGCCGCTCGTGCGGCGAGGCGCTGGCCCGGCGGCTTTCCACGCTGGTCGACGCCCTGGGGCGGACCCTTAAGCTGATTCGGCCGGTGGGTCTGTCGCCCGGTCTGGCGGTGCTCAGCGAGCTGGGCGAGTGCGGCCCGACGCAACTGCTGGAAGCGGCCGATCGGAACCTTTACGCCGCCAAGCGGCGACGAAAGACGCTGGACGCGGGGCGCCAGACGCACTTCACAGCTCCCACTGCCAGCGCGGAGTTGATCGGCGCAGCCGCCGCGGTTGACAATCAGACCGTCGCCGTTCAGTGCCGCCATCGGCGGCAGGCAGACCGTGGCAGGACGGGTTTGTGACAGTCCCTGCGTCGGATGGAGCCAGGTTGGCCGTGGCATATAGTAGCACGGGCATCTTGCGCATCTTGCCCGTGCCGAGCGTACCGAGCACGTTTCTCTGTACGTCGGGCGCGTGACAGTTTCTGCGTTGGCCGTGGCGGAGCCTCGTTCGGCACGGGCGAGGACGCCCGTGCGCTACTACCAGCCGGCGGGCTTTCCGTAGCACGGGCATCTTGCCCGTGCCCTGGAGTTTGGCATTTTCATAGTGTGCAGACTCTCCCCCGATGGCCAGCACGGGCGAGGAGGCCCGTGCTACGTCGTGCGCCGGCGCGATTCCGGGCCGCCGGCCGCAGAGAGTGTCAGGCCCTCTGGGGGGACGGGTGAAGGGGCACAGACGCCGCAATAGCATGGCCAGGACCTCGCACTCCCGCTGGACGGCCCGCCCGTCCTGGGCTATTGTGCCGCCCCCGCGAGGTCTCTATGGCACAACTTCACCTGCTCTCCCCGGCCGGCTTCCGCGCATCCGGCGTCCACGCCGGCATCAAGAGCAAATGCACGCCCGATATCGGCCTGCTGTTCTGTGAACCGCGCGCCGCGGCCGCCGCCGCCTTCACCACCAACAAGGTGGTGGCCGCGCCCGTCATTGTCGGTCGCCGCCACGTGCGCGGCGGCCACCTGCGCGGTGTGGTCGTCAACAGCGGCAACGCCAACGCCTGCACCGGCCGTCAGGGCGAGAAGGACGCCATCCGCATGTGCCAGCTCGCCGCGCGCATCGCCGGCTGCTCCCCGCGGGAAATCCTGCCCAGCTCCACCGGCATCATCGGCCATGCCCTGCCCATGCGCAAGGTGGAACGCGGCATCGTCGAGGCCGGGCAGTACCTGGGCGACAGCCTCGAACACGCCCTGCTCTTCGCCGACGCCATCATGACCACCGACCTGAAGCGCAAAACGGCCGCCGTCGAGTTCAAGGTAGGCCGCCGGCCGGTGGTGCTTGCCGGCGTGTGCAAGGGCAGCGGGATGATCGGTCCGCGCCTGGCGCCGCATGCGACCATGCTGGCCTACCTCACCACCGACGCGCAGATCAGCCCCGCGCTGCTTCGCCGGCTCCTCAAAGACGCCGTCGACGCCAGCTTCAACGCCGTCACCGTCGACGACCAGGCCAGCACCAACGACACCGCCTGCATCCTCGCCTCCGGCGCCTCCGGGGCGCGCATCACGGCCGGGCGATCGGCCCGTCTCTTCGCCCACGCCCTCACGGAGGTCTGTCAGTTCCTGGCGCGCCAGATCGCCGCCGACGGCGAAGGCGCCACCAAACTCCTGACCATCACCGTCAACGGCGCGCGCAGCCAGAACGATGCCAGGACCATCGCCCGATCCATCGCCAACTCGCCCCTCGTCAAGTGCGCCATGAACGGAAACGACCCCAACTGGGGCCGAATCCTGTGCGCCGCCGGCATGACCCCCGCCGCCTTCGACCCCCTCAAGGCCTCGCTGCGGCTGGCGGGCACCACCGTCTTTGCCCGCGGACGACCCGCCGCCTTCGACGCCGCGCGCCTCGCCAAGGCCCTGGCCGCCCCCGAGGTCCTCATCCAGCTCAACTGCAATCTGGGACCGGCGTCGGCCACCTGCTGGGGCTGCGATCTCTCTCGCCAGTACGTCTCCATCAACGCCGACTACCACACCTGAGCGTATGAACTGGGAGCTGCTCAAATACCTCGGCATCCTGGCGGCATTCGTGCTGATGATCTTCGTCGTCGCCTGGCGTCGCCGCTCCTATCGGCGGTTCATGGACGAGTTCGCCGAACGGGAGCTATGCGAGCACCTTCGGCCGGCGCTGCACGAACTGAGGCGCCGGGGGCACTGGGTGCTGCGCGCCGGTCAGCGCCACCCGCAGCTTCCGCTGGAGGTACACATCACGCCGGCGTTCGATCCCGGCGCCCTGGCGCGCGATCTGGACCTGGGGCCCCCGGTACACGTCTCCGAGCGGGACGTGCTCTTCTGCGATGAGGATTTCTGCGAGATTCAGCCGGTCAAGTGAGTGCTGAGTGCTGAGTGCTGCGTGCTGAGTGGGGGTGAGTCAGTTGTCAGTGGTCAGTTGTCAGTGGTCGGGTCAGTGGTCCGTTGGTCAGTTGTCCCCGCGTGCCTTCGTGCCTTCCTCCCCCTTCGTCGCTCCGTCGCTTCGTCGCTTCGGGCTGCGTCAGTTGTCAGTGGTCAGTGGTCAGTGGTCGGGTCAGTAGTCCGTTGGTCAGTTGTGCGGGGTGCCCGCGGCGTCAGGGCGTGTTTCGTCATTTGGCGACTCGCCCTTGGGCGCTCCTCCCCTTCGTCGCTTCGTCGCTTCGGGCTGCGTCAGTTGTCAGTGGTCAGTGGTCAGTGGTCGGGTCAGTAGTCCGTTGGTCAGTTGTCCCCGCGTGCCTTCGTGCCTTCCTCCCCCTTCGTCGCTCCGTCGCTTCGTCGCTTCG
>Ga0129299_1000653_pt1 | contig 22424 bp, 17 predicted proteins | sample ConPoolayeCmetaG_FD_94477 | JGI IMG/M metagenome (GOLD analysis project Ga0129299, IMG submission 94477) | Hot spring microbial mat communities from California, USA to study Microbial Dark Matter (Phase II) - Cone Pool mat layer C metaG ...
CACTTCGCCGATAACGCCAGCCTGAATGCTGATGAAGTTGCAGCCCCACTCATCGACGAACGTCGATGAGTGGGGCTGCAACTTCATCAGCATTCAGGCTGGCGTTATCGGCGAAGTGAAAGAGCCTCTGGTCCAAGAATGGGATGACATCGACAAAGTCACGATTCCCTATGAGTATCTATCCATCGACCGTGAGGCCATCAACACCTTCTGTCGGGGCACCGACAAATTCGTTCTCAACGGCGGCACACCAGGGAGTTTCCCGCGCCCTTTCGAGCGGCTGCAGTTCATTCGCGGAACAGTCAATGCCTACATTGACTTAATGGAACAACCGCGCCCGCTGTTCGACTTGCTGGAAAAGATGCACGACTTCTACAAGCAGCTCTTAACGGTCTGGGCCGACACCGAAGTGGATGCGGTCTGGTTTATGGATGATTGGGGCGCACAACAAGCCTTGCTGATCTCGCCAAACTTGTGGCGACAGGTCTTCAAGCCCATGTACAAGGATTACATCGACATCGCCCACCAGCGCGGTAAATTCGCTTTCATGCACTCCGACGGGTACATCGTCGACATCCTACCAGACCTCATTGAGATCGGCCTGGACGCGATCAATTCGCAGCTTTTCTGTATGGGTATGGATAAGTTGGCCCCATTCAAAGGCAAGATCACTTTCTGGGGTGAGATCGACCGACAATGGCTGTTGCCATTCGGCACGCCGGAACAAATCGCAGCGGCCGTCCACCAGGTGAAGGATACCCTGTACCAAAATGGAGGCGTCATCGCCCAGTGTGAGTTCGGGGCAGGAGCAAAGCCTGAAAACGTGTACGCCGTCTATCAAGCATGGGCTGATGCCCTTTAATGCCTCGTCCTTGAAACGATAGAAGCGCGCTATCAACGCGCTATTTTGCCCACTCCCCGCTGGTATGATATAATTGCCCTCGTCTATTAGAGAAAACATTTCGGCGAAGGATGTCAGGTCTTCTTTGAATCAACAAATGGACTGGGATGCTGCCGAGTGGGCCGCCCGGACACGCGCTGAAGCTGCGGCGTCGCCTGACCGCGCACCGTCCAGCCGTAATGGGGCGCTGACCGCAGCACGCCGGTTTGTTTTTGGCGATGGCGCGCAATGGTTCGCCATTCTCTTGACGATCTTTGCCATTGCGCCTCTGGCGTACCCGGGTTTTTTTCAGAGCCACGCGGGTCTGTCGCCCGTCTACAACCTGTACGACCTGGAAAGCCGGCCTCTGTGGTCGTTCCCGGTTTGGACGACCACTGTAGGACAGGCGTTCGACCCTTATCGCTCTGGCCGTTGCCTGCCGTACATGATAGCTGCCGCGTTCCATCGCCTCGGTCTAAGTGCGCCTCAAGCCATCCTGGCCTCATACGCGCTCTCCTTCTTGGTGGCTGCCTGGGCCATGTATCGCTGGCTGCGAGGTTGGCTGGGACCGGGTGCGGCTCTATTGGCCGCAGCGGTCTACACCTATCTCCCTTACCACCTGATGACCGTCTACGTGCGCGGCGACCTGGCAGAAGCGTGGCTGCTGGCGCTGCTGCCGGCTGTGTTCTGGGCAGCCTCAGGTCTGACGGCCGGGCGACGCGATTGCCGTCCGTGGGTCACGCTCGCGGTGGCGTTCGGTCTGCTTTTTCTCACCAACCTCGGCCTGGCGTTGCTGACCTGGCCCGCCGTGGCCGGCTACATTTGGCTGCGCGGCGGATGGGGCAGGCGACCGGGAGCACTCGTCACGGCCGCCTCAGTGCTGGGGGTCGCATTTGTAGCTCGTCTGGCAGCGGGCAACTATCCCGCGCCGGTCGCTTTCGACTCCCACTTTCCCTATCTCTCCCGGCTTTTTTCTTCCGCGTGGAACGCCGCCAGTGGAGCAGAGGGCTGGCTGAATGCAGTCCCTCTCCAGATTGGGCTGGCACCTGTGGGGCTGGCGCTCTTGAGCGGGGCTTTGCTGGTCATGGGAAAGCTGCCGGCCCCCGATACGGCCGATTGCGCGTCGTCCCATTCTCAGCGCAGTGTAGAACCACGCGAGGTGTGGTACTGGCTGATTGTGGCCGGCGTCAGCTTCGCGCTGATGTGGTCGCCGCTAAACCTACTGTGGCAGCTGACCGGCTGGCATCACCTGGTGACCTATCCCTGGCAAATGCTGGGTCTGCTGGGCCTGTGTCTCGCGGTATTTGCTGGAGCGGCTGTCGCGTCGGATGCTCGCCTGCGCACGGCAACCGTACAGGCCGGTCTGGTGACGTTTGTCGTCCTCTCCAGCTATTCCTACCTGTCGCCTCGCTTCTTCGATTTTGACATTGACTTCACCCCAGGAGCCGAAGTACCGCACGTGCATACGATGGCGCCTCGCCAGGCTCCGCTGGCAATATTCGGCGACCACCAAATTGCCCTGCTGGATTTCAGGTTGGAAGGCCCACTGCGCCATGGGGCGACGGTCCGCCTCAATGCCCTGTGGCAGGTCCTACGCCCGCTGGACGATGACCTCATGGTGTTCGTCCATGCCCTCGACGATGAAGGAAACATCTGGGGGCAGCAGGATGTCGAGCTGCTTTCCGGCGAACGCCCCACATCGCAATGGAGTCACGGGGAGATTGTAGCCAAACGCTATGAGTTTCAGATTCGGCTTGACGGACCCCGGGCCGGGTATCACCTGGAGATTGGCCTCTATCGGCCAGATACCGGCGAAAGATTGCTGCTCGCCGATGGGCAGTCCAGTCTGCTGATACGAGGTGACTGAGCGGATGATACGACGCTGGTTGCCCAAATGCCTGCGGGACGGCTACCTGTGGCTCACGGCCCTGCTCTCGATATTTTCCATCGGCCCGCTGATGCAGCCCGGCTATTTCTGGGGCGCCCACGACGCGCGGCATTCGGTCTATTTCCTGTTCGAGTTCAACCGGGCCATTCAGGATGGGATATGGTATCCACGTTGGGCGCCCGATTTCACTTTCGGCTACGGCTATCCCTTTTTCAATATCTACGGGCCGCTGGCTTTCTACGCCGGCGAATTCTTCCACCTCCTGGGTTTTGATTTCGTTGATTCAACCAAAATCGTGTTTGCCCTGTCGCTCATGCTCTCCGGGATGACCATGTTCCTCTTCGCGAGGCGATTGATGGGACCGCAGGCAGCGCTGGTAGCTGGCCTGATGTATGTCTACGTTCCGTATCACCTGGCCGATGTCTACGTGCGCGCCGCGCTTTCTGAGTCGTTCGGCCTGATTTTTGTGCCCTTGTTGCTGTGGGGCGTCTACGAGACCATTCGCGCGCCGCGCTTGAATGCGGTCATCGGTGCGGGATTCGCCTTTGCGGCTACGATGATGTCAACGCAGCTCCTGACCATGCTGTCCCTGCCCTTGTTGGCGGCATTCACCCTGCTGCTCGTCCTCGAACGGGTCTTGAACGAGCAACCGTGGCGGGCGCTGTCGCGTCAGTCGTGGCCTGCGCTGGTCGCCCATGTCGCGCATGTGGCTTTTGCGCCAGCCCTGGGCCTGTGTCTGGGCACGGCGTTGAGCGCGATTTTCTGGCTGCCGATGGTCACCGAGTACAAGTATGTGCGGATTGATCAGTGGGCCGGCGGGTATTATGATTATCGCGATCATTTCATACATTTCTTCCAGCTCTTCTCGCCGAAGTGGGGCTTCGGCACCAGCCAACCCGGCCCGCATGACGCCACACCGTTTCAGTTGGGGGCTGTGCCGGTGACGCTGGCTATCCTCGCTTTGCTGTTCCGGCGGCGCATCGCCTCGGCCACCGTGCGCCGACTTACCCTTTTCTTCGTCGCTTTCACTGTGCTCATCGTGTTTCTCATGCTGTCACCCTCAACCCCTGTCTGGGATGCATTGCGACTGGTCAGCTTCGCCCAATTTCCCTGGCGGCTGTTGGTCGTGGTCATCGTCGCGCTGGCCTTCGTCGCCGGCAGCGTCGTCGCTGCTGATGAAGATGCACCGCCAGACCCCGCCGCCACTAAGAAACCAGCCGGTCATTGCGAGCGCAGCGAAGCAATCTCCGGGTTGGGGCTTGAGATTGCTTCGTCGCCCTGCGGGCGACTCGCAATGACACCTGATAGCGTTTCTCCCCCAATGAGCGGCGCGCCCACGCGCTGTGGAGGAGCTCAGAAACCCCGGCCAGGGGTGATTGCTCTGGTCCTGCTCATCTTGATCGGCAGTTACCCCTACTTACAGGCGCAAATCGTCGAGCCAGCCGAAGGGCCCGTTGGGCTGGCCGGGCTTATGCGCTTTCAGCAGAGCGCCAACGAGATGACCGGTTCCACCGCCTGGGTGCAGGAGATTCCGAGGTGGTCGGCTATCGCCGATCACTACATCGCAGGTAAGGAGGTCGCTTCCAAGATTGATTTCACCGCCTCGCAGGAGACCTTAGAGGCTGTGCCGATAGAAGTTGGCACGAACTATGAACTGGTGAGATACAAGACTTTCACTGAGCCGGCCCGCCTGGTATTCGACATCTTCTACTACCCTGGCTGGCGCGCCTATTCTATGAAGAAAGACGATGCCGGCTATTCCATAGACCGGGAATTGAAGATCGAACCTTACGGCAAACTGGGCAAGATCAGTGTCCAGGTAGACCCGAAGCGCAGGCATGTCTTGGTGCGCTTCGAGGACACACCCGTGCGGATAGCCGGCAAGATCATCTCCGCGTTCGGTTTGCTGGCGGTGATAGCGTTTTTGCTGGGGCGGAGGGCTATTCGGATATTTGGGCTGTGGAGAGCACGCAAACCATGTCATACGCGAACAACTCGATGAGCTGCGCCGACCAAACTCCGAAGAATTTCATGCGCACGGCCGGCCTGGATTTGCTCATTGTGCTGGTCATCTCCATCTTCGCCTGGGGTGCTTTGCTGGCGCCAGGCTACTTTCTGAAGGCTCATGACGCGCCTCACAGCGTGTTCTATCTGCTGGAATTCGACAAGGCCTTGCGCGATGGCAGCCTCTACCCTCGCTGGGGCATTGATTTTGCCCTGGGCTATGGTTACCCACTGTTCTCTTATTATTCTCCATTGGCCTATTATGTAGCCGAAGCCTTTCACCTGCTTGGCACAGGTTTGACCGACGCGATCAAAATAACCTATGCGCTGGCCACAGTGCTTTCAGGCCTGGCAATGTATGGATTCACTCGCCACCTGTTCGGCAGGGCTGCGGGACTCCTTTCGGCTGCGGTGTACATGTTCCTGCCTTACCACTTGCTCGATTTGTATGTGCGGTGCTCATTCGCTGAATACTTCGCTTTCGTCTTCTTACCACTGGTGTTTTGGGCCTTCGGGCAATTGCTCGACGCGCCCGGCTTTCGGCGCGTTGGGTTAGCGGCGCTGGCCTACGCCGGGCTGATCCTGACTCACAACGCAACGTTCCTGGTGGTCACCCCGTTGCTCGCCATCTACTGCCTGTTTCTGCTGGCCCGCCGGCTGGTCATCGGCGAGGCGGCCCATCTGACAAACGGGCGCAGCAGTCAGGCAGCGCCGCGCTGGGCGCCTGTTATCAGCCGGGCAGGGGGAGCGTTGGCCGCGGCCATCCTGGCCTTCGGATTGGGGGCAGTTTTGTTGCTGCCGGCAATCCTGGAACGGGGTTACATTGCCCAGGGTCAGTGGACGCAGGGCAGTTTCAACTACCTCAAGCACTTCACGTATCCAGGCCAGCTCCTGTCGCCTTTCTGGGGCTACGGCTACGCTGGCGAGGGCCTTCAGGACGACATGTCGCTGCAATTGGGCATCGCCGCTCTGGCGTTGACGTTCATCAGCCTGGTCTGGCCTCCACGCCGCAGCCGTGCCCATTGGGCTTTCTTCACTGTGGCGACAGCAGCGGTGGTCGCACTGATGCTGCCCATCTCCGAACCGCTGTGGCGAGCTCTGCCGCTGGTCAGCCTGGTGCAATTCCCTTGGCGACTGTTGATCCTGACCTCCCTGACCCTGTCCCTATCTGCCGGCGCGCTGGCGGCCAGTCTGGACGAAGGGCAACGTCATTCCGAGTCCAACGAAGAGCCAGGAGATCTCGTCCATCCTGCTGAGCAGGCCGCCCCAACTTGCGCTGAAGAATTCCATCCGGTGATCGCCTTGCTGTGTCTGTTGGCAGTGCTGGCCGGCCACGGGTATGCCTTACCGCAGTACACACCGCCTGATTCGCGGAGCGAGACAGAGAAGGCCATCATTGACTTCGAGACATTCTATCCGCCGGACCGGGTGGGCATGACCGGCTGGGTACAAGAACAACCACACAGCTCGCCGCTTGTCGAGGAGTACCTGAACGATAAGCCGCTCACTCGCGCGCGCCTCCTGGCCGGGGATGGTGACGTCCGGACGCTGCGCTCCGGCGGCGCATCGGTCGAAGTGCAGGTGGACAGTCCGACAGGTGCGACCGTGCAGTTTTATGTCTATTATTTCCCCGCCTGGCAGGTCTTTGTGGACGGTGAGCCAACAGCTGCACGCCCCGAAGGTCCTCACGCACTGCTTACCGTCGAGGTGCCGCCCGGAAGTCATCATCTGCTTGTGCGCTACACCGATACTTTCTGGGGACGATGGGGCAAATTCATCTCGCTTCTGGCCATAGTGGGCGCGGCGGCGCTGCTCATAGTCGAACCATTGGTCAAAGGCCGCCGAAACCAACCCACAGATGGGCACAGATAAACACCGATTCTCTGCCCATTCAAGCAGTCAACCTGAGCCGCAGGAAGTACATTTGCCGGCACGCAGCCGGCGTTCTTCAGCGGCCTGAGGCATCGGCTAATTCGTTACTTCAATTCCCTCGCCAGCCACAACCTCGCCAATTAACCAAAGGTCTTGCTCTGCCTGGGCGAACAGGGCCATTAACTCATCGGTTTTCTGAGGCGCCACTGCGGCAAGCAGCCCGCCCGACGTTTCCGGCGTGAAGAGCAACATCTGCATTTCCTCAGAGATACCCGACGCAAAGCAGACGTGCTCCTTGTAGGCTTCCTGATTGCGGCATGAGCCGCCTGGGAAGAGCCAATCCTCGGCATAGCGGGTCGCGCCCTCCAGGAAAGGTATCCGGGCCAGGTCGAAGACCAATTTCGCGTTGCTGCGCTCTGCCATCTCGTAGCCGTGACCCAACAATGAAAAGCCCGTCACGTCGGTACAGGCGTGCACGCCAACTTGCTGAAACAATTGCGCCGCCCGGCGATTCAGCTTTTTCATGCTGGCGACGGCGGGTGCGACGTGCGCCGGGTCAGCCACTTGCGATTTGAGCGCGGTGGTGATGATGCCGACGCCGAGCGGCTTGGTCAGCACCAGCACATCACCAGGCCGTGCGCCGCCCTTGGTGAATATCCGGTCAGGGTGCACCAGGCCCATCACGGCCAGACCATACTTGGGTTCTTTATCGGTTACGGTATGCCCGCCGGCCAGCGCGCCGCCCGCTTCGGCCACCTTTTCCGCCCCGCCGCGCAGGATCTCGGCGGTGATTTCCGGCGGGAAGTCTGAAGGGAAGCCGCAGATGTTCAGGGCCACGGCCACCTCGCCGCCCATCGCGTAGACATCGCTCATGGCGTTGGCCGCAGCGATGGCGCCGTAATCGTAAGGGTCGTCAACCACCGGGGTAAAGAAATCCAGCGTCTGGATGACCGCCACCTCGTGGCTCACACGATAAACGGCGGCGTCATCGCTGACCTCCAGTCCGACAAGCAGGTTGGGGTGGCTGGCGACAGGAAACAGTGTTTTGAGAGGGCGCAGAACCTGCGCCAGGGCCTCTGGGCCCATCTTGGCCGCTCAGCCAGCGGCCGAGGCCATCGCCGTCAAGCGAATCTTCTCTTCAGCCATCGCCACACCTCCTTTGCCAGATTCCAGGTCCCCAACGTAATGGCTAACCAGCGCAACAGCTCAATTTGCTCACGTCTTTGCTAAATGCCTGAGCCGCCAGCTTCAGCCCCTCGACCTGGGTCAGATATGGGAAAAGTGTACCGGTTATGTCGTCCAAAGTCAAACCAAACCTGACCGCCAACGCGGCTGACTGCACCACCTCGCCTGCCTCAGCGGCAAGGATGTGCGCACCCAGCAATCGGCCGGTAGAGCCATCGGCAACCAGTTTAATGAAGCCGCGCGTGTCGCGGGCGGCCAGAGCGCGCGGCACATAGCGCAATGCCAGGGTGCTGACCTTGACGTCATAGCCCATCTGTCGAGCCTCGGCCTCTTTGAGGCCCACGGTGGCTACCTGCGGATCGGTAAATATTACGGCAGGCATGGCGGACAAGTCCAGCACACGGTTGGCGTCAGTCAGCGCGTTTTCGGCCGCTATCGTCCCCCCGGCTGCGGCCACGTAGACGAAATGGGGGTTGGTCGTCACATCTCCGGCAGCATAAATGTCCGGATTCGACGTTCGCATCTGTCCATCCACCACAACCGCGCCAGTCTCATCTGTCATCACATTCACCGCTTCCAAGCCCAGCCCGGCGGTGTTAGGCTCGCGGCCGAGGGCCATCAGCACTTGCTGCGCGCTATAGGCGTGAGCCTGGCCGTTGACATGAGCTCGTACCACTCGTCGGTCACCCGCGAGGTCTATACGTTCCACACGCGCGCCAGTTACAATTTGTACCCCTTCTTCCCGCAGATATCCCTGCAATGACTCAGCCAGCTCCGGCTCATGGTCGGGAATAATTCAGTCGCTACGTTGCAACAGCGTAACCTGGACGCCAAAGCGGGCCATAGTTTGGCTCAATTCCAGAGCCACAGCCCGCCCCCCAATACAATCAACGATTCCGGCAATGTCGGAAGGTCCATCAATGTAGTGCTGTTCAGAACGCCGACCTCCTGTGCACCGGGGATGGGTACCATGCGGGGCCGTGCACCAGTGGTGACGAGGTATTTCCTGGCACGTATGGTTCGCTCACTTACCTGCACAGAGCCATCAGCTCGAAAACACGCGCGGCCGGAGATAACAGCGACCTGGGGATAAGCCGCCAGCACATTGACGTACTTCTCCTGGCGCAGAGCACCCACCAGGGCGTCTTTCTGTTCTCGCACAACGTTCCAATCCAGCGAGACTTGCTTTGCGATCACGCCCTCGAACGGTTGATGGCCGGCGCGATGCCAGGCCTCAGCAGCGCGGATAAGTGTTTTGCTGGGCACACATCCCACATTGACGCAAGTGCCACCCAGGATACCATCGTTGACGAGAGCGACTTTATAGCCCAACTCCGCCCCCTTGATGGCGCCGGCGAAGCCGGCGGAACCGCCACCTATCACCAACAAATCGAAATCAGCCGCGCGCGATGAACCATCCGCCGCCACATCGGGCTGACTTTCGCGCGATGAACCATCCGCCGCCACATCGGGCTGACTTTCGCGCACTGCAACGCTGGCATGATAGCCCGCAGCAGCTACCGCTTCAGTAAGTTGTTCCTCCACAACGCCTGACTCGACCTGTACAGTCGCCTGACCGCTTTCCCAACCAGGAAGATGTACCCCAAGTACTCCTGGCACATTCAACAAGGCCCTTGTCACGTGTTGGGCACAGGTTGGGCAGGTCATACCCCGAATTTTCAAGGAAATGAATTTTGACAAATTACAGGCTCCTTCCAGAACACTGACTTTCTATTTTCTGTTGACTAGATGACGTGGAAATCCAGTTCCTTACCCCGACACCCCTGTCGCAGGTTGCCGAAATCCTGATCAGGATGCTGAAATATCCCCCGCAGTCGGCGTGGGTTCTGGCTCCGGCGTCGGCGTTGGCAGGAAAGGCGGCTCTTCGAGGAAATGGATGACGTAGTGCGGCAATAGAATTCCCACGAGCAAGACTTGGTCCTCCTGGCCCTTCAACTGAGTGTACCGGTTCGTGAGGTCTGGTGTCTGGTCACCGACGTACAAAGTGAAAGACCGCCCGTCCTTCAGTTTCATGATGCCCGCAGCATAAGGGGGCTGCAGGCCATAATCGGCCAGGTTATTCAGCACTTCGGTATCCGTGATGACCCGTTCGGCTTTCAGCGAGCTAAACCATTTTACCGCAAAGTTCACGCGATCATCCTGCGCCGGCCCCGGCGGGCCAGGTTCGACTACCTCCCAGTTTGAGCTTTCGCCGATACGGCGGAGCACCGTGCGTTTCTGGCCGTCGGTACACACAAATTCCACCACTTCGTCCGGCAAATGGTCGAACAGGGGCACCGGCCGTGGCATCATTTCGTTACGCTGAGAGGGGTCGGGCTCTTCCTGTCTTTCAACGAGCAGAAAGTAGACCAATAGGGCCGCAAAGGCCGTGAGGAGTATTGCCGTATGCCGAAATTTCATAGGCTATTCACCGTCGTTTCCACCACACCACCACCCCGACTGCGACAACAAGCAGAGGCAGCACGACCAGGCTGGAGAAGACGACCAGGCGTGCGCTGCCAGGTGGGATGACCAGGAATCGCTGTTCGGCTGGTTTGGGGCTAATGGCGATCAACTCCGGCTCCTCTGCCAGCCAATTGATCGCACTGGTGAACAGGTCTTGATTGCCGGCGCCCTGGACGTTTTGTAACGCGCTGTTGGACACGAACTCGGAGTTCCCGAAGGCTACCAGCCGCATCTCGCTATTCGATGCGGTGACCGCCATAGCGATTGGCAATGGCCCACGAAGGTCCACTCCCTCGTCGTAGCGGAATGGATTCTCGTCGCGATAGTTCCTTTCGCCCCAACTCATCTCGCTGGTCTTCACGATGGGCGCGATGGTTATCGTATCCGTCACGTTGTCCAGCGTGGTCAACGAGCGGGCGCCGGGGAAGAACGTGAGCAGCCCCTGCACCCCTCGAGTAATATCAGGAAATTCGTATTTCATGGCCACAATGGCCGACACATCCTGGGGAAAAGAACTGGCCGGGTCAACGACCACATCATCCTGAAAACTGAGGCCCCAGCGCTCCAACAAATCTCCGAACGGGTTGTCAATGGCCGGGTCGCTCAATACCATCGCCTTGCCCCCGCCTGTCAGATACGTGTCAATAAGGTTGATCTCTTTTTCGGTCAGAGGAACTTGCGGTGAGGCGATGACTAAAACATCCATATCGCTGGGCAGGGTGTCGGTAATAGCCAGATTGAGAGATTGCACGCGATAGTTGTTCCTCTCCAGGTGAGAGGCGATGACGCCATAGCCCCATTCGCCGTCATCCTCCAGGTCGCGTTCTTGGTGGCCGGTCAAAAAGTAAACCTGCTTGGCCTGATCACGGGTCACCTTCAAGAGGGCTGAGGTCAATGATTGCTCATCCAAACCAGTAGTCTGCTGCATTTTGTTGCCCCGGGTGAAAACGACCGTCCCAAAGTTAATTACTTCATATTGACGCGCGATGGCCGGTTTAAGGTCGGGGTCAATAAACTCGTAGCTGAACTGGTCGCTATAAGCCGCGTATGACTCGAGCAGATTGTCGAGCTGCCTTTGCGCCCGGGCCTGGTAAGGGTTCGATGTGGAGAAGAAAGCCATTGCCCTGACCGGTTCTTTCAGCCCTCTCAAGATATTGATGGTCTGTTCCGATAAAGAGTATCGCTGCGAGGCAGTCACATCCCAGCGCCAGTAGTGCCTGGCACCGAAAATGTTCAACATGACCACGATACCGATAAACGCAGCGCTCAGAAGAAATGAGTTGCTTCCATAGCGGAGCACCCGGCCTCTGAGCGCAGAGCGCACACGCCCCGATTCCAGAACCAGATAAAGGATGAGGCAGACAGCGCCCAAGGCGAGCAAGATTTGTGCGCGAAAATCAGCCGACTGGGACGATATATAAGAGGCCAGTGCGGCCAGCAAGAGAAGCAGACCGACGATGGCTATCCAGTTGCTCAGTCTCTTGAGCAGGGCGAGTAGCGTCATCGTTCGGCTACCTCCATCTTCTCGATTCCACCGACCGCGTCGCCAGGAAAAGTGCGACCGCGCTGAACGTCAGGTAGAACAGCACGTTGCGGGTATCAATGATCCCCGCGGTGAAGTCTGGCAGGCGCGGACGCAAAGCGAGGGCAGCGAAAACAACATCCAACGGCGCACTCACGAAATCGGAGACTGCCTCACAAATCCAGAAAAAGATGTTCAAGCCCAGGCCAATAATCACGGCCACCACCTGGCTTTGAGTGACAGAAGACGCCATCAGGCCAAGCGCGGCCAGTGTTGAGGCAAATAGAAATATGCCCAGATAGCCCGACAGGATCGGCCCGATGTCGGGATTTCCAAACCATGACATAACCAGCGGATAGTATAGCGTCAGAGTCAGGAGGACAAGGAGCAAGGCCAGACAGCCCAGGTACTTCCCCAGCACCACCTCCCAATCGCGGACTGGTGAGGTCAACAACAGTTCTATCGTACCGCTGCGTTGCTCTTCGGCCAGCAAACGCATGGTCAGCATGGGGACCATGAACAAGAGCAGGGTGGTCATAGGGCCGAACAGATACTCCATCGTGGCGGCCATGCCGCGTGGGTCGGATGTATACCAGGCGAAGAAGACGCTCATGATGATGAGAAGTGACGCCGCGACCACGTATGCAATGGGCGACACAAAATAGGCTTGAATCTCTCGCCCCGCTATCGTCAGCACATTGCGCATGTCATTCTCTCCTGATCAACGCTGCAAGCCAGGCGCGTCGCGATGTGTCCTGTCATCTGACGCGCCGGGCCAACGAATCCCTACTCCGTGGTCAACTTGAGAAAGACATCCTCCAGGCTCAAGCCCATCGGACGCATTTCCAAGAGCCCCCAACCGCTGCCCACAATACGCCGGGCGATTTCCGCCCGACAGTCCGCCCCAGCGGCACAGGTGACTTCATATCCTCTCTGGCGCCCTGGCTCGACATGCACCACGTGGGGTATTTCACGCAGGGTCTTCAGGGCCGCCTCACGGGGGGCGTCCAAATCCACAAACAGCCTCTCCCCCCCTCCAACCATGGCAACCAGATTCTCCGGTGAGTCTTCAGCCACGATGCTACCCTCGTTGATGATGATCACGCGGCCACAAATCTGGCTGACCTCAGGAAGGATGTGGGTGCTCAGGATCACGGTGTGGTCGCGGCCCAATTCGCGGATCAACTCGCGAACCTCCAGAATCTGTTTGGGGTCTAGGCCTATGGTAGGTTCGTCCAGAATGAGCACGTCCGGGTCGTGAACCAGGGCCTGAGCCAATCCGACGCGCTGGCGATAACCTTTGGACAGTTTGCCGATGATCGTATCAGCCCGGTCGCCCAAATGGGTCGCCTCCAAAGCACGGCTGACGGCTTCCTTTCGCCGTGTGACCCCTCTCAGCCGGGCCATGTGCGACAGATACCCACGCACTGTCATTTCGTTGTATAGCGGCACAGTCTCCGGCAGGTAGCCAATACGACGACGGGCCTCCAGCGAATCGTAGAACACATCGTAGCCAGCAATGCGCGCCGTCCCCGAGCTGGCCGGCATGAATCCTGTCAAAATGCGCATGGTCGTGGTTTTGCCCGCCCCGTTCGGGCCGAGAAATCCGACCACTTCGCCCTTCCCTACGTGAAAACTCACGTCGTGGAGCGCTGTAAAGCCACCGTATTGTTTGGTGAGATGCTTCACCTCGATCATCGTCTGACTTTCTCCTGATTTGCCAAAGCACACCGAATATAACAAACCAAGATTAAACGCAGATTAGAATTGAGCTGAACACTTCCACCCCCGCCACTCACTCGAGCGCATCCGGGCTGCCATGCACGAACCGACCGTCGAATATCGTGGCTTCAACCCGCGTCTCGGCGATGCCCATGGGCGGGATGGCAAAGATGTCCTGCGACAGAATGATCAGGTCGGCCAGTTTGCCGGGCGCAAGCGAGCCTTTCACTGCCTCCTCGCCGGAAGCGTAAGCGGCATCGAGTGTGAAACCGCGCACAGCTTCTGCCACCGTGAGACATTCCTCTGAGTGCCAGCCCTGTGGCCCGGGATACCCGTCAACCCGTCGCCGTGTGACAGCGGCGTGTATGCCCAGCAGAGGATTCAGCGCCTCGACCGGCGCGTCCGAGCCAAAGGCCAGCCGGACACCGGCATTAAGCAGTTTTCGCCAGGCATACGCGCCAGCGACGCGCTCGCCAGCCCAGTATCGCTCCACCAGATCGATGTCCGCCGTAGCGTGCTGAGGCTGCATAGAGGCAATCACCCCAAGTTCAGCAAAACGCGGGATGTCCGAGAGGTTCAGTAGTTGGGCATGCTCAATCCGGTGACGCAGACGACGGTCGGGCGTCCGCGCACAGGCCGCCTGCAACGCATCGAGCGCCAAACGATTGGCCGCGTCGCCAATGGCGTGAATGGCAGCAGAGATGCCGGCCGCGCTGGCGCGGCACACCATATCTGCCAAAGTTGCGTAGTCGGTGACGAGGATGCCACAATTGTCCGGCTCACCCGTGTATGGCGCCAACATGTACGCCGAGCGCGAGCCTAATGCGCCGTCCACAAAGACCTTCAGGCCGCCGATACGCACGCGGTCATTGCCAAAACCGCTCCTCAGCCCGACTCTAATGGCAGCCTCAAGGTTGTCGGCAGCCAGATGCATCAGCACCCGACAGGTCAGATCGCCCGCCTCGGCCAGCTCCTGAAAGGTGATGAATGCCTGCTCGTCTTCGCAGTCATGGAAGCCGGTCACTCCGACCTGGTGGGCACGAGCGATGCCCTCACGCACCGCCGCGCGTCGCGCGGCAGCAGAGGGGCGCGCTATGGCATTGTCAAGGAGATGTTGGGCCTGTTCACGCAGTATGCCGGTGGGGAGGCCATCCGCATCTCGAACGATTTCGCCGCCGGGCGGGGAAGGCGTTTCAGCGGTGACGCCAGCCTGTTGCAAAGCCAACGTGTTCAGCCACATTGTGTGAACGTCTTTGCTGGCCAGGGCTACCGGTTGGCGAGGCGCAACGACATCCAGGTCGTGCCTGGTGGGAAACGCATTGTCCTCCCACAGGTTGCGGTCCCAGCCGCCGCCGAGTATCCAGTCGCCCGGCGGCGTAGTCAGTGCGCGTGCCCTGACCCGTTCCAGCGCCTCGGCTTTGCTTCTGACGCCGACCAGATTGACCCGCTGCAGGCCCAAAGAGAACAACACGAAATGGACATGGCCGTCAATAAAGCCGGGTAGCACGGCCCTGCCCCTCAGGTTGATCGCACAACCAGACAGGCGCAAGAGCGGCAGAATCGCCTGGTCGCTGCCCACAGCTTCAATTCGCGCGCCCCTCAGGGCAATGGCCTGGGCCTGAGGGGTAGAAGCCTCCATGGTATAGATTCGCCCATTGTACAAGACCGTATCGGCCAACATGATTGATGCTCTCCCACGAACGCTTGCAGTATGGTCGTATTATAACCGATGTCCGAGTGAATTCAGAATATGCCCGTTCCCAGTCTATTTACTTTTTGGTTACTTGCTATCTGGAGGTTTTGTGGTATAATGAGAATAGTTAAAAATTGGTAAACCGCCCCCCCACTGCAACCGTGTCGCCGGTCATCACAATGCGGTCGCAGAGAAAACAACAGACACTGGAGGCATGGTAAGGTTTATGGAGAAGCGGCATGTGGAAACCATCTCTACCCTGATCAATCAAGGCAAGGCGATCCTTTTTGTCGGCGAAGGGGTGTCAGTCCAAGCTAAACTCAAACGGCCGGTCACATTGGCAGGACAAGAGATCACCCAGTTCGTCAAGCACAAAGACCTGGCGCATTTGTTGTGCCAGGAGCTATCCATTCCTGACACGACCAGCGAAGAAGCGAGCGAACGGTTTGAGCACAGAAGGGGACGAGTGGCCCTCAATCAATTCATGCTCAAGCTCTTCCGCGATTTAGAACCCGGCCCGGTGCATCGGCTTCTCGTGCGATTAGGATTCAAATTCATTTACACCACCAACTTCGACTGCCTGTTGGAAACCGCTTTTCAACAAGAATGGGGCTTCTATCCGGTGGTGGTTGTCCGCAACACTGATGTCGCCATGGTGCGAGAGAAGAACACGGTCATCAAACTGCACGGCGACATCGGCCAGGTTGATACGATGATCATCACCGAAACCGACTATGCCGACTACCCCCACGACCGCAAGGCGCTGTTCGACATCCTGCGCGCCGACCTGTACGCGCACAGTTTCATTTTCCTGGGGTACAGCCTGCGAGATGGCAGCCTGCGCGCCCTGTACCGCTCCATCGTGTCGGTGCTGGGCCGTTTCGTCAACCTCTCCTACGCTGTGGTGCCACCCGACGAATTTGACTCAGAGAAAGAGGGCATCTGGCGGGACAAATTTAGAATTCAGTTGCTCAGCAGCGAAATAGATGCGTTCGTCGAATGTCTGGCCGCCGCGGTCCAACAGGACCAGCAGAAAAACCAACTGGCCCTGCGCCAGAAACGAGTGGACAGTGCTCACCAGTGTTTCATCTCCGCGGCATCCGAGAACGGAGACCGGCCGGTACTGGTATACGTGGGTTCAAGCCAGGACCTGGAAGCTTTGTCTGCCAGGTTGAGAAGCGACTATAGTCAGAACAAAGGTATCTTCGCTTATGTTGACCTCAAAGCTACCGGGCCATTCAAAGGTCAGGCCGGTCTCTTCAAATATGTGTTGGAGACTCTGGGTCGTCAACTCAAGACCTGTGTGCAGGAGAATTTTGGCGAGACCTGCGATTATGAGCTGGATTTCAGCGAATATGAACGCAAAGCGCAGAGCGAAAAGTATCGCTATCTGTTTTTGCACTACGGGGAACGTGCCGATGCCATGATGCAGGGCGAAGAGGCCATTCCCAACCAGTCGCAAGTTCAGGAAATAGGAGAGGAGACGTTCGTTCACGAGGCTATGAGAGATTTCATCGTACTCTTGACGTGTATTGTCGAAAAAGTAGGGTGGCGTCGGATTGTCCTGTTTCTAGACCATCTCAACGCAGTCGAGCAGTTCCTGACCACGTTACAAAAGGAACTTTTCCAGGAAGTTACTGACAGCCACAAGAATGTCCTGTTTGTCATCTCATACGCTGGCACGGAATCGCCGAAATGGGAAGGGTACGCCTTCGAGGACCGATATGTCCAGTATCATGAGATTACCAGCGTGTGAACTCTGAGGAGGGGTCAAAATGGGATTCCTGAGCCAAAACAATGTTCGTTTCATCAACAGAGAGGCCGAGACACGCCATATCCGCCGCGTCATAGCTTCCTCCGGCCCCAGTATTCTGGGCCTTCACGGCCCAGGCGGCATCGGTAAGACGGTCCTATCATGGTGGACGATGGACGAATGCGTCAGACAGAGCCTGCCGTGTGCCTATATTGACTTAGGGCAGTTTACTTTCACCGATTCTGTCGACGTTTTGCGGGAGATAGCCGGGCAATTAGACAGGTCGCGTCAGTTGGTGGACTTCTGGGAATTGCTTTCCATCTATCACAGCCATTTTCAGAGCCGATTCCTGGGCACGGGTATTCACAGTACGTTGCTGCCGGCCGATTTCTCCAAGGTACGCCAATCCGTCATGGATTCCTTTATCGTCGGGCTGCAAAGAGTGATAGGGAGTCAGGCTTTTGTGCTGATCTTCGACAATCTGGACGCAATTGGCAAGCCGGACCGGCACCGGTTGGAGGCCGAGATCTTTGTCCCTCTCGGTGCATTGAACCAAGCCAAAGTCATCGTCGTTTCCCGCGGGCCTGTACAATGGCAAAACCCTGTCCTGGAATCAAACTATCAAACGTTGCACCTGCTGCCCTTCGATGAAGATTATGCAATAGACCTGACGCGCCAGTTGTGGCCCGAACTGCTGGAACGAGAGTCCTTCCTTCAAGCCCTGAAGGTCAGCAAAGGACATCCATATTCGGTGGTGCGGTTGACGAAGGCGGGGAAGCGTTACGCCAGCCTGGACGAGCCTGAACTCTATCAGAAATTGCTGGAAGAGCTGTGGGTCAATGTCATCTCACGCTTTATGCTCAGAGGGGTCAGTGCGGTGCTGCAAAGATTCCTCGCGCAAATCTCTGTAGTACGATTCTTCGATGTCTCCAGCTTTAAGTATTTTTCGCTGCGGGTGAACTTGCTGACTGAGGCCCGGATTTCGCAGCTTATTGAGACGCTGGATACGCTGAACTACGACATCAGTGCAGTCCGCTTTGACGGCACCCAGAAGGGCTATCGCCTGCAGCCCCCGATCCGGCCTGTGTCGTTGGAGCTTCACCGTATCTCTAAGACGCTCGAGACCCTCAACCAAATCGCTCTGGAATTCTACACTGATTATGTGAAGCGACTGCCACCGGGGTACGATGAATGGCGACGCTGCGTCATCGAGATGATCTACCATCACAGCATGATCGGTCAGAAACCGCAAGAGGCGAAAAATCGGCTGGCCGAAGCACTGGCCGAATTGCTGGCGGCCAAAGATTTGGAGGCTGCCATCAAGTTAAGAGACGAACTCAGCAGCGACTCTGATCTGCCGCCGATGCTCTGGCAGGACATTTTCACTTATTTTCAAAACCGGAAGCTGAGAGGCGTGGCGTAGACTGTGCCCCGTGTAACATTTGACTTTTCGGCGGTCATGCACTAACATAGAAACTGGTCGTGCTAGGTGGGGAGCTAGCGGTGCCCTGTACCCGTAATCCGCTATAACGGGACTGAATTCCCCCGATTGAGGCTCGGAGCACGTTGTACTGCTCGAGTTAAGCGACGTTGAAGATTGGGTCCTACGCGGCAGGAGCCTGTGAACCCCGTCAGGTCCGGAAGGAAGCAGCGGTAAGCAGTCCCTCTTGGGTGTCGTGGGAGCGCCTGGTCTGAGTTGGCTGACTGCGGGCAGGCAATGGGCTCGTGTCGAAGGGGGGTGCACGGCCAGTCTATACATCGAGAGTCACAGCGGAGACCGAACGATTACCGAACCGTGCGTGACCAAACCGCAGAAGAAGCAAGCCATCCTGCAACCGCTCGCCGGCTGGGTGCTTGTCTGCTTAGTCCTTGCCCTGATGTGGCGCGATTATCAGGCCACATCAATACCCTTCACTATTGTTTACGACGGCCACCGATACCACAGAGCTACCCATCAGAAGACAGTTGAAGGGGCGCTGACCGAAGCGGGCATCCGGCTTTCACTCCACGACATAGTTGAGCCGGCGCGGAGTTCTGCGCTGCTGCCTGAAACAGAGATTCGAGTCAGGCCAGCGCATCACGTCATTGTAGAAGCCGATGGGAGCACGATCGAGCATTTCACCCAAAGACGAACACCCAGAGAAGTTTTCGACGAACTCGGCGTCAAGTTCTCCGAACACGATGAAGTGCTTGTAGGGGATCAAAAAGTATCACCGAACGAGCCGGTTCTGGGGAAAGGAACACTCCCTGAAACATCGCGGGCTTTGTTTGGCGAAGCCGTACCTGTCTGGGAGCAGTCTATCCTACCTCCTGTGCGCATAGTGCTGCGCAGAGCCGCAGCGATGTGTGTAGATGACGATGGAGTTCCCAACATCATTTATACCACTGCGACCACCGTTGGCGAGGCGCTTCGACAACACGATTTTATTCTGTATTTGGGTGACCGCATCAATCCAGAACTGAGCAGTCGGGTGTCTCACGGGCTGAAAGTCTATATTCAACGTTCCAAAGCAGTCGAACTGGCAGCCGATGGTCGCACGCTGCATACGCGAACGCGCGGCGAAACGGTCGGCGATGTCCTGGCGCAACAGCAGGTTGCACTGGTCGGGACGGATTTCGTCGAACCCCCGGAGAGGACGCCGATACAGGACGGCTTGAGCATAAAAGTCAATCGAGTATCACGGGCCACGATAGTCGAGCAGGAAACCATTCCTTTTGAGACAGTGTGGCGGCCCCTGGCCGACATGGAGATCGACACCCAGCGCATCGAACAAGAAGGAGTGGCAGGCGTATCCAAACGCCGCCTGTATGCCATATACCACAATGGGCAGGAGGTCAGACGGTATCAGGAAGACGAATGGCTGGAGGCCAGCCCCCAAAACAGGATCATCGCCTATGGCACCAAGATAGTACCGCGGCAGTTGACCACTGCTGAAGGCCAGTTCACCTATTGGCGGAAGATACGCATGTTGGCGACCTCATATTCCGCTGCAACTTCGGGCAAATCGCCGAACCATCCCAGGTATGGCATCACTTTCACTGGTGTGCCGGTAGACAAAGGCGTTGTGGCTGTTGACCCAAAAGTGGTTGAACTCCAAAGCCAGTTGTATGTCCCAGGATATGGTCTGGCCCAGGCAGCCGATACAGGAGGTGGTATCAAGGGGCGACGAATTGATCTGGGGTTTAGCGATGATACGCTTGAGATGTGGTACCGCTGGGTTGATGTGTACGTGCTGGGGGAGCCTCCATCGCCCGAGCGGATTCGATGGGTTCTGCCGAATTGGCCGCGAGAAGAAAGGCGCTGAACGCGAGTTGAGCCTTACAGGCGACGTACTCCACAGGTTGAAAAAGGCCGGCCTGAGCCCGCGCAAAGGGCTGGGGCAGAACTTCCTTGTGGATGAAACTGCCCTGCGACGCATCGTTCAGGCGGCCGAACTGACCAGTGATGATACAGTGCTTGAAATTGGCGCCGGGCCAGGTGGGCTCACCCGACTGTTGGCCGCACAAGCCCGTCAGGTGGTGGCGGTTGAAATCGACCCCGGTCTCGTCGAAATCCTGCAGAGCGTCGTAAGCGATTTCGGCAACGTTCAGATTGTGCAAGGAGATATTTTGACCCTGCCGCTGGAGTCTCTGTTGAGCCTCGCGCCAGTCGGCTCACATGAACAGTTTAAAGTCGTAGGCAATCTGCCATACTATATTACATCGGCCATCTTACGCCGCCTCTTGGAGTCCTCCAGAAAACCTTCCCTCCTGGTTGTCACCGTGCAGGAAGAAGTAGCCAGACGAATCGTCGCCCAGCCGGGAGAGATGAGCCTGCTGGCGGTCAGCGTCCAGTTCTACGGTCGCCCCAGAATCGTTGGGCGAATTCCGGCTGGTGCATTCTACCCGCCGCCCAAAGTAGACTCGGCCATTGTGAGAGTTGATTTGACGCAACAAGCTCGCGCCGATGTGGATGACGTCGGCTGGTTTTTCTCGGTGGTTCGAGCGGGATTTTCGGCCAGAAGGAAGCAGCTTCACAACACGCTGGTTCATTCTCTGGCCCTCCCGGCACCGGAAGTCCGAGCCGCGCTGGACAGGGCCGCCATTGACCCCAGCCGTCGCGCGCAGACGCTTAGCCTGGACGAGTGGGCCCGCCTCAGCCACGAGTTGCGGTGTGTAGCAGGCCCTCAAAGTTAGCTTCCGACTAAGGAGACGAGGTTTGTGGTTCTGGCAGGCTAAGGCCGCACCGGCTCGGCAATGACGATGACCCGATGGGTGGGGTTTGCCTGTGGCCAATACGAGACCAGTGTGAGGCGGTCTTCCGGCGTGTCCGCCAACCAACTATCGTTTTGGTAGCGCTTTTCTGCTGAAATGTACTTGGCGGGCAAGGTCAGCACCTGAACGACCCTATACTTGTACGCCTCGTCCCTGGCGTACAATGTGATCTCCGCCCCATCCCGCAGGTTTGTGATGTTCTGGAAGACCGCGTTCTCGGCGCCATAGCCTGAGATGACCACATTTCCACCCTCGCCAGGATAGCGCGACCCAACATGAAAGCCAGCAGCATCCGTCGGCTCATCCCACACGGCAATGGGAAATCCGTCCCGCGTCTCCTGGCGCACTTCGATTGCCACAACCTTCGCGTCTAACCCGATGCTTTCCGCGACGATCCGATTCGGCGCGGCTGCTTGGGCAGCAGGAGGAGCCGAAGGTTCTCGTTTCGTGCCCGATACGGGAATGAGGATTTCCTGGCCGACAGCCATCCGCCGTGGATCAACGTCAGGGTTGGCGGCCATAATCTCATCAATGCCCACCCCATACTGCCGCGCTACAGACGCCAGACTATCGCCTGGCTCAATTACGTACACCAGTGGTCCCTCAGGCGTTTGGGTTGGAGTCGGCGTCTCGGTCGGAGTGGGAGCCAAAGTAGCGTCCGGTGGGGGGATGTTGATCTCCTGGCCGATTCTAAGCTGCCGTGGGTCTAATCCGGGATTGGCTTGAAGCAGAAGTTCCATGCGTAGGCCAAACTGTCGCGCCAGATCATAAAGCGTATCGCCAGGTTGTATGGCGACAGTCGGCAAAGGCGTCGTCGGCGCTGCGGTATCGGTTGGCTGTGGCGTCGCGGTAGCCGTAGCCGTCTCGGTCGCTGTCGGCCTCGCTACGGGCAGGGTAATTTGCTGACCAATGCCAAGCAGCTCGTCCTCTTGCAGACCAGGGTTGGCCGCCAGAATCGCCTCAACTGAGATACCATACTCCAGGGCAAGTCCAAAAAGCGTATCTCCTTCTTCAATGGCGTACAGTATACCTCCAGCAACAGGTGTTGAAGTCGCGGTCGCAGTCGGCGTGGACGACTCGGTCGGCGTCGGCGTTGGAATGTCGGTCGCTGTTGGCTGTTCAGTCGGTGTTGGCTCTTCCGTCGCTGTCGGTTCTTCCGTCGGTGTTGGCTCTTCCGTCGCTGTC